>JAAUYL010026267.1_pt1 | contig 15068 bp, 8 predicted proteins | sample 7278011 | NCBI WGS metagenome assembly JAAUYL01 (sample SAMN14350225, study PRJNA611818) | marine sediment metagenome | isolation source: surface marine sediment (1.8m) | place: French Polynesia: Moorea | collected 2018-08
TTTAAATGCTTCACCTAGATGTTGAAAAGCACTTTGATAAATGCGAGATGAATAATTAGAAGTCCAGACATATTCTGGTTGTTTTTTGACATAGTTAGTAAAGACTTTTTTAGCTTCTAAAATGCGTAATGCGTAACTCAAGCTAACTTCCTGGCCACGTTTGTTAACTTTGGTCATGCCAGAAGTTCCATTAACCATATTGAGGCCATAGTTGTAAACGAAACGAGCATAACCAGCGCATTGAGCCATTTTTGAGCGCTCCTGGTTACTGAGTTTTAACTCAAGTTTTTTGGCGTACAATCAAATCACCTCCAACCACATTGTCAACTATATTTTTTGTCAAGTCAAAAAAAATCCCCATCAGATGTGTCAGTTATTACCGGAAATTGCCAGAGATTATTGACACTATCAATCAGCTCCCTGGCTTTTAGTCGCGGGGATTATTGTTTTTTATACATTACTGGCTATAGCAGAATTTCTCTAACCAAAGTCAAGGTACTACTATTACTATCTTTACCATACCTATGAGTAACCAAAATATTTTAACCATTGGGTAAATATAATCTATCCTCGATAATTTATCGATTTAGCTAGATATCGATTTGGTACCAATCGTTGGGATAACTTAACTGCTATTTGCCTCATAAAGTATACAAAGTAATATTATTAAATTTAGCCAATATCCCGTGTGAGGAAAATAATAGTGAGTCAGGAAGAAATATTAACACGAGCAAAACAAGGAGACCCCACAGCCATCACATTTCTGATCGGCCAAAAATTAAGCAATATAGGAGTTAAAGCTAGGGCTAATATTCAGAAAAACAATCTGCATCTTTTACTAGAAGCTTCTGAACTACCAGATCGGCAAACTTGTATTAAAGTCATTCATCAAGGAATGAAAGCTCTCAAAGCACCATCGATTGATTTTGTCAATATTTATGGGCGAAGATTAGGTCATACAATCCCTGAATGGACAGAAGTAATTGAATTACATCAACCTAAAATATACCATCCGGCAGGAGTAGGAACAATTTGGTGGCAACCAGAAAATACAAACTATTCCCAAGAATCTTCTACACCTACTTTACCTTATCTACCTAAAAAAGCAACTTTACATAATTCAGAAATCATCCAGACACAGCCAAAAGAGGAAGTAGATTCTTCTCTTATTTATCTCAATCAACCTGCTAGAAAAAAAAGCAATTTTGCAACAACAGAAAAATCATTTTATCCCCACCCTATTGAGAGGCAAGATTCACATAAAAATCGCAAACTTATTTGGCTATTAGCAAGTGCGATTAGTATAGCATTATTTCCCATATCTACTCTGGTTGTTAATTCTCAAACTTACAGGCTAAATACTATTATTTCAAATATTTCTCCACTACCCAAAATATCTCAGTCAAATACCTCAGTAGCAGAATTTAGTAAATCAGTTCCAACAACTATACCTACTCCACAAACCATACAAAATCCCCAAATCAAACCAACTAATAATCAGCTTAATTTATCAGAAATTTCGGAGTTTATTTTATCATCAATTAAATCTCCTATAAATCCTGATACTAGAATCACTATTAAAGCAGTGGGTGATATTATTCCAGGTACTAATTATCCGAAAAATAAATTACACCCAAGAAAACAAGAGCTATTTAGATCGGTAAAACCTCTTTTGCAAAATGCTGATATTGTATTTGGTAATTTTGAAAGTACCTTAACAAGTTACCCTAATAGTCGCAAAAGGATGGGTAGTGGTCGGGTATTTGCCTTTAGAACACCACCAGATTATAGATATTTATTGAAAGATGCTGGTTTTAATGTCTTGAGTGTGGCGAATAATCATTCTTTCGATTTCTTCAAGCAAGGTTTTGAAGATACAATTACAAATATTCAAACTTTAGGAATGGAGGCAGTTGGTAAAAAAGGAGAAATTGTTTATCGAAAAGTTAAAGGGGTTAATATAGCCTTTATTGCTTTTAGTAATTACAATTATCATAATTCTATGCTTGACCTAGATTCTGCTAAGAAACTTGTGCAAGAAGCAGATGAAAAGGCAGATATTGTTGTTATTTCTGTTCATGCAGGTGCGGAAGGAACTAGAGCATTAAGAGTCAAGAATAAAACTGAATATTTTTTTGGTGAAAATCGAGGCAATAAAGTTTTATTTGCCCATAAATTAATAGATGAAGGTGCAGATTTAATTTTAGGTCACGGTCCTCATGTACCGAGAGCAATGGAAATTTATCAAGGAAAGTTAATTGCTTATTCTTTGGGAAATTTTATGGGATATCGTACATTGTCTAGTAAAGGAAAGTTGGGATATTCTTTGGTTTTAGAGTTAGATGTTAATCCTAGAGGCGATTTTGTTTCTGGGAAAATTTTACCTGTACATTTGAATAGTAAAGGTATTCCTTATCCTGATAAACTTGCTCGAAGTATTAAGTTAATTAGGGAGTTAACAAAGAAAGATTTTCCTCACACAACTTTAGAAATTGATGTTGAAGGGAAATTACAACTTACAACTCAAAAGTAAAAAATTAAGAGAAATTGATGACTTATAGAACCCATTTAATATTAATGCCCGCGATTAAGTTTTTTCAGTAGGAGTTAAGAACCGCAAAGATAGAAATAATGTAAGCATTCAGTTATTAGCATTCAGCATTCAGCTTTTAAACATACAGGACTTTACTTCGGTTAGCGGTCATGTGACCTTTTTATTCATAAGATTGAATTTTCGTAAGGCGACTAATTCCTCCAGAGAGTGTGATAATAAGTTGATAACTCATAGCTGAAGAGGGAAGTTCCTCCGCAGGAGGCTAGCTGTTAGCTGACGGCTGAATGCTTACGAAATAATGTAAGCATTTCCTGCGGAATGCGGAGCTAAAAGCCAGCCTTCTGCTGAGGAACTTAGTTAACAGTTTTGAGCTTACCTCCAGGGTTGGAACTGCGAACTTCAGCACTTATTATAATTACGCTCGTCTTGTCTTGATGCGAAGAGATTATTATTGATATATTTCAGATAATTTATAGCATAAATAAGTAGCTATTTAGTTAATATAAGTATTTTTCAACAAATTATTAGTTAATTCATTAAAAAACTGATAGCTGATTGCGAGCTAGCTGAATACTTACGAAATAATTTTTTTTCAATTAAGGGAATTAACTATAGCAATCCTATTTTATTCGTGTCAAAAATATTGCCACTTCTTGGGAATAGGAAATAGGCAATAGGCAATGGGTAAGAGTTTCAGAGTTGATTTCTAGTTTTTGAATTGTTAAAACCTATTTAGGATTGCTATATATTCTAATGCTAGTCAGATTAATTACTTTGAATTTACCCTAGCCTTAGCTATCATAGTTACAGCATATTTCATGTAAATGTGGTACATTACTTTTAGTATTTAAGCGATGGTGAATATTTTTCTGACTACTGCACTTGATAATAGTCAAGACTAAGCAGTTAAAAAACTATTTTATCAACTACTTCTACTGTACTTTATAAACATGGAATACCCTGTAAAATTAGCAGAGGCAAAAAAATTGTATAAGTCCTTGTTAAATACACCAGTTTCAAAAAATCAGTATTTGTTTAAAAGAAATAGTGTATTTTAAATAGACAAGGAGTATACAAAAAGCTATTGCTCAATCAAAGTATAACTCAATAGTAAATATACAAATAACTTTAGCCTAACTTATCTATACTACTGTATATTGCCATATTGCCAAACCTATAGGTCTCCTATTCCGTAAGCATTCAGCTATTAGCGGTCAGCTCTTAGGTTTTGAAGGAATAAATAAATTGCTATGATTATCGGATTAGCATTTATCCATACTTTTAATTTTCTGTGAATTTATTGATACTAATTCCTCCTCTCAAGACTATATAGTTAATAACTTATGGCTAATAGCTGAAGACTGAATACTTACCAAATGAACCTACCCCTATCTAACCCCCAACTACGATAAAAATTAAAAAATTAATGATTAATCAAACAAATATAGATCGAACAGTTTTAAAGAATGGCATAGTTGTAATTACAACAGAAAATACAGTGGCTGATATTGTGTCAGCCAAAGTATTCTTGCGAATAGGTAGTTGTTATGAAGCCAAAAATCAAGCAGGAATCTCCCATTTATTAGCAGCAGTTTTGACAAAAGGAACAGAAAAATTATCCTCTTTAGATATTGCTCATAAAATTGAATCAGTAGGAGCAAGACTAGGAAGTGATACAACAGCAGATTATTTTTTGCTGAGTATGAAAACAGTATCAGAAGACTTTGATGATATCTTTCAATTATCAGGAGAAATAATCAGATATCCTTCCTTCCCAGAAACAGAAATTGAATTAGAAAAACGGATTACTATTCAAAGTATTCGTTCCCAACTAGAGCAACCTTTTACTGTAGCATTCTCTCAATTACGAGAGATGATGTATCAAAACCATCCTTATGCTTTATCAACTTTAGGTACAGAAAATACAGTATCTCAAATCACCCGCCACGACATTCAAAAATTTCATCAAACTTACTTCCGTCCAGATAATATAGTGATATCTATAGTAGGTAAAATTAGTAATACAAAAGCCATCGCTTTAGTTGAACAAACTTATGGAGATTGGCAACCACCAATAACACGCCTACCAACTTTAAATTTACCAACAATAACTCCTCAACCTTTCACAGCAAAAAAATACCAAGAAACTCAACAATCTATTATTATGCTTGGGTATTTGGCAGCAAATGTTAATAGTTCTGACTACGCTCCCCTGAAATTACTTAATACTTATTTGGGAAATGGTTTATCAAGTCGTTTATTTGTAGAACTAAGAGAAAAAAGAGGTTTAGCTTATGATGTTTCTGCATTTTATCCTACCCGTCTTTATACCTCTAACTTTACAGTTTATATAGGTACAGCAACAGAAAATACAGCGATCGCTCAGGCCGGATTAAAAGTAGAAGTAGAACGCTTAGTTACTGACCTGCTCAGTGAAGAAGAGTTAGAAGTCTCCAAAAACAAATTATTAGGTCAGTATGCTTTGGGTAAACAAACAAATTCACAAATCGCTCAAATTTTAGGATGGTATGAAATCTTAAATTTGGGAATATATTTTGACAGTAAGTTTCAGGAGAATCTGGCAATGGTAACGAGTGCTGAAGCACAACAAGTTGCCAATAAGTATTTTATAGAACCTTATATTTCAATTGTCGGACCGGAAAAAGGTAGTGAGTAAAAGAGGTGATTTTAGTGACCATTAATTGCCATTGTAAATTAGGAATCCCGGATTCAGAAGTATCACGTGACTGAATGTTTTGTATATAGCGGTTCTTATCTTAACAAAAATGTCGGCAGAAGTTCCCACCTAAAAAGACAATCGGGGCACCCATATTTGAGGTGTGGATGAATGCTAAGAAAAATATATAAAACATCAGCCTGATTTTAGTTGGTGGTGAGAATCCCCAACTATAAATTTAACTTCTGACTTCTGATTTATTCAATAAGGTACATTATTTTTTTATCTTACCTATTTCCTCAAATAAAAAAATTGTGTGTCTCACAAATTTGATAATTGCTAAGTGCTTATGCAAAATTAATTACATATTCTATTCCTAAATTATTAAGCACTTTTTTGAGATATTGAAGTAAGCTATTCCAGTTTTCTTAGGTCCATACTTCAATCGATTCATATTTGATAAATCTCCATTATATAGTCATTTAACTTTAGATTGAGACAAAGCTTTATTGCTATGAGGGAGTTTCAGACGAAAAAACGTCTCATCTTTAAGTTAAACTACTATATTTTGTTCTGGTCAGTAGGTAGGTAAGAAAAATATTTCTAGTTGTTTTGACTTCCATTCTGCGAATTTATTCAATCTGCAATCCCTAGTCTGAATTGAAGCTTTATCCATAATGAATACAGTTATAGCAATTCCCAAAAAGCGTGAGGTACCCGCATTCTTTGGTTTTAGGGAACACTTAACTGGGGAAAGGGAATGGGGAGTAGGGAGTAGGGAGTAGTAATTCTTGTTCCGTAGCAGTAGATAAAGAAGAAAACAACTGTACCTCATTAGCTTGAGAAATGCTATATTTTGGATAAGTTATAACTAAATTTATCCAAAAAATTTATCACAACTTCACTACTAATATATCCCTTGAATATTTTGTAATATAATTCGTTTTTGCGATTCATTTTTCACCCATTCTTGAACTTTTTTTGTTTGTTATGAGTTTAATTTGAGTTTTCTGCTTCTTCTTGTTTGATTATTAACTCCTAATATTTCTAGATATTCCCATGGAGTTAACCAATTAAAAATTGTTTTTCTACTGACTTTAAATATTTTCATTAATTCCTTAATAATAAATCCTTGACTGCTCAATATTATAGATTGAGAGCCGTCTCGAACTTGAGGACAATTACTATAGCGACTTATTCTTTCTCAAAGCTTCCTACTCTCTGGATTTAAGTGTCTAATAAATCTTATAAGCTCATAAATATATATTTGCTTTTTATATAGCAATTCCCATACTGGTGAGATACAAAATTTTAGGTTTGAGGGAACACTTAACTAAGAACAGGGAATAAAAAGGCAAAAAGATAACTGTATCTCACTAGCTTGGGAAACCCTATAGTGTACATTTCTGTAAGCTGTTGTGCATTTAAACGACGTTAACAGAATTACCTTTGGGTCTTTATCAACTATTTCTAATAATAACTCTATATACTCTGGGGTAGCTTTTTTATAATTACCTTCCATTCTTTTGTCTTTCAAGCTTTCCAAATTATCCACATCTGCGTGAACACACCAATAAGATATCTTCTTTTTTGCACAGCCGATCAATTCAGCTTTTGCTTCCTGTGTTTTTCCATCGTTTAACAACAGTAGGATTAAAATTCTTTCTCTAATTTCAGCATTTTCTTCTTCTTTTAGAGCTTTCTGTAGTTTTTCTCTTTGCTCCGGTTTGAGATAACCTTTAGCTGGCATATTTCAGTATTTTCCTATTTTTATTATATGTAATTTGAATGCTTAACAGCTTATTAAATATGTGTAATTAATTTTGCACAATTACTTATAACCTAAAAAAGTTAAAAGCAAAAAAAATAAGGGAAAATTTTATTTGATAGTATAATTAATTTATCGTGACTGAAAAAGAGTCTTTATATGATATATGATCGGAAAAATAAGCTATAGTAATTATGAATATAGCAATCTTATTTGAACTATAATAAATTGCATATTTTTATGAAATAAGGGAGAATAACTAAAGAAAAAAATCTATCTTATGAAGATTATAAGCGCTATATTCTATAATTTTAAGGAATAGTCAAGTTCTCACATATAATTTCTAAGCGGGAAAAAGAGGTAAGTTGATATTTTAATCTCATGTTGGATAATTTCCAGTTGTATTCTTACCGAAAAATTAAGGTATAAAGCCTCTCCATTCACGGATAAAAAGCGGTCGTTTGCGGAGCATGACCTTAGGATGGGATGGCGTACTTCGGAGCGGCTCTGCACTCTTCGGGTTTCCGTTCCCTCCGGGACGCTACGCGTTTCATGTCGCTCCGCGTTAACGCCCGTTGTGCGGAACGCTAAACGCCATATCCAATCTCCCCTTGAGAAAAAAAAATCCTTTTAGTCAATCCTATCCGTTATCAGAAAAGGTAATAATTAATTGTTGAATACCTGATATTCTGGCTTTAATTTCATGGAAAAAAAAATCTAATTAATTTTGCTTAAATATTCCTGTTTATTAGTAATCTTAGTAATCTTGATGAGAGATGAAATTCCACAATTTTGACCCCACTGAATTTATTTGAGATATAAAATAGGAACGGGATATTTCTTAGATATAAAAAAAAACTACAACTTTATGAATACCTAAGTGTAATGTTAAGCAACTTAATTGGGAGAGTAGTCAAACTTGGCAAAAGTTCAAGCTGGATATTTGCCTTAAGCTATTTTAGTTTATTCGTAATTAATTTAAGTAGTCCCACCACTATGTGGGGACAAATACCTGTAAAAACTAATTCTATACCTATTACTATTAATCGACCAACACTTAAAGCAGGTAGTCAGGGAGAAGAAGTATTACAATTACAAGGAGTTTTAAAGTTATTAGGATATTACTTTGGACAGGTAGATGGAGTATATTCTGACACTACTGCTGCTGCAGTTGTTAAATTTCAAGAATCTGTAGGATTAATGCCAAATGGAATAGTTGACCAAAATACCTGGAACCGTTTATTACCAGCAGCTAAAATTTATAATTATACTAATAAAACGACAACACTACAAAATAGAGACTCAAATTGTAATTGTTCTAAAAATCCAACTTCAACTACCACAATTAACGGGTCTCCTACCAAAATTGAATCAGATACAGAAACCTCTAATATTGATTTGCCAATTCTCAAAATTGGTATGAGAGGTGATGCAGTCAGAGGATTACAACAACTTCTAAAGGCCAAAGGATTTTTCCAGGGAAAAGTTGATGGATTATTTGGCCCTAAGACTCAAACTGCTGTTAAGGCTGCTCAAAGAAAATATCAACAAGAGCAAAATGGGATTGTAGATACTTCTCTATGGATGACTTTACTACGTTAATCAAAAAAACAATCAAATGTGGTACACTTACAAATGTAATTGTGCAACCTAAAATAAGAAACTCCGTGTGCCTAAATCAGAACGTAAAATTCTACTAGATTTTGAAAAGCCTCTGGCAGAATTAGAAAACCGTATAAATCAGATTCGTGAACTAGCTAAAGATTGCAGTAGTGTAGATGTTTCTGAGCAAATTCATCAACTAGAAGCAAAAGCAACTCAACTACGTCAAGAAATTTTTAGTGGTCTTTCCCCCGTACAAAGACTACAGTTAGCCCGCCATCCCAGGCGACCAAGCACTCTTGATTACATTCAAGCTATTGGTGATGAGTGGATAGAGTTGCATGGTGATCGTGGTGGTAGTGATGACCCAGCAATAGTAGGAGGTTTGGCCAGAATAAATGGAAGACCTGTAGTAATAATTGGTCATCAAAAAGGACGAGATACAAAAGATAATGTAGCTCGTAATTTTGGTATGGCCTCAGCAGGAGGATATCGAAAATCAATCAGATTTATGGATCATGGCAATCGCTTTGGAATGCCAATTTTGACATTTATTGATACTCCAGGAGCATGGCCAGGTATAGAAGCGGAAAAATTAGGACAAGGAGAAGCGATCGCCTATAATCTACGAGAAATGTTTCATTTGGATGTACCAATAATCTGTACAGTGATTGGAGAAGGTGGTTCAGGTGGAGCGTTAGGTGTGGGAGTAGGCGATCGATTACTGATGCTAGAGCATTCTATATATACAGTTGCTAGCCCTGAAGCTTGTGCAGCCATTCTCTGGAAAGATGCTAGCAAGGCTTCTCAAGCAGCAGAGGCTTTGAAGATAACTTCCTGGGATTTAAAAAAGATAGGAATTATTGATGATGTAGTTCCAGAACCAAATGGTGGCGCTCATGCTAACCCATTACAGGCAGCGGAAAATCTCAAAAAGGCCATATTGAAAAGTCTAGACGAATTAAGCCAGTTGAGTAGTGAAGAACGTCGAAAACAGCGTTATCAAAAATTCCGTTCTATAGGAGTATTTGTGGAAACTTAAAAAGGAAGACTCCGAAAATTCTCAGAAGTTTTAATCCCACATTCCGCACTTCAATTGGTAACATGAAAATTAGTATAAAATCCTTAGCCGAACCCGTATTTATACTATATAAATTATCTTCATTTACCTCGATCGGGAGTCAAATTATCAGTTAAATATTAAGCATAAATACTGATTGAATCCTTGACTCCTATTGACCCCTATAATTTTCTTCTTGACTTCTTGCTTTTGAATTTTGACTGTGGTGAAGTGCGTCTTACATTCTGAGGTTTCCTCAAAATTACGCATTCAGTTTTGAATTATATTTTATACTACATTTTTTGGTGCGGAATGTAGGTTTAATGGCTAGTTGAATAACCACAGGTGGGTTTGAAGCAAGCACAAATATCCTATAACCAAGCAATCATTAACGTGATAAACTGTATATTGTAGTATGTTGGTAAAAATCCTGAATAACCGTCAGAAAGTATTTTTTAAAGGTATGATTATTCAATGGCTACTATGATATAGCAATCCTAAATTGGTCGTAACAAGTTTTATAATAGTTAAAAATATCTGAAAACCCTGAAAATTCTGACTCCTGACTCCTGTCCGTCAAAACACGAACTGTATGGGTTTGTTGAGGTGAATTTCCCACAATATTTAAGTTTGTGTAGGCAATTAGGTGAAAAATTGCTGGGGTGGTTCTCAATCAAGCACAGAAGAATTTGCTAAAGCTAAAAATGGAATTGGTGATTTTGGCTATGATTGTTATTTAATACTGATTGCCTAACTATTAACTGAAAAGCATTTGATATATTGCCAAATTTAAGTTTCATAGCTTGATTCACCAACGCCCTAAAAATAATTTGGATAGGTTAATAGTTAACCATAACAGTATTGAGGATGTCAACTAAACTCAATAATTCTTTTGAAATTAATTAAAGCAATCTTAATTCGCTATTCAGGACAGACTTTCTGGCATAATTATTATAGTAGTATCTATAGTTTCGTTAATGACCAAGTATTTTCATAAGAGGGATGTCTAAAGTGTCAAGTAAATTTGGCTTTATAGCTCCTTATTAAATAATGACAAGAAAATCAAGAACTAATTAATTAGTGTTACAGCTAGTTCTATCCAGTCTTGTCAATACCCCTCTATAGGATCGAGAAACTTATTGGGATCTATCTTAACTATATTAACTATGATAAAATTACAAATATAGTTGAGGAGTCAATTCTCAATACTTTCCTGATGCCAATTCAGACAGTAATTTACCTATTTTCTGATAACTAATGACTTGTGAAAATGGATTTTTGGTCGATGTCAAACTTACAGCAGAGAAATTGAAAAACTCTCATAGTTATAGTTCATTGCTTATTAATAACACAAACTAATTAGTACCAATGAACTAAAGAATTATGATTTAAGCTAAATGGCCTAGCCCAGGTTAGGTCAAGATACAACGTGCTTTTTTGAAATTCGATCCGAATCTATTATGACTCAAACTTTTTCCAACAGCTCCAATTCTAGCAAAAAACTTAGCATCAATGGTGTTAAAACTTCTGATGCAGATGTAACTGGTAAAATTTCCTATAGACCTGACCGTAGCTCTTCATCCAATGGTCAATTAATTAGGCAAAAACCTTCTGCGGAAGAGAGCAATGAGGCAATGATGGAGGCAGTGCGGACAATGCTCCTATCAGTAGGAGAAGATCCAGAGCGGGAAGGATTACTCAAAACTCCTGAGCGGCTTGCAGAAGCAATGCGGTTTTTGACTTGTGGCTACAGTCAATCCCTGGAAGAAATTGTGAATAATGCTATCTTTGATGAAGGTCATAATGAAATGGTTCTAGTTAGAGATATCAATCTTTTTAGTCTTTGCGAACATCATATGCTACCTTTCACGGGAAAAGCTCATGTAGCTTATATTCCTAATCAAAAAGTAGTAGGATTAAGTAAGTTAGCTAGGATTGTCGAAATGTACTCTCGTAGATTGCAAGTCCAGGAGCGACTAAATCGTCAAATTGCTGAGGCAATTCAAACTATTTTAGAACCAAAGGGTGTAGCAGTTGTAATTGAGGCTACTCATATGTCTATGGTAATGCGGGGGGTTCAAAAACCTGGTTCTTGGACTGTTACCAGTGCAATGCTTGGTGTTTTTGAAGAAGATCAGAAAGCAAGAGAGGAATACTTGAGCTTAATTCGCCATCAACCTACATTCTTTTCATAAGTAGTAAATGAATTTGGTGGGAATTAAAGAATTAAAGAAGGGGTGAAGAGACAGAAGACAGGAATCAGAATTAATGAGTGGCGGGTCTAAGTCTAAATTACCCCATTATATTGAATACCACCAAATCATCAAATTTGGTGGAGGTCTTAAACCCATTTATAGTCCTTTGCCATACACAAGCTACATTTGCCAGTCGAAAAAAAAATCCCCAAATAAATTCTGATTCCTGAATTCTTTCTTAGTAACTTTTTTGATAGTCCTGTAGATGTAGTGATTTAGAATGGAGTAAGGGAATAGGGAAGAGGGAACGGGGAACAGAAAAGCCCCTAAATTCTATATTTCAAAAGAATAATATTTGCTCTCTTATTAACCTTATTATCTGGGTATCACTACTTGTATACCACTACCACTTTTTTTATTTTCTCCCCCTTCTCTTTTACAATTATTTATAGTAAACCAGGGTTGACAAGCTAAAATTCAAAGTAAATAATTAGACCAAAAAATATACACATCAAGAGATTTCTGATATGGCTAAACCAATCAAATTTGGAACAGATGGCTGGCGCGGTGTCATAGCTGATGATTTTACTTTTGAACGAGTTGCTCTAGTAGCTCCTATCGCAGCGCAAATCTTAGAGAAAAATTATGCTGATTCTACTAATAATAGTAAAACAGTAATTGTTGGCTATGACAGAAGGTTTATGGCTGAAGAATTTGCTCAAGTGGCTGCTGAAGCTGTTCAAAATGCAGGATTTGATGTTTTGTTAACAGATACTTATGCTCCTACTCCAGCTTTTAGTTTGGCAGCATTTCAAAAACAAGCTCTTGGGGCAATTGTGATGACTGCTAGTCATAATCCAGGGAAGTATTTAGGGTTAAAAGTAAAGGGTGCTTTTGGTGGATCGGTGCCTCCGGAAATAACTAAACAAATAGAGGATTTATTGACTGTTGAAGTGGAAAAAGATGTGGTTCAAGGAGGTGAAAGGGAAAGTTTTAATCCTTGGCCTAGTTATTGCGAAACTCTACAAAAAATGGTAGAGATTGATAAAATTAAGTCGGCAATTAATGAAGGAAAATTAAAGGTTTTTGCCGATGTAATGCACGGTGCTGCTGCTGGAGGTTTACAACAAATATTGGGAGTAGAAATTGAAGAGGTTAATGGTGATAGGGACCCTTTATTTGATGGTGGAGCACCTGAACCTTTGCCTCGTTATTTGAGTAAACTTTTTAAGGAAATTAAAAGTTATCGAGCAGCAAATTCAGGAAAGTTAGCTATTGGGTTGGTGTTTGATGGAGATAGCGATCGTATTGCTGCTGTGGATGGTGAGGGTAATTTTTTGAGTTCTCAAATTTTAATTCCTATTCTGATCGAACATCTAACAACTAGGCATGGGTTTAGTGGGGAGGTGGTTAAGACTATTAGTGGTTCTGATTTATTTCCTAAAGTGGCGGAATTATACAAGATGCCAATATTTGAAACTCCTATTGGTTATAAGTATATTGCCGATCGGATGTTGTCAGCTCAGGTGCTTGTGGGTGGTGAAGAGTCTGGGGGTATTGGTTATGGTACTCATATTCCAGAAAGGGATGCTTTGTTATCGGCGCTCTATTTGTTGGAAGCAGTGGTCATGTCTGGTGAAGATTTGAGTGTTATTTATGGCCAGTTGCAAGAAAAAACGGGTTTTAGTTCGGTTTATGACCGGATAGATTTGCCTTTGGCTAATATGGAAGTCCGAGCGCGGCTGTTGGAGGAGTTAACAAATAATCCTGTGACGGAGGTTGCGGGAGAAAAAGTTGTTGATTGTTTGACTATAGATGGGTATAAGTTTAGGTTAGCTGATGGTCGTTGGTTATTGATTCGGTTTAGTGGTACTGAACCTGTTTTGCGACTTTATTGTGAGGCTGCGGATATACAGAAGGTGAAGCAAACTTTGGAATGGGCGAAAAATTGGGCTAATAGTATTTAGGAGTCAGGAGTCATTTCAGTTATCAGTTATCAGTTATCAGTTATCAGTACCTCTAACTGAAGCCAGATACTTGAAATACTGAATCGATTATTTTTTTCATCCTCTTAAAAGGGGAGCTTTGAGACTTTACTTTTTGCTCAGAAGGAGTGGAAAGAATTTATTCACTAGGAATAAAGAGGAGAAAGTTTTTATATATAGGAATCCTAAATAGGTTGTAACATTTTATCGTAGGGGTTTGGTCTCCAAACCCAAACAAAAATGGAATGTAAAAACCAAATCCCTACAGCTTTTTTTCGCAAATCATTTTATCCTGCTATAACTAATTAAGCGGACATGATATTATTATAAATTTGCAGAATAGATAGGGTGGTTCAGGAATTAATAATTAACAATTAACAATTATCCTTTCTTTTAAGAAGGGGATTAACACTTAAGGAATTTTTCTGATTTATCCGCTTAAAAGGGAAGGGTTTAAACTTGAATTTTCTAATTATTAATTATTCGGTAAAGATTTGCTCACCCTATTACTAAATTTATAGAAAAATACGAAATGAAGGTTGAATTTTTGTAGTTTAAGTTAGCCTAAGATCAAAATTTCTTGCTTAACTTATGAATAAAATTGCTGTTGCTTTAATTAGTGGGTATCAACAATATATTTCCCCTAGAAAAGGTTTTTCTTGTGCTTATAGAATATTGCATGGTGATGAGTCTTGTTCCCATTACATTAAACGTATGTTTATAGAACAAGATTTTTCTAGAGCTATTGCAGCAGCAGGTCAAAGATTTAAAGCTTGCAAAGAAGCTAATCAAATTTTGAAATTACAGGCAGTTAGTAATTCTGAAAATGAAGAAGATTTGAAAGAGCAAGAAAATTTAGTAAAAGATAAACCACCTAAGTTGAAATTAAAAGATAGTTATAAGAAAAAATCAAATTGTAGGAACACTATAGAAAATATTGATTGTTGCACTTATGAAATATTAGAATGTGATGGTTGTGTTCCTGAATTAGAATGTGATGGTTGTATTCCAGAATTAGAATGTGGTAATTGTGGCTTAGATTTTAGTCCAGACTGTGGTAGTTTTGGTGGTTAACGAAGTTAGAAGTCAGAAGTCAGAAGTCAGAAGTCAGAAGTGATTTTTGTAACGGGGATTTAAGCCCCGCTCCAAAAATATTGCGCCTTAAAAGGCGGGGTTTTAAACCCACATTATTCTGATAATAGCAAAGGGAAATCCTATTAATACAAA
>JAAUYL010050868.1_pt1 | contig 15067 bp, 9 predicted proteins | sample 7278011 | NCBI WGS metagenome assembly JAAUYL01 (sample SAMN14350225, study PRJNA611818) | marine sediment metagenome | isolation source: surface marine sediment (1.8m) | place: French Polynesia: Moorea | collected 2018-08
AAAAGCGCTATAACTGATATCAAATCCGTCTGATTGGACATAAAAAAATTCTCCAATCGTCATAACTACGCTCGTCAAAGTGATTCTCTCTCCTCCTGAATTCTGAATTCTTGCTCCTGACTCCTTTTGACTTAACCAATCTATGACTGTTTAACCGGATTTGATATGATAAGGCCATAGTATCAGACAAAAAAAAATGGCGTTGCTTATATGTGGGATGAATTAGTGTGGGGGGTATGGGGAGTGTGGTCCGTGTAGGGAATGTGGTCCGTGTGGGGAGTGAAAGATTCATCCCTTGGTTCAGCAACGCCGACAAAAAAAAATTATATCTATTGATAGTTAATAGGACTAGGTAGGAATGTTGCATGGAATTCCCTAGGTCCTAGAAGATATTTAGATTGTTAGTTGCACCACATTAGTCACCGAATCTGCTGTATCTGAAATCTAAGTTAAATAGAAATTTTATGTGTGAGGGTAGGAGTCAGGAGACAGGAGACAGGAGACAGGAGGAGTCAGGAATGAACGAAAAGGCAGGAGAGGAGGAAGAATTATCCCTTGGTTTTTCTGCCTCGCGTCAACCCAAAATTCTAACTTTTTGAGCTTAAGGGAGCAAAAATCTTGTACTTTTTCCAGACCTAAAACGGCTAAAGCCTTTATCTGTCAATACTTTTAGATTTAATCAGTCAGCCCTAAATAGAAATTTTATGTAGTTATTTATGATATAAAAAATATCAGGAAGAGTGAGAAGATAAATATTATTAAGACTGAAAAATTAATATTTAATTCAAACTAGCTCGAAAAATAAATCTGACCTAAATTAATTGTAATTACCAACAACTATGAACAATTTATTTGAAAAAAAAGTTGAATTTCCGAAATTTTTTCAAGATGCATATGGTTTATCCAATGCTAAGGAAATAGCTACTCTTTACTATGGCTATGCCTTGCTGATTATTGCTGGAGCTGACGGAGAAGTTAGCCAAGCAGAAATGAATTGGTTAATAAATCACCAACGTGCCCTGAATATACCAGAATACATTCTTGAAGCATACAGAACTTTTGACTACAAAAATGGCAATTTGGAAGAACTAATTCCTAATATTAATAAAGCTGATGTACCTTTTAATGTTGGCAGAGCATTAGTTGATCATGCAATAAAAATGTCTAAAGCTGATTTAGAATTTGCAGCTCAAGAACAAATGGCTGTCAAAAAAGCAGCTAAACTTTTAAGAGTCTCTGATGATATTCTATTAGCCTTAAATGGTTTAGTTGATATGGAAGAAAGTATGAATAGAACTCGGAAAGCATTGATAGAGACAAGTAAAATTGATTAATTGAGGCATATTTTGTAATTTAGAATTGTAACTCACGCTAGTTGATTCTAGTAGAAGGGTGGATAAAAAAAATCTAGGTGTCTCAGAATTTTGAGGTAAATTTTAATTCAAACCTTAGATTAAATATTAAATATAGAAATCAGGAATTATTTTGAGATAATTTAAGAACAATTAAGAACAATCAAAATTATTTTATATTCTGACTCCTGACTCCTAATTACCACTAAAATATCACAACTGAAATATGATTGCTATATTCAAGGATTAGAAATATAGGTAACATACAAAATAATTATTTTTGCATAATTTGATTCGATTTATTGATATTGGAAACAGGCAAAACTATGAAAGCGGTTATACCACCAAAAATAATATTAGACAATTTATTAAAAGATTGGCTGCTAGAAGATATTGGCAGGGGCGATCGCACAACTTCTGGCCTATTTGTAGGAGATGAGATAATCTTAGGAACAGGTCATTGGTTAGTAAAGGAACCAGGAGTTATTGCAGGTTTACCTATAGCAGCTAGGGTATTTCAACTTCTGGATGAAAAGGTAAATTTTTTACCTACTGTTGCAGAAGGAAAATGGTGCGAGAAGGGAACAATAATTGCGAAATTAGATGGACCTTTAGATAGTTTACTAACTGGGGAGAGGGTGGCCCTAAATCTGGGAATGCGTCTGAGTGGGATAGCAACTATGACCCGTAAATATGCAGATAAAATTGCCGATCTGGAAGTGCAACTGGTTGATACTCGGAAAACAACACCTGGTCTGAGAATATTAGAAAAATATGCCACTCAAGTTGGTGGGGCAAAAAATCATCGCATGGGTCTGGATGATGCAGTGATGATTAAAGATAATCATATTGCTGCTGCTGGAGGTATTGGGGAAGCGATCGCTAAAGTCAGAGAAACGATACCTTATCCTTTAACTATTGAAGTAGAGACAGAAACATTACTAGAAGTAGAGACTGCTTTGGAGCATCAAGCAGATATTATTATGCTCGATAATATGTCTGTTGAAGTGATGGAGCAAGCAGTTAAAATGATTCGGCAAAACAATAGTCGGATTAAAATTGAAGCTTCGGGAAATATTACCCTCGAAACTATTAGGAATGTTGCCGAAACAGGAGTAGATTATATTTCTACAAGTGCTCCTATTACTCGGTCAACTTGGTTAGATTTAAGTATGAAAATTAGGGAGTAGGGAGTAGGGAGTAGGGAGTAGGGGAGCGGGGGAGTAGGGGAGTAGGGGAGTATTTTTTTTCCCCTTATATGCCTTTTATACCAACTTTTTAGGGTTTTAGTGAAGCGGTAAAAATATTTTACAGGAAATGTATCTTTGACAATAAAAATGATTGGCGACCTAAAAAATGGTATTGAAACCATTAAATTATGATTTATGACTCCTGACCCCTAAAAAATTCCCTAGCTATTTAGTGATAGATGGAGAATCTTTAGCTTACTGATAGAAACTTTTTTTTACTATTCCTAATTCCCTATTCCCTAATTCCCTATTCCCTATTCCCTATTCCCTATTCCCTTATTTTGAAATAAAATGTACCCAAAAATTACCATCTGGCATACAAACATTACGAATTAATCTATAAGAATAATGCAGATAAGCACCACTTAAGTCAGTACGATATCCAGTAGAAAACCATTCGCCATAAGGGTCATGGATAAATAATCCTTCATTATCAAAACCAACACCAACAATTAGATGACCAAAAGAAGTAAAATAACTGTGTATAGCTACAGGATTTCCTGCTATTAGGGAGTCTTGAACTTCTTCAATTGTGGCATTAGTTTTAAAAGTATCTTGACATCCATAATCTCTAACAATTTTAACTAAATGATATGGATTATGACGACTGTAACCTTGAGTTAAAGCATAGTCATAAAGCTCGTCTTCAAATTCACCATAATTAGACCTACGATTCACCTCTAAAAATTCTAAACATGAAGCGATTGAAGTAATATTACATAAGCCTGTCGGGTTATACCAATTGTCTAGTTTTGGTTTGTACGGAACTTGTATTCTGATATTTTCTGGTTTGAGCTTAGGATGCACAACTTGATTATTTTCATAAATTTCAATATTTTTTTCATGGATATACCAAACTCCTAAACTGTTGTGTTTATGGTTACGAAAAGCAATCCGGAAGTGGTTTCTCACTGGAGCGTAAGCTAAAAGTTCAAACTCTTGATTAGCAGGGATATGATGTTTTTCTGAATCAGTTAATTGAGAAGATTGAAGCGGTCTAGATTTAAGAATAGTATCCTTTTTAGTTTTTAAGATGATTGGAGCTGCGGGAATATTTGCTTCTATTGCCTCGAACAATTTTTTGATAGTTTTTTCTCCTAAATATCCAGCTTCACCACTTTTTTGATTAACTTGAAACCGATGAAGTGCTGCTGTGGTTAATGGGCCAAATATGCCATCTACTGGAGGGTTAAGCATATTTAGGTCAATAAGTATGGCCTGAATCTCGCGAGTCAGGTGTTCATCATCGGCGAGGGTTTTTACGTCGTATTTAAGATCTGTCCCCAGAAAGTCTTTAAGTTCCATACTAGGTTAATGATAACTAGGAAATAGCTAATCAGCAGCATAGTACACTCTGGCTCTAGACTCAACTGGGAGATGGGACACTAGGGCTAAAAAGTCAGAAGTCAGGAGCGGGGGAGGCCAAACGAAAGTCGCTACTTCTACAGACCTCCCGAAGTTGGAGAGCAAGGAATTTTTGGCCGAAATATCAAGATTGGGAGACAGATCTTCAACAATTAATAATTAATAATTAATAATTAACAATTACCTCTTCTTGAAAACGGATAGGATTGACTCAAAGAAAAATTTTTTCTTGTTTCTCCTTTAAAGGAGAGGCTTTAAACCTTAATTATTCGGTAATATTTTTGGCTCCACTTCCTCAATCAGAAATATTTGATTTTTTTATAGATACAGTAGTTTTCAACAGACCTCTCCGGAAAAGAGGGAACACTTAACACTTAACACTTAACAGGGAGAAAGAATTGATAATTTTTGCGTATGGGATTGATTTTATTTTTGGCGTTGCATAGAGTGTGGGATGAATTGTAGCCTTGGATAAAAAATAAGTATGAAGTATTTAAAGATAAGATTTACCTGTTCCAAAAAGATTCATCCCTTGATTCAGCAACGCCTTATTTTTGATTATCACGCCTATGTCTAACAGACACGAAGTACGTATATTTATGAAAATAGGTAGGGACGTTGCATACAAAGTCCGTCAGTCCTACCGAAGATGGGCAGTAGGGTCTCGAACAAGCAAAAAATATTTACCCCGTCAGTTGTACCACATTAATCCCGAATCTGCTACATACTCTTGAGATTACTAAGAATGAGTATGAATTAAAGCTCCTTCTGTAGGAGTAGAAAGTTGTAATTTGGGTTTTTTCTTGTCTATTTTTGCTGTTACCCACCCTTCAGAAACCATTACTTCTAAACATTGTAAGGCATGATTAAAAGCAACTTGAGCGTGTTGGGGTGAATATTGAGAAGTTAAGGATTTTTTTAATAAGGCTGATATTTGTTGAATATCGGAAGCACGTTCTAATATTTTCACTAATGCTGCATAAAAACCTGTTAATGGTAGTCTTTGCTCATCTTTAACATAAGATTTTATCTTCTCAATACGACCATTGTTGTATACAGGTAAATCTTCTTGTTTTGCACTCTCAAGATTTAGTTTAAAGATGTTGTAACCGCTAATTTCCCAAGATGAATCTTTTTGGGCAAATCTTTGCATAATTTGTTTTGTACCAGTTAGATCGAGACCACCAACACCTGCTTGACCTAAAACATCATTAGTAAAACCTCCTTGAGATAACCAACGAAAAGCTGCTTCAGGAGTTAATTTTAGTCCTGCGTCTTTAGCAATATCTCGACAATGTTTTTGTAAGTCGCTAAACTGACCATTTGCAGCATACCAATAATCTGCAAAACGAATATGTTGTTTGATACGTCGCTTTTGGTTATCTTCGTAATGTTGCTTTAACCAAGTAGGGTCATGTTTTTGTTGTTCTAGTTCTAAAATGGTATAAGCTGCTTCTTTAGCACTCACATGAGTTAAAGTCATACCCGCAGCTAAAATTGGGTCGGCAAAACCTGCAGACTCTCCTACTAAAAACCAATTTTCTCCTACTAACCTTTCTGAGAGAAAAGACCAATCTTTTGTTGTTTCAATCTTACCTCTGCTAGTAGCATTAGCAATTAATTCACTAATACGAGGTTCACTTTTGAGTGCTTCTTGATAAATATCTTCTGGTGTTTTTTTGAGTTTTTTGTAATGTTGTGCCGGACAAATAAAACCTATACTGGTACGAGTCGGACCTAGAGGAATAAACCAAATCCAACCATGAGCTAAACTCATAACTTGAACTCTTGTACCCCCTACACCAATTTCATCAGCCCATTCTGCATTTGTCCAGTAGTCCCAAATCGCAATATTTTGTAATCTTGTGGGAATAGTTGTTTCTACTCCTAAAACTCTTCTTAAAACACCAATATGTCCTGAAGCGTCAATATAATAACGGGCATTAATTTGTTCTCCACTACTTAAATGTAAACTTTTAATTTGGTCTGTTTCTAAATCTATATCTACTTTAGTAACTGCTGTTTCTTGTCTAACTTCACAACCTAATTCTTGAGCATGATCTAAGAGAATAGTGTCATATACTGAGCGATCTACTTGAAAAGCTGTTTGTTTGCGTTGTCCTTTGTATTTAGCTGGGCGGGGTTCATCTTGAAATTCTGTTGCTGATAAAAAATCAAAATCCCACAGTTGAGAAGTTTTTCCCCAACGATAAGTAGCTCCAATTTTAATGGGAAAGTTAGCTGCTTCTACTTTATCCCAACATCCCATTTCTTCGAGAATAGAACTAATTTGAGGCAGTTGGCTTTCTCCTACATGGTCGCGGGGAAATTTGGCTTTTTCTAAAATTAATACTTTTAAATTAGGGTTATATTTTTTGAGTAAAGTTCCGGTGGTACTACCTGCGGGTCCACCACCAATAATTGCCACATCGTAATTTTTCTTGGACATGATTGTTATGCTTGTAATTCATACTGATGTATGGACATAAGTAAATTATGCCCATACATATTCTGTGTATAACTGTTTTGTAAATGTCACCCTCACAAACAAATATTTGAAGCTATAATTGAGTTAGGTTTTAAAATTGACGTAGGTTTGCAAGAAATTAGACCTGTGAACCTACTTTTCTTCTTTTTGTTTACGTTTGAGGGAAGTAGCACCTAAAGCACCTATTCCGAATAAAGCGAACAAGGAAACTGGTTCAGGAGTTGAGGCAATATTAATATCCCAACTACCTAAGGAGCCATCATCGGCAGACTCGAACGAATCTGATAATTCAAGAGTCCAAGTTCCTTTTGCATTAAGACCACCAAAGGTGTCTATAAAACTATCTACAGGAGCATAAGTACCCTCAGGTATAGGATTTATAGCTGGAAGAGCATTACCTCCATCAGCAAAGGTATAATCGCCGTTAAAATCAAAATCACCAAAGGCAACCCCACCCAAAGGATTACTAATTACTAAAGATGTAACTGAATCAACACCATCATCAAAACTTAAAGTGGCAACTACATCACCACCCCAAGTATGCTGAAAATCATTTAGGTCTAAAGATAGATCATCAATGGTGATATCGTCTGTGACAGTGATAGAAGTTGTTAAAGTTGGTGGGAAATTACCTCCAGAACCAGTATAAGAAAAACTAGCAGCATCAGCACCAGAAACAGCAGCTAAAGTAGCGATTGCAGAGCCAGCAGCAGCGATTGATAATTTTTTCAACATGATTAAATCTCCTATTGTGTACATTTAGGTATAGCCGAGTAAGTGCTTTAACCTTTTGTTCGTTTTCTATACTTCTATTTAAACCTGCCCAAAATATTTCTGCAATACCTTCTGCGTAATTTTACAGAATCTTTAAAAATGTCGATGGTGTTTTTAGTAGTTAAAATTAGTGGAATTAATTATGATATCAGGGTATGAGGTGTCTATATCTGCCAAAGCAAATAATGAAGATTTGATATTATCTCCGTTTTATCCCGGATAGTCAAAAACAAGAGTGTATAATGAAAAATGTCAAAATCTAGAAACAGAAAAAGCAGTGGAAAGCTTGAAATATTCAGTAATATCAAATCCGGTTGAACAATAGTCATTGCGACGATAGGAAGCAATCTCCGCGCATCCATGAGATTGCTTCCTTCCACTCCGTTCCAGTCGCTGCGGACTTGGATATAGTAATTATCCGGATTTTATATAACGTCCCTATTAGCATCAGTGAAAAAAACTGAATTAGTAGAGAATAAAACTAGCTGTAGCAGAAAGTGAATCTACGCAAGTAATATCATGTCCGGTTGAACAGTTATAAATAATTAGGCAGGAGACAGGAGACAACCCACCCCTAACCCCGACCGTGGAGGGGAAGACAGGAGACAGGAGATAGAAGGCAGGAAGGAGATAGAAGGCAGGAGACAACCCACCCCTAACCCCGACCGTGGAGGGGAAGATAGGAGATAGGGAAAAAAGTATTTTCATCACGCTCTTATCCGGACATGGTATAAGATGAAATAGAATCATGGTAGTCCTGCATAGTAATGGTGAAAATATACATTTTTTTCCACACTCCCCACACTTCCCACACTCCCAACACTTCCCACACTTCCCACACCCCCCACACTCCCTAAACCATTACTATGCACCACCATCAGAATCATTAGGGTAGAGGAAGATAGAACCAAGTCCCTCAAGTAGAGATCGTGCTATATCAAAGCAACTTAAATTTGATCGACTATTCAGTAGGTTTGGTTGAAGCAGGTTTGTCCAGAGGACAGGCGATCACCAACGGGAAGTTTCTTTGTTCGCTCCTCTTATCCGCAGGATAAAGAGAAAACCTAACAAATACAAGGCTGATATCAAATCCGCTTAATTCGGTATAAAAAAATATTTCATCTTCAGTCAAAGTGCAAATATTTCTAAATTCTCTTCCCTCCTGACTCGGTCCGACTGACTCCTAATTAACTATCTAATTATACCAATACTACCGGATTTGATATGATTCTTTATTTTCTTTAAAATCGCAATGTTGGTCTAAAAGAAAAAATGTTGGGTTTCCTACTGTCAACGCAACTAACAAGTTCTATATGATAAGTATTCAACCGTTGGATATGATATGACTGCTCGGTGCGTTACGGCGGAAATCTTTAATTGAGTGATTCATCACAAATATTATTACCGCCAATTTTGACTCCTCGGTGCGTTACGGCGGAAATTTTCAATTGAGTGATTCACCACAAATATTATTACTGTCTTTTTCCTACAGAATGCTTCGCAAACATGTCGGCGACAGTCGAAACGCACCTTACTGGACCGACACAGCTAAAATAATGTGGGTAAGTTTCCTCCTTGGTTAAAACCTCTCCCCCGACCCCTCTCCTCCAAGGAGAGGGGAGTTTCTCCCCCTTCCCTGGTAGGGAAGGGGGTTGGGGGGTTAGGTTTTTTTTCCCACAATTTTAGCCTAGACACGCCACTACCTGATTTTACTTTTTACATCTACTTAGGTCGAAACACTACTACTCCATAAGCATCAACAGATAAATATTTCAATGCTGCTTGTTGAATATCTGACGACTCAAGCGCCTGAATATTCTGAGGATAATTGAGCGCAGGTACTAAGTCTCCCACTACTGACTGATAGTAACCATACAAACTCGCTCGATCGCTTGGTGTTTCATTAGCAAAAATAAACCTATTCGCCACCAATGTCCGAATACGTTTCATTTCTGTTTCTGTCACCGACTCTTGTTGGATACTATAAATGTGATGAGCGATCGCTGCTTCGACTTCAGCTAAGTTTTCTTCTGGCAGTCTGGCGGAAATATAGAAAACACCTTGATGACGATGACTCATGTTACTCACACCAATAGAATAAACCAAACCTCGTTCTTCTCGTAAGTCACGCACGAGGCGAGATGTTTTTCCCTGACTCAAAATAGTTGCTAACACATCTAAGGCATAAGTTTCATATAATTCGTTTAGCCCAGGTACGCGCCAAACCATCATTAACCTTGGTTGCTGAAGAGCTTCATCTATCACTTCATGGCGAACTATTTCTGTAAAAGGTGACTCTGATTTTAGATTGATATTAGGTGGTAGTGCTATTTCTGAAGTATTTCGACTATTGTCAGCTTCTGTAAATGAGTCTGTGACAATATCAATTAATTCTTCTACTGGTAAATTTCCGACTACAGTAGCAGTCATGGAATTCGGTTGATACCAACTCTGGTGAAAGTCGCGCATTTGTTGAGCTTGCAGTTGAGAAATAATTTCTGCCGGACCTAATACTGGGCGACGATAAGGTAATTTTTCAAAGGCAGTTTCAATGACTTTTCGGAAACAACGACGGTTGGGGTTATCATCTGAACGCCGAATTTCTTCGAGAACAACAGACCGTTCTCGTTCAAAAGCATCATCAGCAATACTGGGGTTAAGGAGTACCTCCCATTGCAAAGGTGCTAACTTAGCAAAGTCTTTGGGAGCGGTGGTGATGTAAAAGTGGGTGTAGTCTTGACTGGTGGCGGCGTTCATTACGGCGCCTTGTTGTTCTACTAAACGTTCAAATTCTCCACTGGGAAGTTTGGGGGTGCCTTTGAAAATTATATGTTCGAGAAAATGGGCCATACCGTTGATTGATTCAGATTCTAAGGCAGATCCAACGTTAAGCCAAATATTGAGGTTGACAGCTTCAACTGGCAGGTGTTCGGCGATGATGGTTAGTCCATTTGCTAGTTGACGAATGGTGGGAGCATTGAGATGTCGGAAAGTTGGTGGAACTAAAGTTGAGGTCATTCTTGGTCTATCTGTTGTTTATCTTCACTATATATAGCAGAAGGAAACAAGAAAAGAAATGTGGTTCAATAATTAATAATTAATAATTAATAATTAATAGACATCTCCGGAAAAGAGGGAACACTTAACACTTAACACTTAACAGGAAGAAAGAATAGATAATTTCTGGATGAGATTTGATTTGATTTTTAATTTTCACCAGATGTGTAATAATTACCTCTTCTTAAAACATTGAGGATTGGTTGAAAGGAATTTTTTTGTTCTCGAGGGGAGATTGGATATGGCGTACTTCAGAGGGGCTTTGCATTCAGAGGGAAACCTCGCCATCCCATCCCTCGACCGCTTTTTATCCTTGAAAGGAGAGGCTTTAAATCTTAATTTTTCGGTAAGAGATCGGGAAATGGGGAGTTGGGGAGTTTGGGAAATAGGTAGTTGGGGAAATCGGAGAAATTGAAATACATCCTCTTGTTTTCCCTTCGATAAGAAGGTTTTTTTTGATAATTATGAGACCTCCAGAAAAGAGGGAGTAGGGAGTAGGGGGAAATAATTGACGGTTTATGCGTATGGGATTGATTTAATTTTTGATTTTTGGAGATGTCTATTAGCTAGGAGCGTGTTAATTATTCATATTTTTACTTTTCTCCGACTTCCCTGCTCAATAAAATGAGGAACTTTCCTCACCAAACCTGATTTCTGCTTAAGTCGTGGTAATTTTTTACGGTTTTACTTAATTTTCTAGTGAAAAATATTTTGATTATGTCATTTTATTATTTGGCCAATCGTTAACTTTCCAGAAATACTTGTAGATGTTAACTAGCTATTCACTATTAGACATCTCCATAAAAGAGGGAACAGGGAACAGGAAACAGGGAATAGGGAGGAGGAATTGATAATTTATGGATAATAATTGACTTTACTTTTTATTTTTGGAGATGTCTATTAGCTAAAACTTCTAGGGTTTGAGTTTTCCATACTTATTAACTTTCGATTAAAAGATGGTGGTTTTCAAACTACCGAATAATTTTTGATGAAAAATATCTAAAAGTTAACAAAATTTTTTATCAAGAAAATTGAAAAATTTCTGAAGTGCAACATCTCTGAGTGTAAAGATGAGGCGAAACACTAACTAATAGTTTTGTTCAACTAAAAGTAATAGGACTTAAATGAGGGAAGAGTTTATACAATGTCGAATAATCAAACGCAAAGTATCAGTTTGGTAGAAATTGCAAATAAATTGAAGATAGAGGGAAAGTTGGAGGAGGCAATAGCTAATTTTCAAGCTGCTGTAGAGGTTAATCCTGACTGTTCATTAGGATGGGAAGGTTTGGTTGAATCTTATCAAAAAGTCATTGAAAATCATCCTCAAAATTTAAAAAATTATCAAATTTTAGGAGATATTCTCAGAAAGAATAGTCAGCAGCAAATGGCGATTGACTATTATCATAATGCTTTGAAAAATTTCCCCAAAAATGAATTAATTTATGGGTTTATTGGAGATACTTACCGAGAAATTAAGCAGTTTAATGAAGCGATTGATTATTATCGAAAGGGGATAGAGTTAAGTCCTAATACTGTTTGGTTATATATCAGATTGGGGGGTATTTTAAGAGAGCAAGGAAATTTAGAGCAAGCTGTTAGTTGTTATCGACAAGCAATGGAGTTAAATCATAATAATTCCTGGGTTTATATTGGATTAGGAGATATTTATAGAGAACAGGGAAATTTAGAAGAGGCTATTGTTTGTTATCAGGATGGATTAAAAATAGAATTGAGTCCTGAAACTGTTTGGTTATATATCAAATTGGGGGATATTTTCAGAGACCAAGGAAATTTTGAGCAAGCTATTAGTTATTATCGCCAAGCAATGGAATTGAGTCCGAATCATTCTTTAGTTTATATTGGATTAGGAGATATTTATAGAGAACAGGGGAATTTGGAAAAGGCTATTGTTTGTTATCAGGATGGATTAAAAATAGAATCGAGTCCTAATACTGTTTGGTTATATATCAGATTGGGGGGTATTTTAAGAAAGCAAGGAAATTTGGAGGGTGCTATTAGTTATTATCGACAAGCAATGGAATTGAATCCAGATAATTCCTGGGTTTATATTGGGTTAGGAGATGTTTGTCGAGAACAGGGGAATTTAGAAGAGGCTATTGTTTATTATCAAGATGGCTTGGAGGCTTTTCCCCAAGATTATTGGTTACATATAAAATTGGGTGAAGTTTTTAATCAAGTTGGGAATTTTGCAGCAGCAATTACTGTTTATCAAAATGCAATTAAATTACAGCCTAAAAATTTGGTTGGTTACAATAATTTAGTTGTCGTTAATACGAATCTAGGCGATATTAAGACTGCTTTAGAAACTTATGAAGCTGCGATTAGTTTTAATTCTAATAATCCTAGTATATATGTTAATTTAGGAAATTTTTATCTCAATCATTTGCAACATTTTGAGGCTGCTTTAAGTAATTACGATAAAGCATTGAAACTAGATTCAAATAATTTACCTGCTTCTGTAGGTAAAGGAAAAGTGTTGGTTAAATTAGGTAGATTTGAGGCAGCTAGAAAATTATTTAGTGAATTGACTGAACAGTTTCCAGATAAAATCTTGGGTTGGGAAAATTTAGCTAAAGTTGCTGAACAACAAAAAAACTGGAATATTGCATTAGAAAGATGGGAAATAGCGATAGATAAATTTCCTGAAAAATTGTCTTTTTATATTGCTAAAGGTAATGTGTTAATTAAGTTGGGTAAGTTTAAGCAAGCAGAAGTTATATTTAATGATGTATTAGAAAAATTTCCCGATCGCTCTGATGGTTTATGCGGTTTAGCTCGGGTATTAGAACAGGAGCAAAAGTGGGATTTAGCATTAATAAAATGGCAAGAAATAATTGAAAAATTTCCCAAACATATTCTTGCTTATATGCGTTGCGGTGAGATTTTGATGAAGTTGGAAAAATTGGCAGAAGCGGAGTCAATTTTTGAGGAATTGTCGCAATATTCTAGTGAAGGTTATCTCGGTTTAGGTAATTTATATTTTCGTCAATGCAAATATCAAGCAGCTATTGATAATTATCAAAAAGCCAGTAGTTCCGGAAAATTTTTATCTGCTTATTCTCATCTTTGTCGATGTTTTTTGACTATTGGCGATCTAGATAAAATTAATGAATTTGTGGATGATTTTATCGCTAGAAAATATATATTTAATCAACATCGTCTGATTAATGAAATTATTGAAGCTTGTGAATTAGCAGCCAATGGTAAATTAGATATGGCATGGAAGATTTATCAGATTAATTTAGAAACTTGTCGAGATTTCTATAGCAAGAATTTACTAGAAGCTTTGCAATACAATCACCTTGTCTTTATTTTATCTGTCTTAAGTATAGTTCGTTCTTGTTTAGCTAATAATCGACCTGAATTCGTTGAAAATATCATTAATTTTGTTCATCAAAACCAGAAAATATTTATAATTCAACATATTACTTTGTCAATAATTTATCTCTACTTGGGGCTTGATTATGCAAATGCTAAAAAATCTAAACAAGCAATTTCACATCTGCAAAATAGCTTATTATTAAATCCCGAAAATCAGTCTTGCTTACCTCTAATCAAAACTAATTTACAACAACATAATCATCTCGCGGGCAAGATTCCCGCATTGGTTAATTCATCTAATAGTAAGATAGCTATTATGATTATTTCCTGCAAAAAAAATCTTGATAAAATCAAAATTTTGAGAGAGAAACTATATCAAAAAATTAACCTGCCCTACTGTTTTGTAATTGGAGAACCAGAATTAAGTTCTGATTGGCAAAATAAGGGAGATATTTTATATGTCAAATCTCCTGATAATTATGAATCTTTACCTCTCAAAGTTTTCCAAGCATTTCAATTTTTCCATTGTTGTTTTGATTTTCAGGGAGTGTTGAAGTTAGATGATGATACCTGGATTAAAGATATGCCAAGATTTTTAGAATTAATAGATTGGTTGTCAACAGAATCTACCCAGGATTATATGGGTAATACTATAGGATATTCTATCGGTAGGTCTTGGCATTTTAGTAAATGTGAATCTAAATCTATCGATCAAACTCCTTATGATTTGCCATTTTTGGCGCGGTGGTGCGATGGTGGGAGTGGATATTTTCTATCTCGAAAAAGTCTGGAGATTTTGTTTGAATATACAATGAAATATCCTGGTTGTTTCCGTGGAGAATTATATGAAGATGTGTTAGTCGCAAAGATTTTATATTTGAATGGTATTAAACCTTATGATTTTAATTTAATTCAGTTAGGAATTATTTCTGGTGATATTCAGCCAAATTTACAAGATTTAGATGCAGAAGTTTTTTTAAAAGAGGGGCGAGAAGCTGCTAAACAAGGAAATTTAAAACTTGCTATTGACAACTTTCATAAAGCTATTGAAATTCAACCAGACCAACCACTAAAAATTTATAAAAGTTTGAGTCAATTTTTGGTCGAAATAAATCAAGTAGATGGAGCGATCGCTGTCTTAAAAGCAACAATAGATAGATTTCCTGAAGATGCCAGTATTAATCTAAAGTTAGGAAATATTTTAGCTGACAAAGGAGAAACTGAATCTGCTCTAAAACATTATAGTCAGGCAATAAAAATAAATCCCAATCAACCCCTAAAAGTATATAAAAGTTTGAGTCAATTTTTGGTCGAAATAAATCAAGTAGGGGGAGCGATCGCTGTCTTAAAAGCAACAATAGATAGATTTCCTGAAGATGCCAGTATTAATCTAAAGTTAGGAAATATTTTAGCTGACAAAGGAGAAACTGAATCTGCTC
>JAAUYL010049557.1_pt1 | contig 15066 bp, 13 predicted proteins | sample 7278011 | NCBI WGS metagenome assembly JAAUYL01 (sample SAMN14350225, study PRJNA611818) | marine sediment metagenome | isolation source: surface marine sediment (1.8m) | place: French Polynesia: Moorea | collected 2018-08
AGTGCCAAAACTCACATGTACAACGTGTGCGCCAACAGCAAAATTCCCAACGAGTCCAAGCCTTTGTTGAAACACTTCCACCATCTCTATTGCTACCTCTTTGTCGAGTTTGACAAGTTCTGGCTGGCTGAAAAACCGCGGGACGTTATGGAATTCAACCGGATCCGGGATCTTTTTGAGAATCAAATGCGATCGATTTTGGCGGAGAGAAGCGCCCACCTAAAGATCAACATCACGGTCGACACAGTATGAAACCGGAAGTGCGTCAGCTGAATATTATATGACGAACCGGAAGTGAATCAGCTGAACATTCGAGCATGGCCAGGTGCCCCATCTTCAACTCTTGACAGACCGCATTTCATTTTTCGCGCCACTGGATGCTGGCATCAAATATTGCTCTGCTTTTTCCTTTCCCATGAAATTAAATGGACAATCCTGCAAACCTCTGTTTTTTACTCCTCTCAAGTTTGAATCTTACCAATGGATTTTCAAAGAAAAAAGTTTTAAAATCGAACAAATTAACCACATGTTGTAACCCCTCAATCAGTGGCAATGGCAACCTTAAGTGTCTTACATTTATGAAACCTAGACATTTTCAAAAAAGTGTGCGATAATTGAATCAATTTAATAATACCAAATTGTACGAGAGAAATGTAATTCCAATTCCCTTTGCATGGAGTTTAAAAAAGGATATTAAAATACAGAAAAGAATTCTAAATTGCTTAACCAAGAGTGGTAAAAGGTTCCGTGACTTTTGCTACTATATTTCCGTCTACAACCATTTTTTGTGATATTTATGAAGACTCAATTCTAAGAGCTTTCTTTAGAAATGGTGGTGGTACATAGTTTTCCCGTTTGGCAAGAAAACTTCTGAACGCTTCGATCGAATGCAATTTCTCATCCTCCTCATCTTGGTCTCCAGAAATGAGCAGAGATTCTGGTTTTTCTTGTGCCTATGAAACACAAATGATTTCTTGAAAAATTCCATCAAATTCCACGAACAAAAATACCTTTGCTTCCTGGCTTTGAAGTTGTGCACGGCGATGCATTTTTATCTTGGACAAGGCTTCCGGTTTGTGATCTTGCCTAAAACGCTTCTCCCACTCTTCTGGTTCCAAATACCAAACTCCATACTTCCTGTGATCAAGGAGACCGTCTTGCAGCTTAACTGGTTTCTTCCTGGCTGTAATTAATTATAGTCATTAAGTCATTAACATAATTAACCTCTATTTAATTACATTTAAGCAAACTCGAAGCCTTCTTCTTCCCTCTTCTCTTGGCTTCCCTTCTTCGTTTAGCCTTTTCGGTAAGCAATGCCAGCTTCTTTTTCACCCGGACCTTGCTCATTTGCTCCTTGGCAACTCCAACCCAATCCTGGTCAGATCCTATGACCATGTCCTGTCCAAATTTCGCCCTGTTAGGTAAAAAAAAACAATATCCGAACCATCATCAATGTCATTGTTAGTTGATTACCATGATCTCAGGCCTTCGACGAGCTTGGATGTGTTTGGCTTGGCGACATGAGTTGAATCGAACAGAGTCCGGATTTTCTCCGGGGAAGTGTTATTTATCGAATCATCCTCTCCTTCTGGAAGGTCTCTTAGCCAGGAGCAAAAATCACCGGATATCTGAAAAAAACAAGTGTGTTGCCAAGTCAAAATATGTTCACTTAAGTCTATGGCATCCACATTAAGTGCTCGATATCACATTTCATTCGTAGAGAGTACGATATTATTAATAAGTTGTAAGTGGTATAGTATCCAGAATTTCTAATTTAGGTTTGGAACATGTCCCCAGAAGCTAAATATAGTGACATTGCAAACATTTATGACACTTAGGCACAGACAGGAAATTAGCTACCTAACATACCTATTTTCATGGAAAACAGCTAGATTTGTTGTTCTTGTGACTTTATGCCAAAAATCTTGTTGTAATCATGAAAAAGCCCATGGCAAATATTGAAGAGCAGGAGGAGGAGGTGAAGTCATTTTTACACAACGACAAAAAACAACCAGCCAGAGCTCCACCCATTTGCGATGCGACATGGTGGCTATTTTAATGCAAGTTTTGGCCTTTTTTGGCCTTTTTTGGGGGCTGGTCTTTGTTGTTAAAATAGAGGAGGGCTTTTGCAAATTGGATTACCCAACAAAACTCTTTTTGCCTTGTTATTACTATATATATCTGGGATTTTTTGGCGCATGAATGAGATTCCTTAACCCTGATGTTTTGAGATGGCAAATATCTGGATAATGTCTTATGTCAGACCTTGTTGGCTTGCTCTTCAGCTTTTCGCGTCAATTTGTCGTCCCCCTTGGAGAGCTTCAGCTTCATCATGGCGTTGTTAGCTCGAACAGCAGATTTCAAAGGGGGTCCTTTGTCCATTTCAGGTGTGATCTCGTTGGTATTTGTTTCTGCAGCCGTCGCCCTCAAAAGCGTTCGTAACCTAGCATAATAGATAGCAACGTTCTCAATAAGGAGTTAATCAGTAACCAAGTAATAGACTTATGGACCTGTTTGGAGCTGGTCCATCAGGGCCTTTGCTATCAGGTTTATTTTGTGCCATTGTGGCACCAAAGCTGAGCCAGGACTTCAAACCGGTTTTAAGTGTGCAGGTAATCTCTTCCAAGTCTTCTTCGTCCTATCAAAATAATTCGCAATTATCAAAAACTAATTGAATCATGCATGATAGCCTTACCAAATCATCCAGTTTCTGAAGGAAGTGGTCAAATGCTTCTTCCATTTCCTCAATGTCGAAGAGCTCTTCGTCAAAGCCGATTCCGTCGGTGGCTGTATACTCAGCGGATTCTCGGATGGCAGTTGTGATAACAGTCGTTCCTCCCACTCCTTGGATCAAGAAACCCCTTCTTCTGGGCAAGACCCAATCCAATTGCTTAGCAGCATTTTGCTCCAGCTCCTTTGGAAGGTCAGCATGGATGAGAACTTTGCCCTTAATAGAGCCCTGCAATGCACAACTCCCAATAGAGGGGACTTTGATTACGTCCAGAATTCATTTCATACCACAATGCCTTGGTTAATTTGTCGACCGACAAGGATCTTACGGACAGTTTCCTTAAAGGAAATCTTGCCCAGTTTTCGCTCATCTTTGGCTGCGTTTGTTTCAATGACAATGGTCCATTTTTTCACCGGCAGTTTTCTGCTGCCATACCTTTCCTCGTGCCTGTTTTGAAAAGTGAATTACTTAATTCTTATTTAGATGGACCAATAACTTTCTTACCATTCGAAATTTTGGGTTGGAGAGAAGATGCTGATGCTCGAGTATGGGAAAACGCAGCGTTCCTGAGATGCCGTCATTTTGGAAATCAGTTCGAATATCAGCTGGCAAAGAAAGTTTGATCAATTCTGGCCCTCCCTTCTGGTTTCCGTGCAACTGACTTTCCTTCCAGCTTTCTTAATATTTCGATGATTTTTATTATCTTTCGTATGTATTACTGTATATAGTATGTGTATAATAGTCGTAATATTGTAATAATTATTTTTGATTGACAATGATAAATAACAAATAAGAGAACATTTATCACATCACATTATGGTAGCTTTTTTAAAAGTTTTTATAATAATTATCTTGTATGCATATTTGGTATTTTTGTCTGCAAATCAAGGAATTTCAGGAAAAGTTTGTAACAAAAAAGAGCTAAAATATAGAGGTTTGACTAGGTTGGCATGTTTTGTCTTAAAGCAACACCATGTTCGAATTATCAATCTTTTCTTCCCATCCTCTCTGTAATTGAGTTTGGTTATGTTTTTGTTTGTGGATGTGTAGAATATGTAGTTACAAAAGCACCATGTGTTATAATTCAATTCCAGAGTCTCAGACCGCGCGAGATCGGTGCTTGAAGTTTAGTTTGTTCATTCTAAAAGAAACTGACAGCAAAATCGAAATGATAGAAATTTTAATCAAATATGAAGCCTTTTAGCTACACCTACTTTATATTTCTGTAGAGATATCAAAAGTTTTTAAACACCTAAAGAATGAATACGGTATATATTTTTAAGGGTTTTAAACGAAATTGGGAATTTGCAGACACTTGAAAATCATCGTCTTTGTTTTTATTTTTTGATTGATTGTTAACTGTTTTCTTTATACATTTAAAATTGAAACTTGAAATTTTTGTCACTTTTTTTGAAAGAGCGCAAAAAGGTAGAGAAGAGAAAATTTGGGAGATGGTGGAGATAATTTTGAAAATGTTTTTTTTTCGAAGAAATCAATTCTAGATTATTGTGTATACTGTAGAAGAATGCTAAGAACTTTTGTTATTTAGTTGTAGAAATCGTCAAATTGCAATGTATATATCTATGTGCACCTAAAAAATCGCTCTTCTGCAGATTTTTCCTTTTTGCTTGTCATCATTCGTGTGTTGAGAGAAGTCCTTTTTTAGGCTTCTAGCACTTCACTGCATTGTGTTTTGCATTTTCCTTCATCAAGGACCTTCTTGTTAGAATAGAATAGTCTAGATTACAACCTGGTTCACTGATGTGATGGTCTCTGTACAAGAGTTTAACTATGGAATGCAGTCTTGAAGCTGGTATATGCTTTCTAGTTGTAGGCATGCAGCCTTTTCCCTTGGGAGAGGAAAGACTGACATGCACTCACTATGATGTTGTTGTATTACAGTGTCACTTGCAAATTAATTTCGGAAAAATCGCTTCACAAATTCCGTGAGGCTCAGGACTTCGCCAACCCCCACAGAAGGGTCCATGGATATGAAATCGTCCAAGTTGTGCGTTACGGACGTGCCAGAATCACTGCAAAAGGGGAAAAACAATCACAAGTGACAATGGCCATCAAGGTCGGAACCATTGGATCATGAAGTCACGTTGTAAATACTTGCCTGGGAGGCACGATGCAGGGGTAAGGAGGCGGGGGCTTCATCCAGCCTCCGTCTGGTCTTTTCATATGACGCCGGTCAGAGGCAAATGTTGCCAGAAATTGTGTGGCTGGCACGACTCTGAAAAATCGGTGATACTCTGGATTCAAGATGGCATCCGTGCGAAAAGTCTCGGTGACGTATTTGTGAAAGTAAGTGGGAAATGGCAGGTCCGAGTCTAAATCGTACACGAGGCAACGCTCATCTGGTTTGTAAATGAAAAGGACATGGTAATCCCAGATCACCAGCTTCTCCTCGTCCTTGCCGGCCCGCTGCCGCCAAAGTGGCACCACCTGCAATTAATTGATTAATTAATTAATAGGGTTATGGTCAAAGACCGATTGTACTCCATTATGCAAATGTCAAGCCTTAAAAGTGGTACATACTGAAACACGTGACTAAGCCTGCATGCTTCTCTAATTATCAATTTTTCCAATGGGAAAATATTGCCAATATTATCATCAATGATGGCTTGATGGCAGTCAATATCCTAAGAGCATAGTACAAAAACATTTCTCGATCTTGACCTTTCTTTTGCAGGATATGGCTGTCCATGAAAAGCTTTGATTGGCAGTATCAATAACAAAGGCCCAAATGTTGGTTCCTAAAACTTTATTGCGAATCTATTCAAAAACAATTTGCATAATTAGGTTGCCACAAAAGTGGTCAAATCAGAGATTAGACTATTGATTTTCCTTCCAACTTGACCAATCGTAATTCCCCTGGCAGAAATAAAACCACCCAAAAAAAGAAACCCATTGACGTAATAAATAATGTTTGCTTACAGACAGTCCATTCAAACATTCCTTGGAGCAAACAGAACTAGATATGTGCTGCAAAAAATTCTGCCTCAAATGAGCTGATTCTTATTGGACACGCAAAAATTCTTCCCCAAATGAGGTGTTTCCTATTGGTTCTGCCCCAACCTACCTGTTTCTTATTGGACACGAAGATGACGTAGGTCTTGGGAAGCTCGGCAGAACTGTTTGTGCGCACGTGGTCGCAAAGCTTCCAGACATTTTCCTCACAAAAACAGGCTGCATAGGAGCACTCGGCTGCAGAAGGCACCAGATTCATTATATCCCGATCCCGGATGCTCCTCATGTTGCCCATCAAGGATCCGGTTGAGCTTTGATGGGTCAATCTACTTCCGCCTGGACCGGAAGTGGACGAAGATTCCGAGGCTGACCGCGAGGCCGCCGTCGGCCTGCCATTGCCCGAGGTCGCAGGCCTGCTCGGCGACTTGTTCCTCTTATCACTCACAGAGGCCGACATTGTTTTGTTTCGTTTTGTTGACTGAAATCCAACTGAAATGTCACTGACAGCCGCAGCTTTGGGGCTCACTGTAAACACTAATATTTAAACGAATCGCCTTAGGTAAAGCAAAACATATGAATATGCAGGCTACAGAGAGATTATCAGCATTTTTCAAGTATATGTGTAATATTTTGCAAGGCTTCCCAAAAGTGTAAATCCAGACGAAGCACTCGTTGTACTCGTGGTTGACGCTATCCACCTTGGCGCAGGAGCATTGTTCAGGCTGCTGATGCTTTTTTGTCTTCTCTGATGTACATCTGTGTTGAAACTGATCGAGTCAAGTCATTTTTTCCAAGCACACAATTCACAGTTGTTTCTTTAAACAAGACGTTGAAAATGCCTGCTTGCTATGTCAACACTATAACGTACACTGTCACACAGACTTCTGTTTCTCTCTCTCTATTTTTTGGAAGGACTTGATGATGCTGTAGGCTGAAAAAGGAACAAAATATGCGGTTAAGTCAGTGTGACAAATACAAAAATATGGATCAATTGTAAAGCCAGCTTTGCAGGGGGCTTTTTCTAAGTTGAGTCACAAATTCAACACAAAAATGAACTCAGTATATTTTTGCGTACTATTTGCTTGACAATGGACAATACAATATTTCATTTAATGGAGCGCACACTTTATTGATTTGCCCAGCAAAAGCTAAATAAGTAAAACTGCACCACCACTCAGTCAATTACGCAGCTGCCTGCATTTTCTACATGTTTTTCATAATATCTTAGTTACGATATGTGTTAATGAAAACTGTCTCTTGCTAGAGAATAAGCCCACCTTTTGAATTCCGTTAGCAAAAAGGCCAACTCTTTGTGTCTTGACGTGGCCACAGTTTCACAGTTTTTTTTATTCCGTTTTACTTTTTTCCTTCCTTAGATTGAAACACCACCACAACCAAACTGCTGGTTGCTTGCCTCTCGTCGCAGAACAGCGTACACTACAATAACCACTATAGTACTGTAAGTTGAGGACGAGTCTAGTTTTCAGGGCATGTATAACGACAGCAATTGTGGTGGTGCTTACTTGGAGCTGCTGAAAGTCTTGGGCTTTTCCACTCACACTGTGGTCTGTGCCTACTTAGTTTTCGTATGTAGTTGGAGGCGCACTCGTTCTACTCGGTGGAGACGGTGGAAGCGTTGGTGACGGCGGAGGTTGTCGAGGCTGTCGAGGCCGCACATGCGCATGGCGCGCGACCTCGGCCCTCGCGAGAGCCATGTCGCTATGGTTGTATGGAGGCATTTCCCAGAGATTCTTTTGCTGCCAAAAACTCAAAACCAACAGTTAGGGTGGATAAACAGAAAAGTCTTAAAAAAATCTACTCTTTTTTGTTGCATGCCTTAATAAGTGGCTCAAATTGATATTTCTTTATTTCATGTGAATTTCTGGGAAATGCTAGTCCTAGTTAGTGAGGAGACCACCATAGCATAGATACAACAGCTTTCTTATAAATAAAACTACATATCCACATGCAGGACTTTCTAAAGAAGCGGGCCCTCGATTTTTCAAGGCTGTGAAGGAAAGTAGGGGAGGGTGGGATATACAAATGGTTGGCACCAACAGGCTCTTATTTCTACATAGCCAGCTCCCTACTAAACTAATACATTTGTGACTGCGATTGCATGATGTTAGTGGGGAGGCTTTTACTTAGAGGCAGCCTGCAACCAGCTGCTCGGTTTCGGTTGGCACACATAAGAATGTACTTACATTGCAAGTACTCTCCTACAATAAGAAAATGGGCAAGGGGGACCCCTCACTTTACTTTTATGTACTAAGTCTAAGTAAGCAAGACTTAGACTTGGGAGGCTAAGTGCATGGTGGAGCTCTTTGCTAAGTCAGCCTTAAGTCTGTCACTAGGTAAAGTTTTATAGAAAAACCTGCAGTGCATTTCACAACTGCACAGTATTCTATGCCTACATGTACTTGCTGTATTTAGATACTATACAGATACTACTTTGGTTTAAAGATGGGAGTCCAAAGTCTGGGTGGTCATTTTGCCATCTTGTCCCAGGCCTTCGCTCCGCTCGAAATTCATGAATTCCTTTCGGTTTTCGGTACACAGTACACAAGGATAACTGCTGCTGAGTAGTCGGGACATTTTGAGTATAGTAATACAATGCTTAGAAAAGAGAGAGACAGGTACAGCAAACGTTAAATGTGGGCGGTTGGGTTTTTAAGTAAAGAACTGCATTAGGCTCCATGTTCGTCTGAGTTGAAACTGGTTAATATATCTACACATACTTATGTGTGCTTACACTAAAAAAGGTGAATGTAAGACTCGTCCCCTCATTGCCACTGAGTCATGCTCATAACATTCTAAATGTCTCTGTAAGTCCCTTGGGAAACTGCTTACCTCCTTACACTTTCTTTACCCAAAAAAAGGAACCTGCTACTCATTCTGCGAAGTGAGTCGCGCTTACATTCCGACACTCTAACCTTTGATATTATGCCAGCAAGTCTTCTCCAGAATGACTCTAGCTTTAGGCTTGAAGAAGGAAGACCTGGAAAGGAAGGCGAATGAGAATTTTTGAAAACTGCAACACCGCCGAAAACTGCATAAGTGCAAACACCAGCCCTCGCCCAAAACCTTTCCTTTGTGAGATGAAATATCACACTACCATATATATATGACCATATTTCGCAATAAAGTAAGGAAATCCTTGTCAATGTCATTGTCACAGAAATGACCATATGTACCTAGATATACCAGCATATGTGACAACCTGCATCCAAATACTGAACATGCTTTGCAGGTGTGGGCAATGTCACCAAAGCGTAAGAGTTAGAAAGCCCTATTCAATTTCCAGGCCAGAGAAGAAAACAAAAGTCGACCTCGAGCCTTTTAAAGCATGGCAAAACTGTCCTCTCTATGTAGTAGGGAATTTTGTTTGCCCTTCAAATAACGTTGCAAAAGAATAAGTGCAACTTTCAGGCTGTGCAAAGCAATGCCAAAGCTAGATAGGTAGCAACCCCCACCCTTTACAGGGGTCAGCTTGAATTTCAGCACTTGGCTTTGACAATTTGTAGGATCTTCTTGTAGATTAAAATACTTATATTTGAGGCCTCTCTGTGCAACGTCAAAACTGGCGTGAATCTTGTTGCAAAGGTCAAAACTTGTTTAAAGTTATGGGGAGGAATTCTTTGGAAAAGGCTTCGTCGAACTAACACAATGTCGACATGGCAAATTAAGTAACGACAGCAGCAGTACCCTAGTTATGTGATTGTTCAATACTAGGTTTTGCAGATGACTTGGGGAATTTAGTGGATCTCAATCCGAAACAAAGCCTATGGAGATCAAGTCATGTATGGCAGAACAAAACAATGAAAGCTACAACTCTGCCAGACTTTTGCCGTATATAGCCGTGGACAAACTGTGTTCAAATCTGGAACACGGTTAAGTACGTCCTGTATACGCATGTGCACACGCCGTATAACGACGAGGGGGTGTATAATTTTTTTTCCAACTCACGGATACTTCACGGGTATGTCGAAGGAAGAGTTGAACTCACGGACTACTCACGGGATTTTGCCACTTTTCCGTTGTACGGTCGTGAGTTAAAAGCTGTACACGAGCCGTGTACGGGCAATGTGATCCATCCGTGAAACAAAAATCACCATGCAGCGCCATCTCTGGAGTTTTCATGGAATTAACAAACTTGAAGTACACTAACGCCATCTGTGAACGGCCCGAATAACAAAGAAGGAACAGCAATAGACAATACAACAGATTGGAAAGACAACCAGACAGGATTCGAACCACTAACCCAGAAGACAAGAATCAGGCACCTTGACCACTCAGCCACCGTGACTTTGGTATTTATGGGAGTGTTATTGGAATATATATTAGAAACATTGGTTCACGGGTAATGTGATCCTCCTGTTGGTTAAAAAATCACCTTGCAGCGCCATCTCTCATGTTTTTAAGGAATTAGCAATGTTCAAATGATGTCATTTAACGGCCGTCCCACGGCTGTCTCACGACCGTGTCAATTAATTTGATTTTCCCGTTAAACAGGATTTCTTCTGTTCGTTATCTTCCCGTGACCTCCCATCAACAAAGAATCCATCTCATGGCCGTCTCACGGCCGTGTCACGGCTGTGAGTTAAACTCGTTAGTTCAAATTCTATGACAAGATAAACAGAAATGGATCACGGTTATGGTTCCAATGCACTGTTAGTTCACCATTCAAGCAGGGTAGTCGTTCACGGGCCGTGACATTTTCCCGTGGACCAACCGTGAATAGGGTCAACTAACGGCCGTGTACACCACCGTTGCACCAGCCGTATTCGAAAGTCTGGCAGAGAAGTCTAAACCAAATATCTAGACTTGGAAATGTCTTATCACATTTCAAGTATAACATCTGTTCTCTTTTGCAAGTAATGTCAATGTCAAAACAGTTGGGAAATGGGATTTACTTATCCTGTTATATTGTGATTAAGTCATATGCTGCTGTGAGAGAGAAAAAAAAACGTAACAAACGAAGGTAGAATTAATTAACTTGCAGTTTGTAGGTATGTTTCGTATTTTGTTTTATAGCAACAGCCTAGCAACATATAGAGGTACGTGTAGCTAGAATAAATGTATTTTTCATTTCATAAATAACCATGTGAATTTTAAATAATTGAAAGCATGCATGTGACGAGACTGCTGAGGGGGCAAAAACTTTTTTGGGTAATTGTACTTTACTTTATCTTGTTGGTGGCAAACTTTTCAAAAATATTATTATTTTTTCTGCGGCCACATAAATAAATATGACTAATGCACAGCAATTGCATTGTTATTATCTAAATATCCAATAATAGCCAATTTAGAAAAGAACATCCAGCACAAGCAAATAAATTGATCTGGATCAGCGAGGGGACACGCTGCATTTTACAGCTACATGGAGAAAATGCCATAAAATCTATCTGTTTACAAACTAACAGAGAGTTGTCGTCAAAAATAGGATGACAAATATTAGTACATTTTCTATCCAAAATTGTACCCTATATAAGGCATAATACTCTGCTCTCTCTTTCGATACACCCTTGGGACTCTGAAAGCTGCTCACTTTGTTAGACTATATCTATGACTATGATGATGTGCTTGGAGATATCGAACTGCTAATTTAATTCCTTTGATCAGAATATACAGAAAGGAAAGCTTTTCTCCTGGAATGTGCACATATTTTCACGAAAACTTTTGGTATCTGTGCCAACAAAAATTTGTCAAGCAAGGGAATTCTTGGAAACCAACATGATGTGTAGCAGTTCGTAGAAGGAGGAAGAGGAATGGAAAAATGCAAATTCACAGCAATTCACACGAAGAACGCATAGTATTTGGGACATGTCTTAGACTGGTACTCTCAATTCTATGTCCTGCTGTTCTGTTGTGGAGCAGTGGAAAAGAAGATAAATTCGTGCTGGAAACCAAGACGCAGACTTCTGTGGGGGTGCGAAATGACCATGTCTAGATGGTTGTCACTCTCTGTTTGTGGGTGTGGAGCAAGCAAAAACACTATTTTCCAACGACGAGAACGGAAAAAAGAAGTCTTGACAAATGGACAGGGAGGGGAAAGCTGTGTGAAGGCCTTACAGAAGAAGAAAATTGGGTCCCCCAGAGTGTTGTGAGTGTGAGATTGGAATGCTGCTTCTCCTCTATCTATTTTTTTTCTCGGTACAATTACGGCATTGAGATATGACATTTTTCAAGCTAGAGCCAGGAATTCCAATGCGATCTGGTATTGCGCAATATCAATGCTCTCCTGATTTCGTTCGATTTGAACCTTTGGAAGAGTTGACGATTCAGCATCAGGGTGCGCATGATAGCTAGGAAAATGCGCTTTTGGATGCGGAATGGTGGTATGGTAAAACCAAGCCACTGTCAAGAGAATACATAAAGGCGTAGCTGCTGTACGACGAGCAAACAAATCATTAAAGGCAAGGGTCCCCATACTCTCCTCTAGTCTTTTACCATATGAATATTGTACATGTCAAACTGTGAACCACCACTGTTCCCGGCTTTCTTGTTTGTTAGCTATTGTCACCTGGTTCCGGATACCAATAAAAAATGGGCAAGCCGGGAAATTAATGCATGGTTTTCATGAGCACGTGGAGCTTAAACCAACCTACTGCTTTTCCTCCTCCTTTTAATACAACGACATGATTCACGTGGTTATGTTGTTGCACTTCCAGAACTGCGCAGAAGAAGGCTTGAGAATTTAAGGTATCATATGCTGTTAGCAGATTCTAGAGGAAGCTCAAACAAAAAGTCTGCCATTTTTTTACGCATGGTCTCGTTGCAAAATGATGTCACCACTTGCGTCACAACTCACCAACTTCACTTCTGTGACTTTTTGCAAGTTAACCATGATGAGCATTGCTGTATTGTTTGGTGGCCACCTTTTAAAACGTTGACAACCTCTGGCCTCTGCGTTGCAATTTCGAGTTTGGAACGAAACTTTGGAAGCCTCTGAAAAATGCACTCGTCAATTTTCTTTCGCTCTTCACCAAGGGTTGGTTGAGTTGCTAGGATATTTGGATTGTTCTCTACACTGTGGCAAACTTAGTAATAATCGACTTTAAAACACTGAAATCGGATACGTTTCTTACCTATTGTCTGAAGTGATTGCAATTGTAATTGGCAGTTTTCTTTTATTACAAATTAATGACACTGTTCTGAAACTGAGGGCTGCCCCGCTTTTTATCACGATAATAAGTTATTTTTAGCAATTTTGTACCTCGTCCAGCTGTGACACACTTTTTTAAAAGTTTAAATTCGAATTTCAACTTTTTGCAAACTTCTGCTTTTCAGTTTTGTCCGTGAGTTTTGTCTGCCAAAATCGAAGCAAAACATTGACAAAAACAAACGAGGTTTCGTGATTAAAGCAAAAGAATTTCCGCTTGGATTTTAAATAGCGGCATCGTTATAACGGCTTTTATCGATCTATATTTGGCTTACTTTGGCGTTTTTTGTAATTTTTTGTCATTTTGGGAGTGAAAGGCTCTCAATATTAACGGTGGCGGTAGAAAAGCAAAACAAAAATAGAATTAGATTAGAAATGTCAGAAAAAATTCAAATTTTCAGTGGCAAAATCATCGATTTTCGACAATTTTCAAAGACAGAAACCAATTGAGAGCTGTGATTTGTGAAAGAGAGCCAAAATGGCGTCGCCAGTTGTGATTTCACTCAGGCGATCGTCAGCCTCCGGCAATATTTCGGAGAAAAGTGAACGAATTCTTGCCGTGACAGCCGAGGCTCTGAAATCCCTGAATCTCGAGTACCTGGACGAAACTTGGGTCAAAAACATTTGGAACGATCAGGTAAGAAAGACTCTCAATTTTCATTTTCGAATCGTTCGAAAACCAATCGTTTGATTTTCAGTTCACCGAGTGCCAAGAAATCGACGACGACTACGAGAGGAACGTTGACGTGGATATTGCAAAAACCCTGCAAAAAGTCTCCGAAGAAGCGACCAAATGGCTCAAGCTAAACAAAGACGAAGATCTTGGCACGACAACGACAACAAGTATAAATCAAAGCAATCTCGACGCCACGGGAGAGGCAGCCTCCTCAAAGTCCGGCTTCTGGACTTCCTTGATCAACGATGGCATCGCCTACAAAGCTCTCATCGCGCTCATGTTCTACTACATGGAAACCGGGCAAAAGTACAACGCCTCGCCAATCGAGCGGGAAAAATGTCTGCGAGCCACCGGACTGTACTTCATTTTGCTCGGCATTCCCGGCTCCGGCGCCTTCAAAATCTTCCATCCCGTCCTATACAACAAGGCTCTGGATACGTTCAAGCTGACGCTCAAGCTCCACTTGGTGAAGGCCAGTCCAAAAAAGAAGAATCGTGGTCGAAAAGGCCAGAGGACGCAACCGTCTCAAAGTCAAAGACCTCGAAAGAGAAACCTGTCAAGAGCTGGCTCAACTTGCAGTGGAGTAAGTTCTAAACGCAAAAAGCGTTTGAAAACTAATCTGAATTCTCCTTATTTTTCAGAATTTCTCTGATTTGGATTCGGACGAGTCGGACGACGATGATGGCACGCTATCGCCCGGAGACGTCCAGCATTTAACCAATGGCTTGAACAATGTGCTCTACAACTTTCTTACAATGCTGGATTTTTGCCCACTGAAACGATCTCCCGAATCCTTGGAACTGACCATCCAGGAGCTTGTGGAGTTGACTCACTTGGAAACCGGTTTTGCCAGCCTCGATTTTGGCCGAAGTCTCCGCAAGAGTGATCTCTCAGCTCTGTCGTACAATGCCTACAGTGGACTCGAAAAACTTTGCAAGCCACTCCATGGCAATGTCACGTCGACGGTGAAGCTGATTTTCAAATTTCTTTTGCCCGGAATCTTGATGACTCACAGGGGATCTTCGGAAATCAGTCCGAAAGGTTTGGCTGTGATCAGAGAGCATTCGCTCCATTTTACAAAGCACATCATGGCATCCGTTGGCGAGCCTTCCAACGAAGCTGTCACGATCATGATCCAGCACTTGGCCATGAAAGTTCCTGACAAAGCCGAGTTCAGGCAGAAGGCATCCAACGCCATTATCACGTTGCTAATCGGGTTGCCGAGCGGAGACTACACCAAGATGGTCCGATGGTTTTTCATGCTCGCTCACAATGAAAAATCGGCTCAGCGAATTTTCGCCCTTGAAGTAATGGGAAGATTACTGGCTGAAAATGAAAGAAAGAAGCCTGCCGAACCGGTGATGGCAGAGCATGATTATGGTTTTGGAGGACCTGCCGCTCCTCCAGAACCAGAACCAGACCCGGTTCAAGCTGACGGTGAAATTCAAGAAGAACCTATGGAGACTCAAGAAAATGGACTGGCTAGTGGAGAAGAAACACCTCAGCCTCCAAAAACATCCGTGA
>JAAUYL010006201.1_pt1 | contig 15050 bp, 18 predicted proteins | sample 7278011 | NCBI WGS metagenome assembly JAAUYL01 (sample SAMN14350225, study PRJNA611818) | marine sediment metagenome | isolation source: surface marine sediment (1.8m) | place: French Polynesia: Moorea | collected 2018-08
AAAAACATGGCTCGAGCTGCCTCGACCCGGCTGACAGTCAGACATAGGTCAAGGCTTAGCATCAAAGAACAACTTACCGAGGGAATCGATCCCTGAGTGAGATCAAAGAGTGCGGCAGCTGACTCGGGCAGATTGTTTTGCATGGCCACGATCTTGTTCACAGCGTCGAAGGCTTCCTCCATGTCAATCTCCTCGCCCCGGGTGGACGGATAGGTGGCCCGAGTTCGATTCACTGGGACGTTCTCCAACTCCTCGACGGTTGAGCAGCATGACGTTTGTTCAATGTACCAAAGCTTCTCTTGGCGAAGAGAGGGCACTGTCGTCATCCTCTGTTCGACCTCCTGCAAACAAAAGTTGCGTCAATTCGGCACCCAAAAAGTTCATCTACAGCAGTCAGTCTCAGCATATGCCAGATTCTAATCGTACCGTGTTGTGCAAGTACATCGCCTTGCGGATGTTGTGCCGCTTGTTGAGGTACTCATCGACGTTCTTGCATCCGTGGGCAACCCAGTAGAAGTACTGCTCTCTTTGATATTTGAGGTGGCTGGCGAGCATATCCATCCAGGATCGGCGACTGTTCTTCTTCTTGGGCGATTTGGTCGGGGTCAATCTTCCGCCCCAACGCGGGAGAACGTACTTCTCGAACAGCTCAATGTACTCCGTTGGCATTGGAGCACGATCAAACCCCTTGGCACCTTCCTCGTCGGCGTCGGGCACAACTCTGGAAAATAAAACAGTTCAAACGAGCTCATAGTAGGGCTTAAGATTTAGCCTACTTACTCGATCCCACCCTTGACAACCTTCATGAAAGCACGGAGATCGGCGGAGAAGACCATTTTGGCGGCAGTTGTTGTCACCGTTTGGAGGTCAGCGTCGTCATAACCGGAAGTCTTGAGGCCGGTCCAGATGTGCTCAGCGATCACTTTGGCCGCGTGCTTGTTGGCCATGATTTTCCTCATGCCCGGCTCGATCTGGTCGAACGGCAGAAATTTGAGGAGTCTTCTCTCCTGGTCGATCAACTCCATGTGGTCGGTGAAGTTCTTCTTGAGCAGCTGCAGGGACAACTCGTTGGTGTCGCTCGCAATGTCGTCCATAGCCTTGGCGAGTTTCTGGAGGACACCGTGTATTTTCTGCAATGGAAAGCAAGGGCATGCCGAATGTTAGGCTGCAGTCTTGGCTGCAGTTACAAAAAATGTCAGAATGTGCTTTACCTCGACAGACTTCTCGCTTTGTCTCTTGAAGTCATCCAACGTGTTTGAAAGTTTGGAAACTCTGTCTAGAATGACACCGTAGCGGCTCTCAGTGACGTTGTCGGGCAGGTAGGGTCTCTTGCTTCGAGGTGTTATTGGCAAAGTGACGGGAGCAGGAGCAGCACCAGACCGTGATTTGCTACTCGTTGGAGCAATGACCTCGCTGCCCGAAGATGAGTCGTCGGACCGCGCGATCACGACAGCCTCTTCCGTATCTCCAATAGCCGAGTCGTCCGGGCCAGCATTGGCGGCTTCCTGAGAAGCAGCCTCGTCAGCAGCCCGCTTTTCCTGCTGGGCTTTCTCTTTCTCCTTCTGACGTGCAAGGAGCTTCTGTTCGGCGGCCTTGCGCCTCTCGGCGGCAATGGCGTCTTTCTTCGCCTGAGCCTCCCTGGCCTTGATTTCCTTTTCCTGCTCCTTGAGGGCGGCTCGTTTTTTCGCAAGAGCAACTTTCTTGGCCTCATTCCATCGCTTCTCGTATTGCTTGTTTTCGAACTTCGTTCGTTCTTCAACACCCTTCTTGATGAGGTTGTACTCCCTCTGGGCAATGTTCTTGGACATGGGCTTTGACACGAGAATGGACGGGTGCCGCTTCTTGTTCATCTCCAACTGATAGCTGTTTTGCTGCAAGAGAAGCGTAATCGTAAGCATAAGTTTCAGACCGACAGCCATGTCCAACTTACATAGGGTCTCAATTCGAGAGCCATGACCTTCAGAGCTGCCACCTGAGTATCGGGATTGGGAATGTCTTCGACCTTCTCCGGGAGTTTCGTGTACAGGGAGGCCAGCGCTGGACCGAGGGGGTTCGAAATCTCAATGTCCTGGAAGGATGAAGCATGGGTCAAATTGTATGAAAAAAATCCAGAATTTTGACATTATGATTCTCGGCTGCTTACTTCCAACTCGGCCTCGATATCGGCATCTGTGACAGTCACTTTGTCCATTCGGCGTCGAGTCGGGGTGGCCTGGTTGTCAGTTTTTCCCGCATCAGGCACGGCCTCAGCCTCAACATCAGCAGGAGTCTCGGTGTCCTCCTCCTCTTGGGTGGTTGTTGCAGCCTCCTGCTCCTCAGTCATGGTGGTTTCGGGGTCAAGGGCTTCTGTTTCCGTGCCGCCAGCTGACGGATCACCGGTTGGGGGCTGCTCAGATTCGTCAGCCGTAGCCTCTTGGCGTCCTTCGCCGGAAGGAACATTCTCCGTAGAGTTCCCTTCGTCCTCGTCCGAGCCGAGATCCCTGTGGGAGATGGCCCTGGACATGCCGGAGGCCGTCGACGAGGCCACTGATCCGGGTCCTCGAGGCTTGACACGAAGCATGGTGTCATCCTGCATGATGTCCTGCAATATGGCATGCATTAAGTCCGGCAATGCGCCGCTTGTTGAACCATGTGAATGTCAATTTAAAGTCACATACCGGCCTGTACTTGATGTCTGCTCCGCGAATAGTTCGTGGTTCCCAGGTCCAGAACGGCTTGTTGTTGGTTCGAATCTGGTATTTGTAATCCTTGAGCAGGACATCTCGATGCCGCCAAAGTAGTTGTGTGTGGCGACGGGCCTTCTCTTCGCCGCTCGTTTCTCGCCCGAGTCTTTCGTTGAGGTAGTAGATCATGGCATTGATGGCCTCCATTTCGTTGCCTGAAAGCCAAACGGAGAATGTTTGAAATCAAGCGATGAAGAAAGCAAAGTAGCACTGAAACTCAAGCTGCAGCCTTAGCTGCACAGAAGCAAAAGTCTGTCAATGGAGTCTTACCGAGCTCAACTCGAAGAAACAGTTTCGCTCCGGTGCCGATGTCGTCCTCTGGTGTGATGAGGCCAAATTCTTTGTCTCGCTCGTCCTTGGTGAGGTTCGGCTTGTCCAAGTCGATGTTACACATGGCCACCAGGCTCGGGCACCCGGGAAATCCTTCACTCGGAACGTACTCATAGCGATCGTTCAATGAGCTCATGACAATGCCGCCGCACATCACGAACTCGTTGTCGGCGAATAGCTTCTCGAACTTCGCCTCCATCTCGGCGGCCTTCTTCTTCTCGGCTGCGGCCATTATTTGGCGGAATCTTGGCGCTCGGCCAAGTCAGAAGCTTGTTGCTCAGTCTTGTAGGTTTGATTACGGTCGATTGACCAACTTGGAGTCACGGATGTCGCCTTTTCCGATTTTCTCGTCGCCGATTTCGATTCGGATTCGAAATTTTTGTCTGTCACTATTTCGCGGTTTTTTTTCCCCGTCAAAAACGGAAACTTTTTGTTTCGCCGCCAGCCGAAGAATTTTCTCCTCAAGAAGTGATCGAACAGCCAGGTCAGTCCTGTAAGTAGTAGCAGAGAAAAGCCAGATCAAAACACAATTCAGCTGATATTTTGCCTCTCACCTCCCGCACGCGTGCTGCTGTCAGACACTACGACGACGCCAGCCCGGCTCGCCAGGCCGGCCCGTGCCGGCCGGCCCGTGCCTCCGCGAAGACTCGATACAAAGGAAAACAGAAAGAGCCGAGACTCGAATTCAACTCAGGCTGCAGCATTGACTGCAGCCCAAATTTCGTCTTTGGAACTGCAACAGAAAATCAAAGTTGACACGTACATTTACTTTATTCTCCTTTCAAGTTTGGAAGAAATCATTGGCTTCGTAGATTCGATTACGACGGAAAAATTGACACACATATCTCTTAATATTCATAACAATAGTAGTCTGGACTTATACAATACAGAATCAACTTCGTTCAGTAAAGGGCCAGTTGGCATCAAGTGCTTGAGATCGACATACGCTACCACGTGCATATGTGACAGAAAGTTATTCAGTGATTGCATTGGGTGGGGAAACTAGTGCTGCAACCTTGCTGCGACGGAAAGGGATCGTGGTAGAAAGTGATTTAAACAAGGGAAACATTTTTGGTGGGTTACTGCTCATAGACAGAAATTAGAACGTTACACAATTTGACAAGAATTCTGATAACATTGCGGCTAGGCTTCAGCCTGACAAATGGACTGGCCTCAAGTGGCACGCTTCATGGGCGTCGAATGTTGTCCTTCAAAAGTCATGGAGATCGCGGGTCCAAGTGAAGAGGAGGTTGTCGGGGCGAACCACAGCCTTGGCGATCACTGACTTCTTCGGAATGACGGTTTCAACGCTGGCTGCACCAACCACTCTCATCACTCCAGCATCTCGCCAACTGAAAATGCCGAAGAGGCCATTGTATGGGACACAGTGAACCTTGCGTACCCTGAAGTTCTCGCCATCAGCGTCCAGGCCTTCGAGATAGTACACGCCGCGGGTGTTGTCAATCAGGACGTGATCCTTGTCCTCATCCTTGGACTTAGGCTTGTACTGAAACTCGGTCGTGCACGCGTGCCCGTCTTGAGCGGCCAGCAAAGTGTTGATGTGGATCTGTTTTCCGATGCTGCAACTTTGCTCGGCGAATGATCGCCTGTTCACTCCATAGAAAGACTCAGCACGCTCTGTCGTAATCTTGCCAAGGGGCTGTTTTGCTCTCCAGGACGGCAAGTGATAGAATGCATGGAGATTCGGCGTGCAGCAGTTGGGGCCAAGCAATTCGTCGACCGACCTGTACAAGACCTCGACCTGCTCCTGGACAAGCCTTCCGTTGCGCGATGCCTGCTTGTACCAAGCGTCCCCCTGAGCCATCGTGCGCACTAGCCAGGTAAATCTCAGCCAAAACTCAGCAACTTTGTTGTGGCCTTCACGTTTGTAGAACTCGCCGATGTCAATGCCGACGAGAGTCAGGAACTGCTTCCACTCATTGCATCTCCATTTTTTAGGATCCATTGGACGATTCTTTCGCTTGAAATCGCACGGGAAGTTGATGCCGCAGTACACGTTGCTCATGGCATCAGTCAGGGCTTTGGCCTGAGCATTGGTCAAGAACTTGTCGGCGAATTTTTCCCAATAGTACTTCACCATTCCAGCGACGAGGTGCATTGGATCAATGGCCACGCAGTCGACAATTGAGAAGCCAGGTCTGAGCAGCGGGCTCTTCGTTTTTTGGCCACCAACAACCAAGCCTGTGTCCCTAGTGGCCTCGGCAAGTTTCTGAAAGCTTGCGTCATCTCGCAGTGGCGCTCCCATAGTGGATGCCGGCCAAACCACGCCAGGTCCTCCTTCACGTGTCACCCCAGGCGAGAGGCATGCGAGGCAACCAAATTCACCGTTGTGGCTAGTGACTCCAGCCAGCCGCAGACGCTCCGGCATATCACAAATGACAAGTTTGATGTCCATGTTGGGGGATCGGTGGACATCGGCGATTAGGCCTTGAAGTAAGTCTTCGGCTGTGATCGCGTAGTCGCTGGCATAGACGATTGTGTTGTAGTTTAGTATTAAGTTGCAGCACTCGTGCTTCACAACCTCGCAAATCATCTTGGATGAGCCTGTGGTCGATGGAGACACCCCGTCGACGAAAAAATGTAGCGGAATGACATGCTTCTCGAGAACTGCCTCAGTCATGGCCCTTCCAGTGTCTCCTTTGTGCAAGGATGCATGATACTCCATCAAATCTTTGAGTTTTGCACGGGTCTCGCACAAGAGTGGCCGGTACTTGGAAGCGGGGAACTTGGCCTTCTTGAAGCTGCGGCCTTCAACGTACCGGATCTGTCCCGTAGACTTATTCTCTAGCGTATAGTGCATAGTACAGCCCGGAAGTTGGTCTATCACTTTACGCCTCAGTGTGTAGAAGCCTTGCGGCCTCTCGCCGGTGAATCGTTCGTAAAGGTCGCACATCCGGTTCCAGTCCTTGTCCAAGAAGACCAGGGGCACGTGGTGTTTGGCACCGTCGACGAGAAGCTCCATGAACATTTCCTCCGGGGTCTTATCGAGAACATGGCGATCAGGAAAATGGAGTGCCTGCTGGACGTTGATTGGCAACGGCTCCGGAACTGCTCTGTCAACCCAAGTCAGACCCTTGTACTTGTCGGGAAGAGGAACGTCGAACTGGAAATGAAGAAACAAGTCATTTAATGTGTACTGTCGTTAGACTGCAGCCTAAGCTGCAGCTTAACTTTCTGCTTGAAATTTGGCTTACAATGGACTTCGGGGTGTCCTGGTCCGATTCTGGTCCACTCATTGTCGCGTCTGGATTGAGATACTTTCGACGACGCTTCATCTTCCCCTTGCCCAGCCAAACATTGCTCTCGGCGACAGCTCGGTGGCGGCTGTCAGCAAAAAAGTTTCGCAAGTCCTCGTCGTCCGAATAATCTGTTGAATCACGTTCAGTGTCGTCGGTGTCCGAGCCATTGAAATTCCTAACTCGGAATGCCCTGTCCTTGGGGTCATCCACCTCGACGCCTTTGCTGCGGTCAACTTCGCCAATGACAACTTCGGCTGCCACTGGTGGCTGGGCGTCAGCCTCACCATCAGCCTGTTGGTCGGGCTCGGGTGGTGGAGGCTCCTGCGGATTGTCCTCCTCCTCAGTGTCCGACGATAGAACTAGGCAACGAGCGAGGGCTTGCCGCCGATTGACCTTCGATTTTGGCCTTTCGTCCAGCAACTCAACACATGGACGTAGCCTCTTCCGGAATCTCTCGTTTCTCGCACTGTTCTTGGCCGGCGTGATGTATCGCGGTCCCGTGCGAGAATTCCTTAGGCCGGAAGTGCTAGGCCCGGGATCGCTGACACTGGACTCAGGCATGTTTTCTTGGCTCGGTGCCGCCAGCTCGGCCACTTTGGCATTCACAGCCTTCTCCCGAGCTTCCAACTCAATCCAGGCCGGATCGATCGAGTTTGTCAACCTCATCAAACTGGCATAGGTGCCGTCAACGGGTAGATCACGTGGCAAGTTGGCCTTGACCTTGGGGACTTGTTTCCCTCTGTCACGGACATTGTCAGGCTCTTCAGGCTCATCAGCCTCGGTGTCAGTCGTGGAATTGGCCCCGTCAACGTTCATGATTGTGTAGCATCGGATGCAGGAGCACTCCTGACCATGGGCCGGAGCAGGGTCAACCGGGGGGATGTCGTCGTCGAAGTCGTTCAACCTGTCCTCTGGGGTTCTGCGCAAACAAGCCCCGGAATCACTGGACCTGCCACTTGAGAAGCCGGTAGTCTCTGAGTTGGTTCGATTCAATAGGCCCTCGGGCACAACTTGAGATGGGCCGGGTTGCGGCTCTTCAACGCTGAGACTGTCAGCTTCCGGGACTGATGACACTGTTGCCAGGGTGATGTCGGACATCTAGAAAGATAGCATGGTGTTTTGCATAAGAGTAGAATTCAGACTGCAAGTCAGGCTGCACTATTTGATGCAGTCTTACCTTCTCAAGATTCACTGTTGGATTAAGGGCAGGCAACGTAGCAAGAAACTCGGCGGTTTCCTTCGTGAACGATTGAATTTCGACGCTGTCGTTGGAACTGGTTGAGGAGACATTGTACACAGGAGGCCCGAAGTTGTCGTCGCTTCCACTCCCGGAGTCCGGCTCACGATAATCAACACGGTCTTTGCTGGCTAGGCGGGCTGCTTTGCGTTGGCCTTGCCTCGCCTCGCCGTGTCCTAGGCGGGGGCTGCATGACGCGGCTCGTTTCTGAAGTATGACAGAGATGGCATGTTGTTGGGCTTCATGTTTAGCTCATGCTCAAATCTCTTACCTCGCGTCTCTGGCGATTCGTTGTGCCTGCCGACGTGGAGGCGTGACCGACAACTGAGGGCGGCTCTCGCTCAGCTTCATTGGCAGCTGTTTCCGCTCGCCTGAGAACTGCGTGGCGAAGAGGTCGAGTTACTAGTGCAACAATTGTCAAGAGTTTTACAATCAATATTCTCGCCAACATACCTGCTACAGGCAACAGGTCGTTCATGGTTGCTGTTGCCGCTCCGGCGAGGTCACTGCGGAGAGGTTCCACATCGCTGTCGAGGTTGTAGTGGATTTGGCCTCCCGTGTATCGACGTCCCCGGAAGAAATCCCGAACGCGAACACAGACTGAAGTATAAGCTGCATCATGACTTGCAGTATGACAATATTGCAACATCCTACCTTTCTTCACGGGATCCATTTGGATGTTTCGCCAAGAGTTTCACCGTGCACCGGAAGCACTCACTTATCAACCCTGTCTGTTGGCCTGAACCGGAAGTCACAGTAGGTAAGTAGTGTCTATTTGGTTTCTCTCTTCGAATGTCACAAATGGCTCTAGAAAAGTTTGATCCTTCGAAATTCTTTTTCGCAGATTTGCAGCGTGTGCGGAAGTCAGCTGATGACTGTGTTTGTTATGATTTTTCAAATTTGTGGCGGGAGCGCGCCCTTTCGATGGAGGCAAAAATATCTTGCGAAAAAACTTGGAGACAAGTACGTGTCACCACTCACCAGTCAGGGGCTTCAGCTTGAGCAACAGCCATAAGGTGAGAATGAGATCGAAGACAGAGTTCCAGTTTCACTTCGATGACTTGCTTTCTACACGAGACGTTGTCCAATCCAAGCGAGCTCGACTTGAACAGAACTGCTATTGTCAGCGAAACTCAATTAGCAGCAGTTAGCAACTGTTTTCGACTGTTTTCAGAAAATCTCGACTACATAATGTCCCGATGACTCTGGACCAAGCCAAGTTGCCGTTGAGAAAGACTGTGCAGCCCATGCGAAGCCCGCCTGCCCGTTCGATTTCAACGACTCAGCATTGATCCTGTCACGTTTTCGTGAAAGTAAGCGCACAAAGCGTGGTCTCGATCAGGACAATCACTAAGAATCTTCGTCATCTTCGTGGGAAAGTCAGGCTGCAGCCTAGTCTCAAGTCTAGTGTTTGTCCCTACCGACGGGATGAAAACTTTAGTGACAATGTCGCTTCCACTGGCCCAACAGAAGAGGCAAGATCGTGAACTTGAGCTGGCGAAGCTCTTGGCCACCGGCCATCAAATTGCTGGAGCAATTGTGTTCTCATCGAAGTACGACATGTTCGAGTTTTTGAGAAGTTCCGGCGACACTGAGGTGCCCCTGGAAGAACAGATCCCGGCGTTGAGACTGCATGATCGGGAACTGGGTCCTGTCGTCCGCGGCGCCACTTACAGAGTGCACTACATGAAAAGTGACATCGGTTATTACGTTCGTCTCTTCACCAGAGTCATTGTTGGTAAGTCCATGAAAATGCAGTCAAGACTGCAGCCTGACAAAAAGTCTGAGTTGGTTACGCTAAACACATTTCACAATCTAGGCTGCCCGGACGTCCAAATTCAAGGAGTGGTGCAGTACCTGAACAGCGAGATGAGGGGCAACACGTTGCCTGCCAAGTTTGACCGCTACGATGATCTGATCTGGCTTTGCAGATGCGTTCTCCACCCGGAATACAAGTACTTCACGAGACGCAACAAGTTGAAGCCATTTGTTTGGGTCCCCATGCCCCGGACGGAAACGAAGGCCGTCATGACTCTGGGAGTGAGTAGTCATTACGTCGATCTTAGCGGCAAACGCTTCACGCTTATTTGTTGGCTTCTGCTTAGGATGTTGTCCTCAACGGCGATCCGAAGACGGCTGTCCAAGTTGTGCTCCCGACGGCTAGGGACAAATGGCCAGATGTTGGACAGGTGCGACGATTGGAGCCGTTGGCCGGAAAATCCGCCGAACCGGAATCAACGCTCACACAGCCGGAAACGGAAATGGCCCCCGGCCAGGAGATTGAATCGGCGACAGAGGAGGTACGTTGATGTCGGCGTTTGTTTTTGCTTTATTCTCCTCCTGACATTTTCTGCTACTTCAGGTCACGAGTTCCGCCGTCAATACCGGAAATGACGAGGCTGCTGAGTCCGAGGACATGTTCGCCACACAAGAAGGCGATACGGTTCCGGAGGCCAACACTGAAGCCACTGCAAATCAAAAGTCTCCTGACAACGACGAAACGATCAAGGCTCACACTGGCGCTGCAGCGTACGCTGAAGTGCAAGACGAAGTCTGTTTTGCTGGAAACGCGCCGAATGATCTTCCAGTGGACAATGTCGTTGAAATTGTGTCAGAGGAACTCGTCCAAGCTGGCGACAAGGACAACGACGAGGAACAGTTGCAACAGGAAACCGAAACTCCGGCCACTACAGATTCGTCGCCTCAGGGTCGCATTGAACCTGAACAGGATGCTGCCACTGAGAAAGGTTTTGATGAAGTGCCCGACGGCGACGGCCAACAGTTCCTCGACGATCAAGAGCATGAAGGAGAGGAGGATGGCGACATCATGGAGAATGAGACGTCTTCACCCGATCCAATCCTTAGTGGCGATGTCTTCGGGCCGAACGTCCCGGTGAGTTCTTTCATGCCAAGAGTATTGTCAAGCATAAGCTTGTAACTACGTACGACTTTCAGAAAGCCAATGCACAAGACACGAGATCGCTGTCACTAAGACGCCTTCACGATGAGTTGCCTCGAACAAAATCAGGAATCCCGGATCCGGCCAAGGACAAGATCGGCTTTACCAAGTTGGTCCATGACATTCGGAAATTGGTGAGTGGCCTTTACGACATACTAAACAACAAACATTGCACTGGCCGCAGGGACTTCATGTTGGCACGGTTTCGTTCATCACCCGGTTTGACCTCGTTTCAGGAAGTGGCCTATTACAAGGAGCACAGAATGGAGATGGTCTTGACCAATCTACACACGGACAAGTTGTTGAACAAGAGGGAGGCGGGACGTGAGCTCAAGCATCTGCACAATCTCATGGCCGACCGGGACGTCTGGCTACAGGATAAGGAAGTGGCTGCTGCCAAGGAACGAATGGCCGAGGTGAAGAAAGCCAACACCAAGAAAGGTCGGCTTTTGACGAAACGTGCCATCGAGAAGGAAGAGACTGAACGGCTGGCCAAGGAAGGTCCACCACTCACTGGGCTCCCATTGTTTGCCAAACTACGCCGCGACAGGCAGGCAGCCGCTGAGCAGAAAGAGTCCGAGGTTGCAACAGAATCAGCCGTCGCCAACACTAAGGTGAAGAAGACCAAGCCCCTGAGCCAAGTTCTCGCTCGCCAAAGCACGGCAGATCCTAACGCTGACACCACGGCCTCAGACGTTGATACAGTCTCACGCAACAACTCCACGTCCTCCATCGATCATCATCGATCCAGGAACAGGAAAGGATGTTCGGTGGGCTTCAGTGCCTTGAGCGACACCTTCGACGAAGTGAACGTCGACGACTCCTCGCAGCCCAATTTGCCTGAGGACAGTTTTGCCAAGCCGGCCCCGAAAGTTGAAAGCAAATCGTACACCATCATGAAGGAGTTGTACAGGTTCACCACGGCACACAGTGCAGAGGTCCTTAAGTTGCACGACAAACAATCAGCTCAATTGAAGGTAAAATAACTTTAACAATCCAAACCCGAGATCCCTCTGTAAGCTAAGTCGTCAGCACGACTTTCTGCTCACTAACTCATTGATCTTGTCTCCTTTTTAGGCACTGGCGAAGGAACAGATTCGCTCGAGGGAAACGTTGGCTCGCTTAGGAGAAAATTTCAGACTCCTTCAGACGGCTTTCTTCGATTATGATTGCCAAGCCCACAATGACTTGTGCGATGTCGAGTCTGAGCTGCTTGCCTTCCTACCTGTCAACGAACTTGGCGAGAAGACGGACTTCCTGTTCACGAATCCAGCGATGGCCAAGTCTGTGGTCAAGCATGTCAGGAGCAAACTTGTTGGCGAAGGAATCACCAAGCCATCGCTGACAAAGGTCGTCAACGAGGCCGCCAGCGTTTGCTTCAGCGTGCAGTTGAGAGCGCACATGCACATCGTGAAGCGGCAAAAGAAGCAGTAAGGACACTAGTGCAAATATAACTATTTTCGACACTGTCTAATCCAACCTTTAATTTAACTCACTTCAGATCTGCCAGCAATCTCGGGTGGTGGAGGGTTGGCTGTCCCGAAAGTTTCCAAGGAATGATAGAGAAGTATCTCCTTCCCCTCTGTCCAAAGCTGAATTTAACTGAGCGCACTCGCGGGTGGAAGGAGCGGCTTTACTCACATTTCACCAATGCCGGTGCAACGTACTTCAACAGCGAGGCTGCCGCGACCTCAACTCAGAAAGCGTTTGTCCTCGAGCGCTACCGGCTCAGACGTGAACTGCAAGGCATGCACTTTGTAAGTTTTTACTAACTTCAGTCTTGACTGCAGCCCAAAATGCAGCCCATAATAATCACACCTGCAGAGCTCTTGAAGATATGCCTGGTTGTCTCATTTCAGAAACCGGAAGTCGAGGGGCACGAGCTGGTCATTCCGAGTCTGAAAGAGGAGGAGGAGAATTACATTCGCTACAGCGACAACTATGATGCGCCCACAGACATGGAGAACTCGGAAAAGACGCAGAGGTCGCAGAAGGGCAAAACGCCAAAGGCAAAGCCTCCTCTGCCAAGCATGGACGAACTACGTGATCTAGCCAAGAGGCTCCAAGACGCTATGGATGCCAGCACGATCGCCCGCAAGGGCCAGAAGGTGATTCACGGACATAGGCTACGGCTTCAGCTTGAGAAACATCTTGATAAAAAAACATATTTGTTTACCTTAACGCTTGCAGAGAAAAATGGCGTTGGCCTTCCAAGGCAGCGAAGTGCTCTCCGACGATGATACAATTGCTATCAGCAGCACCCCGGAGGACATGGGCGTGATTGGCGATGGTGACCATGACCCAGATGATCCTCCTTCCCAGGGAACTGCCGTTGGCACTCGGATTTCGCGCAATGTCAACGGCAACAACGGCCATCGTAACTCCAGCTTCCAATCCAACTACTCGGCCTTCAACTTTGATGCCAGTGTCATGAGGCAGTCCAGCGTCAATGGGCCCTCCGCCACGGTCACTTCAGCCCGAGCTTCAGCTCAGGATTCGGAACCGAGTCCACGCAAGGTCACCAAACTCAGCAGCCAGTACAAGCGTGCGAAGGCGGCCTCGAAACAGTAGGGGTCTCAAATGCTGATTTCGATTTTAAAAAAACCACCCAAAAGGAACCGAAAATATCGGTCTCAATAGCCACAATTTATTTCCACGAATTTCTCTTTTGTTTACGTCTACAATTTATGAATTATTGGAATGCAACTTTTGCTTCTATGTCAATGCCAATATTGTTTGTTGAAAATGCCCAATTCTGCCACACGTACAACAGCGCCTAAGAAACCTTGTACTTCGTGGCTAATCTGAAACAAAGTTAAAAATTATGCCAATTAATGTCTATCCACACTTGTCAGAAGAAACGACAAATATATCAACAATTGTGATAACTAAATACACCATGATTCAGAGATAACAACATGCAGCGTTTAATGCAGCATAACTTCACTATGTTATGAACGGCGCGCTGTCGACAGCTTGAGCATAAGCGCGACTTTCAGCCTGCCTAGGAGACCAGCAAGGAGCGCTCGTTGATGCGGGCGCGCGTTTTGCGTCACTGTCAATTGTCATACGCAAAAAAATTGGTCCATCATCAGCACGAAATGTCATACTGAAACTCACAATGCATCAACCGCATTTGTCAGCCTGTTTTCGCCTGGATTGACATCCCACAGCCCTACTGCCAGTAAGACCTGAAGCATGTTACACCAAATAAACAAGAATATAGTTTGGACTTAATTGGCAGTACAACTTCAGTATGTGTATGAAGTAGTGTTCGCATAGCAGTTGCATCAAAGTCGAAAAAGTCCGGCATGGACATGTCACAAGCAAACACATGCTACAAAAATAGCCCTATGTCTGGACCGAAGCTAGAGCTGCAGCATGGTCCACAGCATATGTCAAAAAACATACTGTACTGCAGACTGCGGTTTACACTACCGATCTGGTAGGGTACTTGTAGTGGTATCTCGATACAAAGGCTTTGTTACACAAGTTCTATTCAATTCTTTTTGTGATCTTTTTGCTGATTTTAAATGCTTAATATCAAGGATACTTTGTCCTACGAAATTGCTGAGATTCCCTGGAAAAATTGAGAAATCTCAGGATTTTCAGCGGATTTTTCTAAATGGAGTGATTTTCGCGCCATGTCTCTTGTTTCTTTCTCTGTGAGGGGCCGCTCGGCAGTAGGCCCAAGCCCAAGTTTGGAATCAGCATTCCTAGAATCCCGGGAATCCCGGGACATTCCCGGAATATTCCGGGCAATCCCGAGAAACTGAGAAAAATCCGGAATTCCCTAGATTAGGAATGGATTTTCCGGGAATTGTCCGGATAAAATACCTAATACATTTACAGCCAGGCACCCTGGACATTTGAACAACGCTCCGCGGTATGTGTTTACACTTCGCCAATTGTGAGCCTGGTGGGGAATCAGTCAAAACTACGAAAATATTCCCCAAAAAATCGGGATTTTTTGGAATTGAAGCATGCAAGATCTCTGAAAGTTTTCAGAATAATTTTGGATTTCGGGACCATTTTTCAACTGTTCATGGCATTATTCAACCCCCGCAGTTTTTCGTTTCTCAGAGAAGAAGGAGAAAAAAATGGAATACAAGTACATAAATCAGACTCCAAAAAGTCCGTGGAAATAAATGTTGGAACCCTCTCTGTGTCATTTCATTCGAGTCCATTCGGTATGGCCGGTACAATTTTTTTAATAATATGTAAAATTGGTTCTTCTAAAGTCTGTCCCAGAAAAGTTAAGGTTCTCTATATTTTTTGGAAATGGACTTTAAATTGGCCGCTTTTTTTCTGAACTTGAGTTTTATGCTATGTACATTCCTATAAATTAAAGGAATAATTTAGGGTTTTTTTGCTTTTTTTGGAAAAAATAAGTTTGTTTTTTCGAAAAATGGAAGTATTTATTCGCTTCAACGCCATGCTTTTTTTCTCGCGATTTTTGTTTCTCATTGTGTGACATCCTTTTCCTGTTCTAAATACCAGGATTATCCAGAGAAAAGACCTGGAAAAATCGTGAACAATCA
>JAAUYL010009346.1_pt1 | contig 15042 bp, 15 predicted proteins | sample 7278011 | NCBI WGS metagenome assembly JAAUYL01 (sample SAMN14350225, study PRJNA611818) | marine sediment metagenome | isolation source: surface marine sediment (1.8m) | place: French Polynesia: Moorea | collected 2018-08
AAGCTCTTGAAACACCCAAGCTGGACATCTTTGGATCCTAAAACTCCAGAGAGTATCCAAATCAGGGATAACACCGCTTTCAAACAAAGCCAGCTCCTTTTAAATAGTGGCTTCTTTAAGAGTAGGTCCATTATTTCTATTGACTAGATCATTGCTTGAAAAAAGTGGTGGTTGTGATTCGACTAAGCGTTGTCAAGAAACTTGTTTTTCTTGGTCATTGCAATAGAATTAGGATTGATTTTGCAAGAAAAAAATTGGAGTAGTTTCGAAGATGTTTTGTGTCTCACAAAAAAATGACAAATGCATGATTACGGAAATATGCTTTTGGTTTTGGAACTCCTTCCGAGAATATTAATTTTTCTGTTTCCTACAAGCCACAAAAATGTCTGGGATCTAATTAGGAAAAAATCATGAAAAGATTCGGAAATGTAATATGCTTATTTTTATTTAATCACAACAAACCACTTCTTAAGGAAGCAGGGTTCTTAAATAATTAGTGAAAAACGGTGCTAATTAAAAATGTAAAGCTGCAAAATGGTGAAAAATGTTCACAAGGTTTGATTAATTGATTTAAAGAATAATTTGCAAAAGAGGTTTTGCGCCGCAGGGATAGCAAAGCACTAGAGAAAAGTTTCATTTTTAGTTCATTTGAATATCTATGTAGACGATTAAGTCGATAAACATCGAATCTTTTTTTGGTCCATTAAAACATCTGAACTCGGAACCTCGTGGAGTAAGATAATAATAAAACGAAAATGGAACAATTGTTACTCAATAGGTGCACGACATCCAGCATCTGCTGTCAAAGTTTTCACGGGGAAAATATTCCCCAACGAGGGTGGGGTGAAAATTGAATCATTACACAGCGCGTTTTCTGTCACGATTTTCGACCTAGCTTACGACTATAGTTTGTTTGATTTTACCTCCAAGTCTGAAAAACTTGACAATGAAAATTTGCGGTAGAGGAGGGACTTTTTCTCGGACAGATTTTATTAAGCGGAATTTTCCTCACCACAGCAAAAAAAGTCGTGCAACTAACGCCATCTAGTAAGTAAAAAAGATCAAGAAAATATGCCAGTGGCATTTCAGGCAAAGTGAATCGTTTCATCACTTTCAAAGCATGATAGGTTGTGTCTTTCTATTTAGCTAGGTATGTACTCCATGCAGATGGTGCTAGTGTCAATTTTTTGTCCACTCACTTGCGACAACAATGTGATTTGCTTACCTTGAAAACCTACGCCGGAAAATCGTCAATTTTAATTATATATTTAGGTTGGAAGAAATCTGCCTTCATATGTTGTCTTGCTATTAAACATTTCAGTATTTCGTTTTAAGGATTTTCTGACCAAATGCAATTAAAGAAATCAAGCCAAATACCACAAAACATTAATGATCAACAGTCGCGTTGCATTTTCGAAGAACTCGAACTGAAATAAATTAGACAAAATACAGCGTTTTATTTGTTCATTGTAAGTAGATGCCCTGGTCATGTATAAATATGTATTTAGAAAAGACAACAATCTAAAATTGGTCCCGGTCAAAAACCTTGAACAGAGTGACGTTTTCTTCCATATATTTCAGTTCGAATGAATTTCTCATAATTTTTGACATTCAAGAATCAAGTTTGTAGAAAAATATTTAGTTGACTTTTTCTAATAATTAACTTTTCGCTATGTTGATGAAAAATATTTTTAGTCTGAAAAAAATACTGAAAAGACTTTTTGGCAAAAAAGGAAAAGAATATACTTAAACATATTGGCTGCATGTTGCAACCCTACAATTATTCTATTTTTTATCGCGCAGGAAAATGTCAAAGTTGCTGCTTTTTAGATGGTCAATTCCATTGTTTAATTGATACAGATGGGAACATCTATTGTAGATTTTGCTTTGATTGAGCTTGGTTCTGATTTCACGAAAACAAATAGATAAGTAAATAAGCGATTTTATGGCTATGGAGGCTATAAAAAGTAACTGTCCCTCTCACAAAATAATTCACAAGATGCGGTTGAGATGTCATTAAAAAATTCTAACGCAAGCAAGTTCTTTCATGCATTTATCTCGGTAAGATTAAGTTTTTCTCCCATTTATCAATCAATTTCAGATTATTAAATATTTTGTCTACGTTCAAGTTTGAATCTAATCAAGCTAGCCTAAAAAATATCGATTCAACAGCTTTTTTGCAAACTAAGGCATGTATCATGTCGAGTCAAGTAATTGACCAAGGATAAATTAAATTTTCGCCATAATTATTCCCTACAGGGAAGGGTGCCAAACCGTCACATTTTATCATCTTGTTGTGATACGTTTTTCCCACGAAAATACCAGCATGAACCAAAATTCAACATAATCAGATGGCGAGGGGGTCTCCAAAATTTTGTGTCAGATGATTACGGCCTGGGGAAATAATGCATATGTAGAGCATTTCTAACTTAATGGAAGGTTTTCGTGGAGAAACATTTACGGTAGAATCTTCGCGTCAAGCGATTTTTCTCTTAGACAAACTTTCTCCACACGAGTCATTTGCGGTTGATCCGAGAATCTCTTAGACAATACTTTTTTAAGAAAAAAACAATTGGTTTGGTTCTCGATAGTACTTATATCAAGGCCATAATGCAAAGGCCATAAAAGGGTGTACTGTTGACAGTCTCTGTTAATTTCGAAGGAGTAAAATGAAATTGCTCATATTTCGCTGTCGAGGCAAAACGGAATGATACTGCTATATTATACAGACATCTAGGTCTATACATTGATTTCCGGTTTTGCTATAGAGTACACTAACCCAAACAAGACTACAAATGTATTTTGAACACCGACACGAATCGTCGTAATTTTCAAAGTATTGTAACAAAAATGGATGACCAATCCCAGACGCAATCTCAATCCTTGGGTCAGCAATCATGGAGAGATTACGTCCTCCGAGGCTACTGTGCCGACGATTTAAAAACAAGAATCGTCAAGAACAAATTGGTGTCCGGCCTCGTCGCGCTCCTCATCGTGGTCATCCTGATATTCTCCATCGCCCTAGGATCTACGCATTCTCAAATGAGCCAAATGCAGGCGGAAATGACTGAGATGGAAATTGCCCTACGGGCATCAAGTGGTAAACCGTCGGAGGCCGCCGAGGTCAACCCCGTAGAGGCAAGAGACGATGACATTAAAAGCCCAACAAAAGGCAGTAAGTTTTGAATCTAATTATCTAATTCAAAATGCAATTTTGTGTACTATGGATGTGTTGCACTATTTTAGAGAAGCTTTTGGTTTTGTCCGGAACGTTAGAAACGTCTCCGCAGGCGACGGGAGTCGGAGAAGTACTCGACCTAGGGAAAGAAAGTTCGACGACATGCTTCAACTTGACCAAGTACCCTTGGAACGTGACGGAAGCAACTGGAGGACTGCTTTACAAGAATAGTCCTACGGTCTGTGGGGGCCTCAGAAAATTCAAACGCGATTACTACTATCGTAATGGATTTTTATTGACCTACCTCGATGTTACCGCGAACAAATGTTTCTCCCTCCAGAAAGGTCGTCAATTGATTTTTTAATCATTATAAGTACAATTCAAAAGTTTCGACTGGTTAAAGGAATCTGGCTTGAATTTGCACAATTGGCGGAATCAAGGAAACGATCTTCCAGCATTGTTACCCACGACTCCCAGACGCTCCTCGTTGTAGGAGGAAAGAACGAACGCGATGTGGATTTGAAGACTGTGGAAATGGTCACGCTTGGAAAAAGCGTCCCGGGACCGGAAATGCCCATGGCACGATCGTGGGGTTGCTTCGTCAGAATCAACTCAACGACCTCAATGCTGTTGGGTAAAGGCTAGTCCTTATTCCTTAATATTCGATTCTTTGAATATTTTATTAATAAACTCAAAGGTGGAGGTGCAGGGACTCGCCCGCGATCTTATGAAAAGAAAACTCTGTTCTACCGCGAGGACTTTCAAAGATGGATTCCCGGTCCGGACGTCCTGGTGGCTAGAGACCGGCCGGCTTGTGGAGTGCTCCAGGACAATGACAACCCAAGGATCAGGTAGGTTGTCGTCGGTTGTCACCCATTAGCACTGTAGAGTAGCCAACATACCTACAATATCCTAATATTTTGTTGCAGCTACATTGTCATGGCTGGCGGAACCAATTCCAAGGACCTCACCTCGTCTGAAATCCACAGGATGGATTCAGAGGGGTTCGTCCAAGGCCCAGCCTTGCCTGACTTAAGATTTGCCCGAGGATTGACAATGATCACTTCGTTGGACAATAAGAACCTTATTCTCCTTGGTGGTTACTCCGGCAGTCATAGCATGTACCAGCCCAAGATGTACAAGCTGACCTGCGTGAAGATGAGGTCTGTCAGGAAACAGGACCTACTATTCATGTTGAGATAAACTAATTCTCTTTTCCTGCCTTGCAGGTGTCACTGGGATCCCATGAAGCACGCCCTCGTTGTGCCAAGAACTGACCCCGTTGTCATGTGGATTCCCGACCAAATTGCAAATTGCAAGCCAAACGTATCAAAAATCTACAAAAACGCAACTGTACATTTCTAAAATGACCGAAGAACCTATTTATCTATTTGGGGAGATGCATAAATTGATAATAATCAATTAACCCTAAAACTATTTAATAAGGATATTGTTTAGGCAGCCAATTAATATTGTATAGTTATTTCCTTTAATTTTAAGTGGTTCCTGCGCTTTTTATTGCAGTACTGCATTTTATTATGGACGAGTCCACTATGTAAGCATGGGGAATTATTGATTTTCCCCCTGTCCCACCCACAACAGCAACAACCGGCAGGAGGGCTTTTTGTTCTACAGAGATTGTTGATACGTAGAAGAGAAAATAGAAATCTGAAACCAGCTATTGTCAAAATTAGGATATCTAAACCAATTGACACATTCCTGGCCATACATTGGAAAGATTTTAAATCAATGATTTCAAATCATGAATTAAAATCACTTTTTTGGAAAAATGGGATTTTTTAAATCCCAGAAATATCAGTGATTTAGATTTTGATTTAAAATCGCAAAATTCCCGAATTTTCAATCATAAATCATAGATCTTTTATGAAAGAACAAAATCATTTTAAATTAGAGAGTTAAAGGTTTTTAGCGCATTTTTCCACACTTTTGTTTTGAAAAAAGCCAAATTTTGCACATATTTGTATGTTAAAAACCAGTTTAATCACACTTTGTGCATCCAAGACTGAAACTTGCTTGTTTTTGATGCGCTTTCTGTTTTGCTTTGTGAAAAAACAGGAATAACGCGCAACAAATGCACCCTTGACCGTGCGCTCAAAGTAAACAAAACAAAACAAAAACCCCATGTCGAACTCTGTCGAAATTGTAAGAAATCCAAAAGCTCGACAAAATGGAAATTGAGAAGTCTCAAGAAATTCAATGGCGTCACCTGGAGAAAGGTGGCTTTTTCAAGCTGTTAAAAGCAACCAGAAGAGAGGGTGATGACAAAAACTTTGACTTAGTGTTCCAGTGTTTAAAGTGCTTGCCAAAGAACCAGACGCAGTCATGCCAATCCAATGCCAGTTCAAATCTTAGAAGACACATCGAGAAGAAGCATCCTGTCCATTCATCAGAGTACGAGTCTTTGCTCAAAGCCAATCGGGGATCAAAACGTGGGATCCAAGGCATTGTTGACAACTCTCCTGCAAAACGTCAGTCTACTCTCTCTTTTGAGGCCTCCCAAAACGAACTGGATAAACTGATTGTCAACTTTGTGACCTCAACTTGTCAGCCATTCAATGTGGTGGAAAATGAAGACTTCCGGAAGCTGATCACTCGTGGATACTCGAAGAAAAGTGTCATGTGTTCTAAGACATTGAAATCCAGGATTGATGCTGATCATGGGAAATTAGTGGAGCGGATGAAGGAGATCTTTGGGAAGGTCGATTACATCACAATGTCTACGGACGGGTGGAGTGAAAGTCACAAGTCTTTTCTTGGTTACACAGTGAGTTGGCTCAAGGAGGATCTCAGTCGAGAAAATGCTATTCTTGGGATTCGCCGCTTGATCGGCCACCACACATTTGACGTGTTGGGCAAAGAAATAAGCTCCATTCTCAAGGAATTTGGAATCCACAACCAGACCGAGACAACAACGACTGACGGCGCCGCCAACTATATTAAGACATTCAGGATGTTTGGTGCCAAGGAGATTGCCAATGAGGAAGTGGAAGACATTGACCAGGAACAGGAAGATGACCTGCAAGTTCCAATCGAAGTCGCCGACGTCCTTGATCAAGAACCAGAGCCTGAAATTGTCTTGCCAAAACATTTCAAATGTGCCGCTCACACTCTTGCCCTCGTAGCAAGCAAAGATTCTGAAAAGTCTCTAGCGAACCCCAGCCTGAAAAAAGTTGCACGCAGCTTTTTGGCGAAGGCAAGGCAGATTTGGAACGATCAAGACAGATCAAACATCAAAGCTGACAAAATCCGGGATCTTTATGGTTCGTTGTTTACTGTGCCATGTGTGACTCGATGGAACAGCCTTTACGACTCCTTCAGGGACTTGAAAGTGAAAGTGGATAAAAGCAATGACAACCTCGGAGCACTGATGTCTTTTCTCGGCTTGATGCACTTTTCCAATGATGAGATCATCTATCTGAATGAATATCTGCTGGTCATGGAGCCACTGGCCGTTGCGCTGGACAAGATTCAAGGTGACAAAGACGTTTGTTTGGGATACCTTTTGCCTACGATTGTCATGATCAAGCGGAAGCTGTCCAAAGTTCAGGATGATCTTAAGTTCTGCAAGCCTCTTGTCAAGAGTGTGGTTGAGGGCTTGGAGAAACGATTCGCTCATCTTTTCAATGACAAAGACCACATTTTGGCCAGCCTCACAGTTCCTCGTTTCAAAACGTCTTGGATTGAGTCTCCGGAGAAGAAGGCTGCTGCTGTCGAGGCCTTGAAAGAAGCAGAAAAAAACGTGGGCATCAATACAGAGACAAAAGTTGTTGAAAGAAAACGATCGTTTTTTGAAGACTTGGACGAAGAAGAGGACGAGGAAAATGTGGTTGAACAGTACTTGGCTTCTCCAGTGAAAGATTTGTCATTGCTGAAAAACTACCCCTCGATTCTCAAACTGTACCGACGATACAACACAGCACTGCCAGCTTCCGGAAACGTGGAGAGGCTCTTCTCTATGACTTCATGTGTTTTGACGAAAAAAAGGCACCGTCTTTCTGATAGCAATGTTGAGAAGCAAGTAATGTTGAAAAACAACAAGCATTTGTTGTCTTAAACCTGAAATAAACAGACCCTAGAAAAAGCTGGAATGATTTAGGATTTGATTTAAATTCCCACCTTGAAACCTGATTTACGATTTGATTTAAAATCACTTTTTTTGAAAGGATTTTGATTTGATTTTAAATCATTTAGATTTCAATCTTTCCAATGTATGTTCCTGGCAGATGACAAGGGCGATAACCTACAAAGGCGATCATCTGGATCGCCGAGCTTTTGGTCACTTTGTGTTTTGATTAAGTGGCGAGCTGATATTTTGTAGGCGAAAAAGGTTACATGAAACAGTTTCCTTTTAATTTTAGCGAGACAAAAGGGCCATAAAATCGGTCCGTTGGGGCTGAAATATTTTGAAATTGATTTGTTATCCGCTAAAAAAGCGTAAAGTTGTCTTTTCTTTGAGCAAATGTTTCTTGTTGACGTCTGATAAGAAAGATAGACTTGAAGTCGGTCCCTAGCTGAGCGGCTTAGCAACCAAACAGTTTATTAAATCCCCTCTTCTCTGAACTGAGCTGAGAGACTTCTGCAGTACGACGACGACGTCGAAGAAAAATCTTGATTCATTTCTCGTTTGCCGAAAACTATGAATTCCTCGTCCTAATGGCGACAGAGTGGTTGAAACGTCGGGAGTGGGGGCCTACGCCTTCCCGCCGGCTGATTTTGGACCAGTTCAAGACCAAGAAATCCAACCTGCATTCTTGCGAGCTACGGGCGCATTTCGGGTGTGTCAATGCTCTCTGCTTTGCCAAGAACACCAGCCATGGGGTCTTTCTTGCATCTGGAGGGGACGATCGACGAATTCTCGTCTGGAATATGTCCAAGGCGGTCGACGGGATCTGCAAGGCCTCCAAGTCGAGCGCCATCATGGACGCGAAACACGAGAGCAACGTCTTCTGTCTCGATTTTGACTGTGAAAGCCGAAAGGTCGTGTCGGGTGGCAACGACGAGAAAGTGATTCTTCACGATCTTCAGACCGGAAAGACCCTGGATGTCTTCCCCCATGATCAACCAGTTTACTGCACCAGTTGCCACCCTGAAAACCCAGAACTGTTTGCGACAGCAAGCTCTGACGGACAAGTGCTCCTCTTCGATTTGAGAACATCAGAGGAAGAGGAACCGACTCAATTGGCTGTGTCGTCAAAGGTGAGATGCAAGAAAACTTGAAGATATTCATTTGTTTCATGATTTTGTTTTTGTTTTCAGGCATTTCATGGTGTGGCATTCAACCCTACAGAACCGAGGCTTGTCGTCACGGCCAACCAGTGCGAAGGTGTTGCATTAATGGATATACGAAAGCCTCAAAAGCCAGTCATGAAGTACGGGTCGTGCTTGTCGAGAAGAAGTGCAATGTGCGCACAATTTAGCGCCGACGGGTCAAAGATTTTCGTCCTTGGACGGCGGCAAGGACCGTTATTGTATGACATTTCAAGTCCGGTTGCCCTTGCGGAGTTCGATCACCATGGTTACTTCAACAGCTGCACCATGAAGTCCGGATGTTTCGGTGACGGCTACGTGTACAGCGGCTCCGATGACTACAACCTTTATGGATGGAAAGTGCCCGACTTTGACAAGCAGGACTCAAAGGAGACATTACAGATTCGATCAGCTGACATGTTACTGAAAGGCCATCGGTCGATCGTGAACCAAGTGCGATACGAGCCAAATTTTTCGATTCTGGCCTCCTCCGGAGTCGAGAAGATGATAAAGTTGTGGAGTCCCTTCCCGCTGAGCCAAAAGAGATCCTCAAATCGCCAAGCTCAAGACGGCGACGGGAATGGAACTGGCAACGATAGAAGACGAAACAGGCGGGACGACTTTTTCTGGTGGATGACGCTCGGTGATTCCATGATCAGCCACGATTGCAATCGCGAGTCCACGGAGGAGAATCCCAACATGATCGCATTCTTTGACTCGCTTGTCAAGAGAGACATTGACAGCTCTAGCTCGGATGCGACGGACTCTGACGACGCAGATTTGGAGGATGTTCGGTCGAGGACGGAGCGAACTGTTCTTCGTTTGAGATCGCGACGCCGGAACGACAGTAGCTCTGATGAAAACATTCCAAATGATGATTCCGGTGATCGTGGACAAAATGAAGACATGGACGCTGAAAACAATGATACCTCATCCAACGACGATGGTGATGCGACCTCCTCGACAACTCAAAGTGCTCCAACCTCTCCTTCTCGTCCGACTGTCAGAGAAATTATCGAACGGAAAAGAAGGCTCGCACTTCAGAGACGACGTCAGCGAGCGTCCAATGATAGTGACCATATAAGACGGACTTTGGTGGCTGCCAAAGAGGCCATTGATTCGAGTGATACGAATAGTGATGATACAACAGAGAGCGCAGACAATGTCGGAAATGACGATAGTAGTGACAGAAACGAGGGCGATCAACTTTTGCCGGCAGCTTTGAGAGTTAAGCCTCCTGCTAGTGATTCTGTGATCAACCAGCAGATCTTGCTCAAGTTGGAAGAGGAGTTGAAGTGTGGAGACGAAGAAGAGGAGGAGGATGACACCGAGCCTATGGCCTCCACGAGCACGTCTTCCGCCAACAACAATTCGACGAGCACAAGCTCAAGTTCAGCCGGGGCGAGCGAGTCTAACTCCAATAGTGAGAAACCGACATTCAAGAAGGGTAAAGGCGGCAAAGGACGATCCTATAGACGGCAAGACTCTTAGTTCAGAAATGCACACAATTTGATCCTAGACTTTAATTTAGTGGAGAACTGATAACGACAGACCGGATGATGTTCAAGTACTCCCGTCACTCAACAAACCAAATTGCAACTCCCATATCAGCTGACTTAAGCTAGGATGAAGAGTTCGCAGAAGTGCTAAAATAAAAGTGTTTTCAGCTGAAGGGATCCTTGTTTGTAACGTTGATGTCGACGTAACAGAGTCGGTGACTGAATAGAAAAACTTCAAAACTCTGCAATCAGTGAAGATACCAAGTTAAATCGGGTTGTTTCCTCGTGTCATTAGCGATCCGGAAGAACGCATCAAAAGTCGAAAAATACTGTATTGGCATAGCCTGTACCTCTATATAAGAGTATATTTGAAACCAAAATATTTTTAAGCCATGTTAATGTTTACTGCATAGCTTTATCCATTTATGTTTTTCTTGTTCCAGTAAAACGACCAATTGTAAGAAGCAGCCATGGCCTGGAGGTTCAAGGCGTCCAAGTACAAGAATGCGGCGCCCATCGTGCCCAAATTCGAAGACCTCATCCGCGACCTCTCGATCGGGAGCTACCGGTCGCACGGGAACTTCATCGCGGCCTCGGCCTCCTTCATGGCCTTGAACTGGGACACGCAAGGCTCGAACCTCGCTGTCCTCCCATTGGACACTAAAGGCCGCGTCAACAAGGCCTCCGTTCCCCTGATTTACGCCCACTCCGATTTCGTCACCGACTTTCAGTTTTCTCCTTTCGACGACGGCCTCCTTGCTACAGCCTCTCAGGACCTGACGGTAAGGTCCTATCTAGGATTATTTGTGGGTGTATGAGGGTGTATAAACGATTGGGTTTTTTTCTTTGTTTAGATAAAACTTTGGAGGGTCCCGGAGACAGGGCTGACCGCGAGCGGCCTCAACCAACCAGAGCTTGTTTTGCCATCGCAGCCTCGCCGAGTCGAGACTGTCAACTTTCATCCCAATGCCGACTGCATCCTTGCAACTACCTCAGCCAACAGCCTAGTCGTGTGGGACTTGATCCAAGCAAAAGAGCTTTACAGTTTCCAAGTAAGCAGATTATTTAAAGAAGGTATGTATGTGATAATGACATTGTTATTGAATAGGATCACGATGACGAAGTCCAATCCGTGGCTTGGCAACACACGGGAGGCTTGCTCGCCACCCAGTGCAAAGATCGTCAACTTCGGATTCTGGATCCGAGAACCAAGGAGATTGCGGGGCAATGCGAATCGCACCAGGGCATCAAAGATTCCAAAGTGGTATGGACTTCTGGTCCCGAGCGACGAGTCTTTACCACCGGATTTAGCGGGGTAAGATTAACTTTTGACCAACGTGCTTCCCCATTTCAAACTGTTTTTATCGTAGGATCGCCTTCGCGAGATCACCATTCGAGATTTGAGAAACTTGTCAACGCCGCAAAAGAACATGACTCTCGACATGTCGGCAGGCATTCTGGTGCCTCTCTATGATCCTGACACTGGCATGTGTTTCCTGTCGGGCAAGGGCGATCGCAACATCCAGTTCATCGAGATCACCGACAAGGAGCCGTACATTGTCGAGGGGTTGAAGTACAGCGGAGAACAAACCAAAGGAGCTTGTCTTGTCCCCAAGAGGGCAATGGATGTCATGCAGGGCGAAGTCAATCGAGTGCTGCAGCTTTGCGACTCCTCCATCGTGCCCGTCACTTGGCAAGTGCCGAGGAAGACCTACCGAGATTATCATGCTGACATCTATCCGGAAACCTACGGCCTCGAGCCTGCGAGCGGACCGGAAACGTGGTGGCAGGGCTACGACGGCCTCGTGCCCAAAATCAACCTCGATCCGAAAAAGAGACCCAAGGAGAAGCTAGTCGTCTACCAGGGACCATTGAGCGAGCGCAATCCCAACTTCAAGACTGAATCAACCAACGGCCACGTCGCCAAGAACGGAACCCCTCCTTCCTCGTCTGCTCAAAACGGAGTAAGTCAGTATAAAGCTTTTGGGTATCTTTTTGCTCCCTCTCAATCTTCCGATCTCTTTTCAAAAGGCTTCAAACAATCATTTTGTAAAACCTAACCCAAGACCCCGTTGCGTTGTCAAAGCTAACGTTTCATCAAGCCCAGCGGGCGCTACGAATGGAACTAACAATAAGCCCCAGATTGTCCCCAGGGTAAGCCAATATATACTAACAACTGTCAAGTCCTTGTTTTTGAATTTTGTGTCGTTGTCTTGTCAGAGTAACAAGTTGTCTAACGGCGCTTCATCCAATGAACCTACTAACAACACCAAAGAGAAGGACTCCGACACTGTCGACGAAGGCTTGGCCATGCTGCGTCGACAGCCCAGTATCAGAGACCGCAAGAAGGTGCGTAAATTGAGCTAAGAAAAAAATATGTAGATACAAAGCAAATGTTTCTGTTGACGTTTTATTGTTTATTCAACTACATAAATCCTTATCACATTTTCTCACTTTTGTTTTTTTCAGCTCTTCGAGGATCATATACGGAAACAGCAGGGAGATCAAAATGGTGAGTAATAGTTGACTCCTTACTGAGCTCAAGTTAAGAATTCTTAAAATATATTTCTATTCTAAATAAGGACAACCTACTGCACCCACGGCCAAGCCTTCTGTCCCGAATCGCGAGGAAAGTGACAAGGAGAACCAAAAGATCATCACGGAAAAACCAAAGAAGACCATTGTCGAAGCGGAACCCATCACCAAAGACAGTCTTGAGACAGAGGAGAACAACACAGAGTGCAATAACATGGCGGACGACAACAATAGTAACAGCAGTAGCAGCAACAACGTCGTCAAGAAGAACATCTTTCTCACTTTGGACAAGCCGAAAGCCGATCCGGAGCCTCGGCAGAAACCGGCTCCGAGGCCGACGAGCAAGGTGTTTGTACGCGTGTCCAAGTTCAGGCACTTGAAGGGCGAGGTCATCTTGAAAGGTCGCTTCGAGAACCTCAAGAACTTGAGCAGGACCGTGCCGGCCGAATGCAACTTTATTCAAGGTAAGCATTGACAACAACTGTTATAATTCCCGGGTGAACCTTTGATTAATAATGATTGCAGCACCGAAACGCGGTAGATATTATGTTGTTGTTCTTGTTTTAATTAGCCAACAAGGACCGGATTGCTGTGCCGCTGACCGGACCCGGAGGAAAAATCGCCGTTTTTGAAACGCGCAGGCCCGGCCGGATTCCCGACGGCGTCACGCCAGTCTTGATCAATGGCACGACAGTGCTCGACTTTGCGTTTGATCCCTTCGACACGACAAGGTTGGCTGCCGCTTGCGACGACGGCTACATCCGCTCGTGGAAAATTCCCCAAGGGGGATTGCTTCAGCAGGAAAACGAGCCGGCCGTCACGTTTCCGGCTCACGGAGACAAGATCCAGATTGTCAAATGGCATCCTCTTGCTCAAGACTTGCTCGTCACCTGCGCATTCGATCGCACTGTCAAGTTGTGGGACCTCAACGACGCCAATGAACCCAAAATCGAGTTGGAGGTAAAACGCTAGTCCTAAAGCATGAGCTTGCAAGATTGTTGATATTTTTTCTTCAGGGTCACGAGGATCAAATCTTCAGCTTGGAATGGAGCCAATGCGGGCGCTACGTTGCGACCGTGTGTCGGGATGGTCTAATTCGAAGTTTCGCGCCTCAGCAGCAATCGACCCCGATCATCGAGGGCGGCGACATTGTGGCGAAAAAAGGCGCCCGTGTCGTCTGGGTCCTTGATGGGCAATATCTGATCGTGACTGGATTCAGCAAGTAATAAGTTCTTACTCTAACTTTCTAAGATGAAATCGGCACTCTTCCTTTTCCTTCGCAAGGCAATCGGAGCGACAAATCATGGTCTACGAGACCAAGACGCTCAAGCTTGTCAACAATCTTGTCCTGGACGTCAGCCCAGCCATCCTGATCCCATTTTACGATGAAGATTCCAACACCCTCTTCTTGACCGGAAAGGTGATTGAAAATGGAAAGCAATGTAGATATCTAAGTAACTATGTTTTATACTATGTAATTGATAGGGCGAGAGCACCGTGACTACGTTCGAGGTCAGCGCCGAGGCTCCACATCTGTTCCCGTTGTCTCCTTACAGACCGGCAGGGTTGCATCAGGGTTTTGCCTTCCTGCCGAAAAACGTCTGCGACACCCGGGCAGTCGAATTCGCGAGAGCCTTTCGCCTGACGGCCAGTACTATTGAGCCCATCGCCTTCAGCGTCCCGCGCGTGAAGACGGCATTTTTCCAGGACGACCTTTTCCCAGATACCCGAGTGTTGTGGGAACCGACTCTGTCTGCTTCCGAATGGTTCGGCGGCAGCGCCAAGTGAGTTTTGCCTAACGACACACATAATCCATCTTGTTGCGTTGTCTTCAGGAAAGCAGGTCATTCATTGTGTTCATTTCTTCCTTCCTTTCCCAAAAAAATTATAGGCAAGCCCGGGTCGTGTCCTTGAGGCCGGACGACATGAAGAACCTGAGCGGAGCCAAGTCTACGTCCGGCTCCGGGACGGCCTCGAGCAACATGGCCGCTGCCGCAGCCGGCAACAACACCAGCCTCGGCTCGACGAGCCTGTTGCAGGACCGTGACAAGGCCAAGAAGGCCGCTGGCGACCTCGAAGCCTCCGTTAGCAACTTGTTGGGCAAAGGCTCGGCCTCCGGCGCCCTCGAGCAAGATCGTATGGAAGGCGTTGATGAGGAGGAATGGGTAGGTGAAAAAACTTTACTCCGTCTTATGGAGTAAATCCCATAATCGGCACTAAGTCTTCGAAATGGGAAAAGAAAGGAGGAGCTAGCTCATTCTGCAATGTATGGCTATTTTTAAACCCAAGCAAACGCATTTGAATACCAGCCTATACTAACTACGAAGTTTCTCCTAAATGGTACATACCTACCTACCTTTTTCGACGGGGGAGAGGCCTTTATGACCGCCAGCATCTTCTCCTCTCTTGAAACCATTTTTCTCTGACACACTCACGACTCATGCTAAAGTAAAGATGCTGGCAACAAGAAAGGAAAGTTACAATTCTTCTTACTCCATTTACGGAGACCTAAGTCCCTCTCGCTGTTTATACCTAAATACATAGATAGCCACCTAACTTATG
>JAAUYL010019529.1_pt1 | contig 15005 bp, 15 predicted proteins | sample 7278011 | NCBI WGS metagenome assembly JAAUYL01 (sample SAMN14350225, study PRJNA611818) | marine sediment metagenome | isolation source: surface marine sediment (1.8m) | place: French Polynesia: Moorea | collected 2018-08
TCGGCTACGCCTCGGGTGAAAAACCAGCCATCACTCGCTGGGAAAGTAAAAAACACTCATTAGGATAAGATTTCCCCTGTTTAAAACGCTGGAAAATAAAAGAACAACTATGATTTCGATTCAATTGGCGTCTTTACAGGATGGACGTCAACAACAAGAAGAGTGTCAAGGAAAGCGTCTTTCTCTGCCCCGAAGAATTCGAGGCGGAAAAGTTGGCAAGATCTCCCAAATCGGCATGCAGCTGCTCCCCAAATCGTTCGCCGACAGGGTCACCCCCGTCGTTGCCGGAGCGCGACGTCATGATGGTGCTACCGGACCCGCTCGTGGACTCGAAAAACAATGGTTCCCCGATCAAATCGGCACCTCTTCACTCTTTTGCGGGCGTTTTGAAGTCATAACCGTAGCAAATAGATTTATTTATACATTAATACCTCGGTTTTATGGGGCAAAAATAATTTATTCAATATGCTTCCCACTGATACAAACAATAAAGAAGTAGACTGTAACTGTCTCTTGTTGTAAAGAGACCAGAACACATTTGGTATTACTAAAGTCAAATCATTTAGTTGGTTGATTTCCCTCGTCAGGAGGCTTGAATCTGAAGACGTTGTCAACTGCTGCCTGAGGATTGTTCTTGAAAAACATAAAGTAGCCCTGGATATGGGCGGCACTCACGGGCAACTGGAGATCGGTCACTTTGTCAGCAAACGCCTCGGCCATCGCCATTGTCTCCTTGGGGAAGAACCTCGTGAACATCTTCTTCAACTGCAAATGGGTGCATGGTCCAATGTAATGCTTGACGTCCACTCGTCCAGGACGGATGAGAGCTGGATCCAGCCGATCGACATGGTTGGTTGTCATGAACATGATCCTGCCTTCGGTTGACGTGACGCCATCAATGGCGTTCAAGAGTCCACTGAGCGTCAACCGATTTAGTCCCTGGTAGGCAGTGTCAAGTTGCTGACTTCTAGGATCTTCTCGGGAGACGAAGGCGGCATCGACGTCCTCCAGGAGAATGATGGAATTCTCAGGAGCGTCGGCAAGACGATGCTGAAGGCGATCGTCGGACATGGAGCGATCGGAGAGGTTGAGCACACAAATGGAATATTCCAGCTCCCCGGCCAAAGCCGTAATGAAGGATGATTTGCCACAGCCTGGAGGTCCATGGAGAAGGTAGCCTCTTCGATACGGTATTCCTCTTTCTCTATACCACTCTGGGAAAGAATCGCACGTATTCGGCTCAATGTCAGCTGAGTGACTATTTTCTTGTCGTTACCTGGGTTCTGTATGAAATCTTTGACGTCGTTGACTATGGTCTCGGAAAGCCCTTCTTCTAGGACCACAGAGTCTATAGGTCGACGATGTCGTGGATGACCAAAAGGTCGCCAATCAGTTCCTAAAAATCAATTAGTTAAATTAGCAGCCTTTTTTGGGCTTCAAATGTTTGAAGAGAGTCCACCTATTATTGTGTACATCACAGTCTTGCCGAGGTGCTCCTCCATAGCCATTTTGCGAGCGTCCTCGAGTATCTGAAATGTAAGAAAGTTAAAAAAATCTCATCTTCGCCTTGGATTCTGACTACGTTCTTACATTTACGAATAGAGATCTGTGTCTGCCCAATGTTGTCATCTGAACAGTTTCCCAAGGATCCAGCATCCGGTTCTCTCTCGTCCGCTCAACTTTGACCCAGGTACCGTTGAGCTTCATGAAGTGAGTGCCAACGGAAGGCTGGAAGTCGTAGTTGGTCGAGATCTTGCCGCTCTCCGTTTCTACGAAGGAGGTGTCAACACTCAAATGTCTCGTGTCACGGGCTCCCCGCTTGGTCATCCACTGGAGCAGCCAGTTGTAGCTCTTGTCTTTGCAAGTCACCTCCACCGTGGTCATGTAGTGCCGGCGAAACAGGATCCAACTGTACTGAGTTCCTTTCTTGGAAATGGCGGCCACGGCGCCAACCCCGAAGAGGCCAAAGCCGGCCCCGAAGTAGGGGTTGTCAGCCAAAGAGCTGACAAGCTCTGACAGTCCCATGAATGCCCCACTTTGACTTAAAAAGAAATGTCTTTAATATTCTATTCTTTGGTCTTTCTTATTAAGTTTTCTTCTTTCACTTTGTTTTGTTTTTTGTTTGTTGACAAAAATCGGTGTCCTAGCTTAAGTTCGACCAATCTGCACTAAAAGTAGGTCGTTCAGGATTTCATCGCTCATCTGCGATTCAGCGAAGCTTTTTTGTGCAAAAAATATTTTTATTAAATTGCGCCATTTGTTGTGTAGGCACGGAGTAAAACTCTCAATCAATCAAGTATGGAAAAACATACATACATAATCTTACGCTTTTAGACGGTCGAACTTAAAGGACAGCCCGACGGCATGAAATTCGAAATCAAAACAAACTTGTGAAAATTAAAAAAAACCCTGAAAAATCCTTAAAAGTCTGAAATCTGGATTTTTGTTAGCTCACGTTCACTTTTTGAAGATCTCGACCTCGACGACAACTTGCGCAGCTGCCGGTACTTGGCAAACATGTTTGTGATATCAGAATTGTCCTCCCTCGTGAGGTTGGAGCCCGACACATTCGACAAAGACTTGCCCGAAGCCTTGTCCGACGCGCTGACGAAAAAGCTCGCCAACAAAGTTGTGAAAGACGTCGGGCTCGTGATTTCGCTCTTCGACATTCAGTCGATCGGGGAGAGCCACCTGATGGCCGGCGACGGGGCGACGCACACAAAGGTCAAGTTTCGCGTCCTCGTTTTCAGACCATTCTTGGAGGAGGTCTTGACCGGCAAGATCAAATCGTCGACAAAGGAGGGAGTGACAGTGAGCTTGGGTTTCTTCGACGACATCATGATTCCATCCGAGGCTCTTCAGCACCCTTGCCGATTTGACGAATCAGATCAGGTAAGTTTTTTTAAACGCGACCAAAGAGAGGTCAATGACGAAAAATTGGATTGATGTTGCAGGTCTGGGTCTGGGAATATCCAACAGAAGACGGTGATCACCACGACTTGTACATGGACGCTGGCGAAGAGATTCGGTTTCGCGTGACGACAGAGACTTTTGTTGACACCTCACCCTCGGGGCCGAAGGATGCAAAGTCGACCCCGGGGGTGGCGGGGGCGGCGGCGGTTGCTGCCGATCTCCAAGATGACGAAGAGACGAGAAAAATACCGTATCACTTGACCGCCAGCATCAACGAGCCTGGTTTGGGTTTGTTGTCATGGTGGAATTCATGACCATGTTAATTTGTGTTAATAACTTGTTATTTCGAATAATGATATTATGAATTATGATATGTTCATTCATTATGCATGTCAGATGTGCTTTGTTCCGAAATTGGCGGGCCGAGAAAGTTGCTCTGATGCGCACCTCGTTTAGCGCAAGCCGGTTGCTGTCCCCTGCTTTCTAATCTTGCTTCGACGGTGGCTGCGTCGTCGTTGCTGCAATGCAGATATTCGATCTTTAGGACGACGCTGCCACTTCCAAACAAAATTAACCCCAAGTTGACTTGCATTTTATTCCTTCCAACAAGAATCATGCTAGCCATTTTACTTTACAAACTTTGAGTATTACACATTCATCATGCTGAGAAGAAATCGCTTCGGCTTCCGCATGAGACGACGATCCTTGACCGGAAGATTGTTTCAATTTCTGGTCGTTCTCACGGTCGTCTCTCTGTTCATCTACCTCGTGCTCTATGCTTCCAGCTTTGGAAAGGACTATCATGGTCCAGACTTCACCTGGCTCAAGACCAGAAACGTAAGATTCCAAACTTAAATATTTTATCTATCAGATAACCATTTGTCTTCTCTTTTCAGATGTCAGAATATGTGAGACCAGAAGAGTCCACAGCCTTGAATATCCCGGACGAAGGGTTCTGCAAAGCTGAGGACAAGCTGCGACTTTTGGTCGTCGTCCATTCAGCTCCGAGTCACACGACGAGAAGATCGGTGATTCGAAGCACTTGGGGCAAAGCGATGAAGTCCTTCCCAGGGGTGAGGATGGTATTCATGCTCGGCCAAGCGTCGAGGACGATTCAAGAGGACATCGACAAGGAGGTGACGGAGTTCGGCGACGTCATCCAGGAGGACTTTGTCGACGTGTTTGTCAACCTCACCCTGAAGACGACCTTCATGTTCAAGTGGATCGTGTCCACCGAGTGCCTCACATCAAAGTTTCTCTTCAAGACTGACGACGATACCTTCGTGAACCCGACCCAGCTGTGGGCGGCCCTGGAGCACTCCCTGCTCTACTCTGCCACGACGAAATCACTGCTGCCTTTTTTCAAGAAGAACCAACTGGCCAACCAGGAGATCGTTCTCAAAAACAAACCGGAAGCGGAGCCTGGTCCCGAGCCCCTGATGGAGGCCTCAGTTCTCTCGGAGTCCATAGATTATCTGGTAATGCAAATACAAATGACAGCACATAACCATTTTAATGTATTCTTTTCAGGTCATGGGCAAGGTTATTTTTAGCGTGCCCATTCGGGATGTCAACCACAAGCTCTACTTGCCGTCGCGCTTCTACCCGCTCAACATCTTCCCCAAACATTTGAGCGGATCGGGCTACGTCCTGTCCATGTCCATCGTTCCGCTCCTCTACGAGTGCATGCTCCGCACCCCCTACATGAATCTCGAAGACATCATGCTCACGGGACTCTGTGCCACGACTCAAATGGGACTCAGCCTGACCAACCATCCTGGATTCCTTCACAAAAAGCCGGCCGTCGGCCCGGACTACGTGTGCTTTTACAAGAAGAGTGCCTTCGTCCATGGCCTCAGCGGTCACGAGATGGCGGACATGTGGGAGCGCATCTCCGAGGACCACAACTGTGATACATTCTACTTTGCCACCGTCGAGTTCCTCACTGCCGCCATGGAACTGGTCAAGACCATCTTCGGGTGGAACAAATGATTGCCAAAAATGTAGTTGAACTGCAAACACTAGCCAACGAAAAAAGCACTGCATTGAAAGATATTATTTGTACACGTACTCGACTCATGCCTTTTACATTAAGTTATTGATTTCGCATATTTTTCTGTGCAAAAGAATAGAAATAGAAAATTAATCGAAAATTAAATAGGTATATCGAAGATGATGGAATTCTTTCTTAGAATTGTAGAAAGAAGGGGGTGCCACTGCTATAACTTATAAGTTGGCGAGCACGCGAGTCTTTTACTTATTGTCACGAACAAAACACAGCGTCGCATGCAGCGATGGATGTTAAAAGTTCATGAGAGCGCGTGCACACCAACACAGCGATTTGCTTGCCTTTCGTACGTCGGCGACGCTGTGCGAGAGTGCGTGTGTGTTTGGCTGAATAAGGTAATTCTCGTCGAAAACTTCTTAAAGAGGAGCCGCAGCCGTTCCTCTTTTCGCTGTTGCATTTGATTTTTCACAACTGGTAACATCGCGGTTAGACGACAACGACCTCAAGAAAGACTTGGACTCGATTCTCGATCACGAAGAGAGCCAAGACAGTCAGTGTCAATCCCCAGTTTCGTGTCAAAAAGCAGTGACAACTTGCGTGGGCGTGGTCGCCGCATACAGCGAACGAATCGAGAATAACAACCGAAAATGCCGAACTTGGGCAGCTTGTTCTCCTGTTTCAAGAAGGTGGCCGGCGACGCGGCCGAGCAGTATGGCGGTGCCAACGCTCGGAACCTCGTCGAGGAGGGATTCGATCAGATCAACGTCGCGGAGAATCAAGCCGGCGCCGGCGGCGGATTTGACGTCGGTGGCCTCATGCAAGCCTTCACGGGCAAGCAACAAGGCGGGCTCTCCAACTTGCTGTCATTGTTGAGCGGTGGCACCGGGGCCCTGGAGAAGAAGGCTGGTGATCAGGGCATGGACCCTGCTCTCATCCAGGCCGTGACTGGCATGTTCAACCAGTCTGGAGGTGGAGGCGGCGGCGGTTTCAACATGGGAATGATTATGCAGATCGTCCAAGGACTGACGAAGGGAGGCGGAGCCGGAGGCTTCATGAGCCTCTTGAGCGGAGGAGCTGGTGGCGGCGGCGGGGCCGGCGGTTCTAACTCGAATCAGATCATCCAGATCTTGATCGGCCTGGCCAAGTCCTTCTTCGCCATGCAAATGGGCAAGAACAAAAGCGTACAGGATTGGGGCGACGCCGGCGCCAACAAGAACAGGAACGATGACAACGTCGGCAAGTGGGCGGACAACGTGATTGGCGACCTGGTCTTTCCCGGCAAGAAGCAAAAGGACATCGTCAACGACGATGACGATCCCAAGGGCAAGGATACGAACCCGGACGACGTCAAGGGCTGGTACGACGGCCATCCTGAGATTGGCAAGATGCAGAAGGATGTGTTCGACGACATCTTCGACACGACCGACGACGACGACGAAGACAGGAAGAACGACGATGCTCCCCTCATCCCCGCGCCGATCGGGTTCAAGCAGGACTGCTCAATTCTCGACCACACGTGCATCCTGTTCCTGAACAGCAAGATCCTCCTGGAGCTGAGGAAGACCTGGCGCTACCTGTACTCCACCGAGACGGAGAACAAGAGCTTCGGCGATATGGTGTCGGCCATCAAGTACCAGGGGCCGACGTTGATCATTGTCAAAACCCAGAGCGGTTCGATCCTCGGTGAGCAAAACTTCAAACATTTTTTCGGTGTCGAATTTCACGAGGTTTTTTCGTTTACGGTGAAAATTAAATTATTCTGCTCCATTTCACGAGTTTTCTGTTTTCCGAATTTTTAGGTGCTTTTGCATCCACCTCCTGGGCGGAGACAGACGGCGGCTGGATCGGCAACGGCGACTCGTTCGTCTTCAGCCTCGAGCCCAAGATGGCCGTCTTCTACTCGACAGGCAAGAACGAGAACTTCATGTACTTGGACAACGAGAATGGCCTCGGATTGGGCGGCAAGCCCGGCCACTTCGGCTTCGGGATCTTGCCCGACCTGAGCGGGTTGTCCTACAACGAAGAGGTCGACACCTTTGACTTGCCCGTGCTCAAAGGAGGTGCCTCCTACAACATCGACCATGTCGAGGTCTGGGGCCTCGGTCCTGAGGTCGACCCGTCCGAAGAGCGATCGAAAGTCAACGTGAGGAAGCCGAACCTCCAGATCAAGGGCGGTGGCGTCGACATGAACGACCTGATGAGCCAGATGATGTAATGCAAGAAAACCGAGCTATTCCATCCAACGTTCAAACTATGGCCAAGATGTCTGCCATAAAAAAAGTATTTTGTTTCGACCTCCTAAAAAGCAGCTTTATAGACACAGCGACGTATTTTCTTATGCCATAGATATTACACATTAGCAGAAAAATTAGACTTCCTTCCCGCATGCTAAATTGCTTTTAACATTAACAATTTTAATATAAAACTCGTGGTACCACAACAATCATGGAAAAGCTTTTATCTTACAAATCCAGGTACGATAAAAAAAGAATCTGAAAAGCAAAGCACATTACTGTAACTTCCAATCTCATCATAGCTTAGACAATATAACGAAAAAGCTCATGTCATTGCCTTCGCCTCAAGAAAACGAGACCATCCTCCTCTATAAAGAAATCTTGATGTTGTGTAAGAGTTTAGATATTGGCAACAATCCCTCCTAACCAACCAAACGAACGAGTGCTTGGAATCTCAACGTTTAAAAAATGGGAATAATTTTGTTAACAACATTTCAGAAAATATGCTTAAAGATCATAAAATATATGACACACAGTCGGAAAAATAAAGTATTACAAATTCGATCTAAGTCCCCGGTTGTGGTCGATCTTATTCAGCGCCCCGAAATGTAAACAAAAACAATAACAAACGCACGATTTTCACACACATTTTAAGTTTTCGTGCTTTTCGAAATTTTCGATTGAAAATGGCTTCGAATAGACTTGAAGTGCTTCTAACAAGTGAATCGTCCGGTCAGATGTGCAACCTTGCTCTGTGGGATCCAGCCACCGGCTCGTCACTTCGCTCCTACAAAGGAAACGTGACACGATCCAGAACAGCAACATTAGTGGGAAACTCGTTCTTGGTGAGCGCTCAACCCAGCAAACCGTTGCTCAACGTCTGGCAGATTAATCGCCACGAACAGCGGCCACTGAAATACACGACGCCAGGATGCCTGGCGACCCTCTGTGCCTCTCCTTGTGGGAATTACTTGGTTGGAACCAACGAACAAAAGATCTATCTGTGGCACACGGCGTCCGGCAAGTTGCTCAGGATCATATCGAACGGCCACTACCAAGACATCACGGTGACGAAGTTCACCAGCGACGGGTCCCACTTCATAACCGCCGGCGAGGATGGCAATTTGTTGGTCTGGCCTCTCAAAGATGTCGCCGACATGGCCGGCTCCCAGGGGTGTAAGCCGAGGCACTCCTGGAGCAATCATGCCTTGGCGATCGCAGACTTTCATGTGGGCAACGGAGGTATCGGGGCTCGTGTTTTCACAGCCTCCCATGATCAGACGGCCAAAGTCTTTTGCCTAACGTCAGGTCAATGTCTTTTGGAAGTGTCGTTCTCGTCAGTTCTAACATCCATCACAGTCGACAGCGCAGAAGAGAGGATGTTCGTCGGCACGAAGGAGGGCAAAATCAGGGACGTGTGTCTGAAAAGCCCTCCCCGAGAGTTGACCAGAGTTGAAGAAGCTGACAGCAAGGACAACACTTATCTTGGTCATTCGAAGAGCGTCACACAGTTGTCCGTTTCCCTTGATGGATTGACATTGGCGAGCGGATCGGACGATCACGACCTTCGGCTTTGGCATGTGAAAAGTCGCCAGTGTATTCGTGTGCTTCCCCACAAAGGAGCTCTGACTCACGTTCAGTTTCTTGTTCCGCTCACTGGAATGGTCGACAACATCCAGGAAAACTTCAAGGTCAGTCACGCCTTGCCATTGCTGGAGAAGACAGTGTCGACTAAAAATTTGGCCGAAAGCAACGACTTTTCCATGACGATCATCACCAATGCCAACGAGGACGAGGATTTTATTGAAGAGGTTGATACACTTGATCGAATGGAGGAAATCTTACGTCAAGATAACAGAAATCAGTCCAGTGAAAACGGTGCTCAAAATGGCGAGAAAGTGGATTCCTCAGAAATGGAGAAGCTGAAGAAAATCAACAAGGCTTTGTATCAGCAGGCTATCTCGGGAATCTTAAAGCAAAGTCAATAAAACAATGACTACGAATTTTGGTTAATGTTTATTGTTGCGAATTGCGATTATGATTTGCGCCTTTTAAATTCTTCGTACCACTTGGACAACGGTTTGCCTTCAAAGCAAGGATCGAGGTCTTTGATGAAGACATCCTTGGCTGGTTCCTTCGACCAGATCTGAACAGAATGGTTGACAGCTTGGGTGTCCAATTTTCCACGAGTCCCTAGCTTGGTCTTGATCAAGGCGGCCAACTCGGACCTTTCGCGTTCGTTGGCCTTAAGCAACTGATCCAAAATCTCCAGGTTGGACATTGACTTCTTCAGCATTAAATTGGACATCTCGTCGCTGTAGATCCCGTGTAAGCTGAACTTCAACTTGTCCTCCGTGAGGACCCTCAGGAGGTGGCAGACATTGGGCTTGAACGACATGTTCAAGTTGAGAAGAACACTCGGACGGTCTAGAGTGGTTTCGCAGATCAGCGTTGTCACATGATGCTGGATGGCTTTTGCTGGAAGTCCTTGGTTGCCATTGAGCTTGGCGATCAAACTTTGTCCATAGGCATGGTTCAAGTCGGTCTTCCTTTGCTGAATTTGTTGGACGCAATTGCTGACGCGCTCCCGGTTGCCCAAGGTCTGACTCAGCAGCTCTTCAACGACCAACTTTTTAGCCATCATGGCCTTCGATTGCTGCTCCACAAGGATATATTTCTCGCCTATATCCTTGGCGCCAACGCTATCGGATTGCAATTTTTTCACTTCCTTTTTCAGATGGTTCAACATCGCCTGACCAGACTTTTGGAGTCTCCTCAGCTTGAGCAATCGGCTGAACATTTCGCCCTTGTTTTCGGCAGTGTCATTCTCAGAATCAATCCGTGAAATTTCGGCCTCAAAAGCTTCGAGTTGTTTGCTAGCCGTTTGAAACTCGAGGAAGGAGTTCAAATGGGCCTGCCACAGGTCTTGGAGAGTTTGATCCAAATGTTTGTCTTTGTTCTTGACGGCTTCATCAGCACTTTGACCTAATGTGTTAGCTTTCTGGTCTAGTTGATTTTGCACTTTAATGTTGAGAGTCCTGGCATGGCCCAACAGGCCTCTTACAATTGACTCTGTGGTGAGCCCTTTTAGACCTTCGACTTCTTGCTGGCGGCGATCGCCTGGCATCTTAGTTGGATCTAGGAGGATTTGGAAGAGCATCAGTTTCATTTCGTCGGCTATCTTCTGCACGACTTCTTCACCGTTTCGATCGACATCTACCCTGTTGGCCGTTGACGACCATTCCGTCAGATTTTGAACTTCTTTGTCCACTTCCCTGATGAAGCACGAATAATTGTCGTACATCCGCGACAAATATCTGGACTTCTGAGTCGTGTTGACCAGCTTTGCTTTCATCTCACAGACGGAAGTGTTCAGCTCTTGGCAAATTGCTTGCGACCGTTTTATGTCATGATCAAGAGTGGCGTTGGTCATCTTGGCTTTCTTCAGCGCCTTCTTGAGAGATTTCTCTTCGAAGTCGTCATCTTCATCTTGGAGACAGTCAACCTTGTCTTGTCGTTGTTGCGCTTCATGAACGCGAACATTGCCTCGAATTGTTTCAACCATCTGCTTCGATTTCACATGCCTGACAAGATATTGGAGACTGGCCTTTAAGTCACCCTTGTACAAGATGCTGGCAATGTCACTTGTGTTCAAATCTGCCGGAGGGACGTACTCCAAATGCTCTTCCAACCAAGTTTTGAGCTCTTCCATTCTGGCTTCCTAGACTTCCTGATGCCTTCTTTCGCCCTTTCCCGTCAACGCCACGCCACGACAATAAGGTCAACGGATAAGCCGGCCTTTCCACAAATCTTTTCTTTCTTGAGAAATGAGAATATCAGAATTCGATTTTTGGCTTTTGCTGAATTTTCACTTTTCAGTTTTGTTGTTTTTTCAGTTTTGAAAAATTGCCGCGATTCAGCGCTGCCAGATATCACACAAAAATAACGAGAAAACGTCAAAATTCAAAACACGATAATTTGGGGAGCATTACTAAGTTCTCCCAACAAAGTATACTACAGTGTACTAATATCGACCCCCCAGTTTTGAGGTGTTTTTTAAGTTCGACCCAAGGAATCAACTGCAAAAACATCAAAAGACAAGTTTCAGCCTATCAATGCTTCAATTTAGATAACATACGTATCTGCAAAATTACAATTGCCAGTGACTTTTGTTTGATAAATTGAAACAATTTTGTCAATTAATATTAACTCAAAGAGTCAAACTTAGCCAAGCCTTATTCGGCATGGCCCATCGCTGTCTATTTAATCAGATTTTCTCTAGGCTTGGATAGGTTTGTTTAAGCTGGAGATAAAGTCCGGTTTTCAACGGTTTTTTTCTGGATTTCTCAGGCTCTATGCAGCTCCGGCTCTAGCTGTAAACTTCTGGTTGAAACCGGACAAAACCGGAATTTCCGGTCAAATCTGAAACTGAAGCCGGACATGTCCGCTATTAAAAATATTGGGAACGACATTAGGAATGTCCATGTCAAGTTTCACGACAATCGGAATTCAACTGATAATGCTAGCAGCAAATTTGTTAAGCCGACCGGACAAAACCGGAATTTCCGGTCAAATCTGGGACCGGAACCGGAAACCACCGGAATAGAAGATGTCCGGCACGTCGGCAGGAATGTTCATGCAAAGTTCCATGGCGATCGGGACTCATCTCATCATGCCATAGAACGTTATGTGGATGAGGGGAGGAGGGAAGGAGGGGATGAGAAGTGATTCCTAAACCCCATCGCCAGCATAGCTACGCGATCGGCCAAAAATTCCACCAAAATGCAGCTTTGTTTTTATGGGAAATTTTTGCTTATTCATCTCTCTTCACAGTCACGGTCACACCAAAGTCACTCCCTTGAGGAGAAACATCCCGAACAAATCGTTCAAGGAGAGGTTCAAATGGCTGGACAACCTGAGAGTGACGGAACCACCAGCAAAGCCTCGAATCAGGATGCGCCAGGCAAGTGCATAGGCTATGTAAATTGTAGAGTGCAAGAAGCCTAGTCAACCATGTCTTGTAAATACGTAAATATTAAGCTCGAGGTGCATTGCCTACCCCTTGTCTGTACAGGATGCCCAGAAACAAACAAAAATAGCTATAGCTCTTAGAGTAAACGTCTCATTAAATATGACATAATCCTTCCTGAAGATTTCTGATCTTCTTTGGGAATCCCAGACCTTGGAAGATAAAGGTCAACCAAACTCTTTTTGGTCATCATTTTAAGATTCGTAGATATTTATGAAAAAGCAACAAATGTGTATAAGAACCGGAAGTAAAGCTCTTTCTTCTTATTATTCCCTCTGTCGAGATTTCTGTACCGTAGGTTGCAAGCCTATTTTCAGTCTGTCTAATAAAGATCCTTTTAATCTATCCATGTACATATTTAGCTATGTAGCCAAACTCCTGCTAAGCCAGTCGGCCGATTTTGATGAAACTTGGACTGAATAGTCCACTTGAGCTCAGGAGTCAGTAGTGTTGTAAGCTATATAGAAACCGGATGTTAGCAACTAAAACCGGTTTGGCCTATTTCCGGTCTAGACTTTAAGCTATACTTATAAGAATTCTGGCCCTCGGCCTCGTGTCCTTTGATGGTATCGATCTGGCATCCTGTCTGATTATCTGATTTTCTGGTTAGCATGCGGACAAACACTTCGGGAGTTAGTTCTATATATATATAGCTTATCTATATAATTTCGGGTCTTTTTGAGGACCTAAGAACCTGGAAGATAAAGGTCAACCAGTCATTTTCAAAATCATCATCATGGAACGCGCTCTCTGCCTGCGGCAGAATGCGTGCTGGCATGGAGTTTTAAGCCCGATGCAAGCTACTCTCCCACGCTTGCTTAGGACGTCTTGGGAGAGGGTGCTTTATTTGAAGCGCCAAAACTAAATAGGAGAACCAGCTCTTCTACCCGAGAAATCATAGTAGCCCAAAAATCGGCCAGACAGAGCACCTGTCTTGTTATTTATTCAGTCAAGGAAGGACACCACCACAGAAATAGAGATGAATGAAAACTGTGCAGTGTAAGAAATCCATTTTATTTCTCCCAGGTTCCGAGAATATCGTTGAAGAAATGGACATTGACGACATTCCAAGCAATCAACCCACCTTCGTTAGCTTGGCCCAATTTGTTGGCGCAACAACTGATGAGGCCATCTATATTCAACTTGATACCATCGTCGCTCCTGATTTTGACATGGCTCTGGAGAAAGATGATGTCATGGAGGCTATTTTCGGCGATCCCGAATCAGAGGAGCATCGGCTTGTCGTGCCCATGGTGCCACAGGCAATCACCTCAAGCGGATTTGTTCACGTCAAGGGAGAGTTTGAGTTGAGCAGAAGCGTGCTTGGCCAAGAAATTCAATACAACTATTTCTTAAAAAAGCCATCCCAGAACAGGCGTATTGGCGACAGCATTTCAACAACCCCGCCTGGGAGTGGACCTGCCTACCGAGTTCTCAGCATCCCTCATAACCTCCTCCCATCTGGCCAATATTTTCAGAAGACCGATGATGTCACCAGCTTCTTAGGCTACTTCGACGACTCAAAAGTGGACTGTGGTGAGATTGTCCTCCCCAGCCTGATCGACTTGAGAGTCCAGAACGATCCGTTTGCCGAAGCCCTTCGTCTTGACAATCCCAGGTGGCTGGTGGCACCACCTGCCAAGGACAACTGGTTGGCCGAAAAGATTTCTGACGACAAATCCATCCTTGTTGTCTTCGAAACGCTCCTTGCACCAACGTTTAGAGTGACGCCAGAGACGATGGCAAGCCACAAGCTCTTCATCGTGTTCGGAGGTCCATTGGCCAAGAGCTACTCTTCGTCTTGTCACGTTGAGATGGAGTATCTGAATGTCACCGAGAAGGGTTTCATCCACGTCAGGGGCCGCTTCCACTTGAACAAGGACTTGCGGGGACTGGACTTGTCCTACAATTATATGATCTGCAGGACATCAGACACTATCTTATGGGAACACTTTGACAACCAAGGAAATCCACAACATCGCATTCTCAATGTGCCCAAGACCGCCAACCCAGACCATGCTTTCAACAAGGTCGATGAAGTAATCTGGAATAGACCAGTTGATGGACCAAAAGCGACACAAGCCCGTGTTCATTGCGCGGACGTTCTCCTGTCCAGCATGTTTGACAATCTGGTCCTGACAGGCAGTCAGGATTCGTCATTGAATTTTTTCTTGAACTGGAAGAGGACAGTGATGGATCACCTGCAGATCGACGAGGATACAAGAAGCAAAATCGAGACAACCTTCAAACGAATGCTTCTTCAACACCTTCAATTTGGAGAGAGCAACAATCGGGCGACGGCAGTCTTACTTTGCCATTTCGCTTCCAAGGCTGACATGCGGGACAATCACGTCAAGTTTGCAGTTCTGGATGGGCTCCGATCTGGCTGTTTGTGTGTTGAAACCTCGCCACTTGACTGGGTCCCCTTCCAGGGTTTTGAAGCCATAATAGAACTCGTTGAGAAACTGCAAGGCATTGCGACAAGGGTCATTTCAGGTGACAGACCGCAATTAACAAAATCCCAGAGATACTACTGGCTCTACATATTGCCTTACCTCCATGCTTGGAGAATCAAAGACACCACTTGGCTGAACGTTCATGAACAAAAAATAAAAAATGACAGGCACTTTTCTGATTGTGGAAATGATCTGGATCTTCTCCTACGGTTGGACCCGAACTTTCAGTATACGTTGGCTCAATACTCAAGCCCAAAAGAGATTGTTGACATTTTGCATGACGCTCCGAGCTCTGAGAGAGGAGAGCTACTGAACTTCGAGCTGATCGCCATGGCCATCCTGAACAAAGGAGACGACTCCTTCAA
>JAAUYL010034074.1_pt1 | contig 14997 bp, 12 predicted proteins | sample 7278011 | NCBI WGS metagenome assembly JAAUYL01 (sample SAMN14350225, study PRJNA611818) | marine sediment metagenome | isolation source: surface marine sediment (1.8m) | place: French Polynesia: Moorea | collected 2018-08
ACCTTTATATGTCAATACTTTTAGATTTAATCAGCAAGCCCCAATTAATAATTATCTAGACTGGAGAATTCAGTTAGCCGTCTGATATTCTAAGTTAACTTCTGAGTTCGTTAATTCTCCCCAGATATACAACGTCAATTACTGAATTATTAATTACTAATCATTCAGTTAACCTTCTAATATTCTAAAAGTTAACTTATGAATTCTGAATTCTCAATTGTGAATTCTCAATTCTCAATTCTCAATTCATTAATTAGTACCTGTAAAAACTATTTCTGGTTCTGGAAATTTTGCTTGAGCTTCTGAAAGTGGTCTTCTTCTACCCTCTTCTTGCCAATAGTTAATTATTTCAGTAGCCTTATTCAATAGATCCACCCGATCTACTTCTGAAATCCAATGTTTTGCTTCCATTTCTGTTTTTAGTTGTTCCCAGGCATCATTCCGAGGCCAGAAAAAGTAACAAGTTAAAGGACTGGTACCATTTCCTACCACTTGATCTACAGCAAGTGCTACATTATCGTCTAACCAGACTACTTTTAGTACAAATTTGGACAATTTACCTCCTGAGCCAATTTTAGGCTAATTTTCAAACTTTATACACACAAAATTTCATTTTACCATAAAAATTTGATGATGAATAAAGCAATTTTGGTTTTCGATATTGATGGTGTGATTCGGGATGTGGGTGGGTCTTATCGACGGGCGATCGCTGATACGGTGGAGCATTGTACGTCCGGTGCGTTTTGCCCTACCTTGGCAGATATCGACCAGCTTAAGTCTGAGGGTGTTTGGAATAATGACTGGGAGGCTTCGCGAGAGTTAGTTTATCGCCATTTTGAGGGCCAAGGTCAAAAGCGGGAGAATGTGGATTTAGATTATCAGAAGTTAGTAGCTTTTTTTCAGTCTCGTTATCGGGGTTTAGATGAGGATAACTGGAATGGTTATATTTGTTCGGAACCCTTGTTGGTAAGTTCTGGTTATTTTGAGGAGTTGACGGCAGCAGGGTTGTCTTGGGGATTTTTTAGTGGAGCGATGCGAGCTGAAGTTGCTTATGTTTTGGAGGGAAAGTTGGATTTGAGTTCTCCTGTGGTGGTGGCGATGGAGGATGCACCGGGAAAACCCGACCCAACAGGTTTGTTTGCAGTAGTAGAGGAGTTAGAAAAAAAATATGGTTTGGCTGAAAATCTACCTGTGATTTATGCTGGGGATACGGTGGGAGATATGTATACGGTGGAGAATGCTTGTAAAAAGATGCCGTCGAGAACTTGGGTTGGGGTGGGTGTGTTGCCTCCCCATGTACAGGAGAGTAAGGAAAGGCAAGATGTTTATACTGCTAAATTATTGGAGGCAGGAGCAAAAGTAGTTTTGGATAATATTGAAGAATTGTCTGGGGAAGCGATCAGTAATTTAATTAATAATTGATAATTAATAATTCAGTACTTACGCAGAGACCATATATATAGCGTTTAAAACTATGGCGCAATAGTTTTGTGACTCTATAGATAGTACCTTTGCGTAAGTCCTGTAATTAATAATTCATATCATGTCCGTTGGTATCGTTTGTGTAAAAGCTGTCGAAATATCTACACTTATGTAATCTTTTTCCTTTTTTTCAAGCTTCTTTCTTCTTCCTTCCCCCTTCGCCCTTCTTCTTCCTTCTTCCTTCTTCCTTACCTTCCCTATACAAGACCGATGCTACCGGACATGATATCAGGACTTACGCAGAGCCACCTTATATCAAACCCGCTTAATTCGGTAGAAAAAAATGTTCTATTTTCAACTATTACCAAAACTGCCCACACTTCCCACACCTCCCACCCTTCCCATACTCTTTTTACACCGATACTACCGGATTTGATATTATTTGTTAGGGGCAAATGCCATTCGTCCCTTACGAAATTGAGCGATCACTTCCCAAACTACTCCCCAAATAATCTCTCGACTGAAACCTCCAGTTCCCTAAACGCCAACGGTACAATAGCCTTTTCCCAAGTCTCGCGCTTTCTCAAATCACCATATTTTTCCCTAATCTCTAAGCGAGAGATACCCAACCGTTTAAAAAACTTGCGGTATTGGTCAATCGTCTGGGGGTGCGTCATAATATCTTTGATTTGTCACTGAATTTTCTTGAAGCAAGAGGTTGAGGTCATTAGTCCATGCAGCCTCTACCTCTGGACTAGCTGGTTCTACTTTAGTATTTTCACTAGGCTCGGAGTCTTCTGGCTCCGGGCTTAAATCTTTTTCACCCCCTAAATAATCTTTAACAACTTCCCGTAGTAACTCTTGGGTAGATTTACCCATATCTTTAGCCTTTTTAGCTAACTTATCCCAGTCACTCCTGGGAATCTTGGCACTAGCCATTGGTTTTGACTCCTCTCCAGTCACAGTTCTTTCTATATAGTTAGCAGTTAAAGGTTTCCCCTCAGATTTGGAAGTTTCCAGCACTTTTTCCCAGCAACTAACAGTTTCATCACACTCTTCCGACACTTGACGGGCTGAACTTCTCAAAGATTGGGCTTGGCTTACATTGTCCGGTAATTCTGTAAAACCTTCTGTCAATAAACGCCAAGCAGTTTGAGCAGCTTCAATAGTTTTTTTGGCGTAAAAAATGGGCTTTTTTAACCGTTTCTCACAGTATTGTTTGAAAGATTTAAAGCCTTTTTGCTCATACCATTTGTAGAGCTGAAAAGCCTTCAAAATCATGCCCTCTTTAATGTAGGAGTATCTGGCCCCTATCATTTCTCGCTCTAATATGGCGATCGCTGAGTCCTCACCTTTCCATGTTTCATCCCAAAATAATTCGAGCCAAGTATTCACAAAAGTATCAGCCCAACTAGGGAATTCCATGTCAGATGTAGGCATTTCAAAGCCGTGGTTAAAAATGTTGCTTATCATTGGTCAAGAGTGTGAGTTTTAGTTTCTAAGGAAGGGAAGTTGGGAAAACAAGGAGAATACCGCCCAACTTCCAGAGGTAAATACCGATTCGATGTCAAATGAAAATAACCATTAATGAATCTAAGAACACTTCACAATGTCAATGATTGGGTTGAGCCTCACCCACTTATTTTTAAAGCGCTTATTTTTTATTATTTTCATAATACAAAGCGCTCATAATTATGTCAAGTAGTTAAGTAAAATATTTTTAAGTGCTTACTATGGGCAAAGAAAAAGTAAATGGGAAGAAAAACCAAATACCTTCACAAGAAGGAGCAATTAAACTTGACGGTCACTCCAGAAACAAAGGAACGACTACAACATATCGCAGTGGCACTGAATATCAGCCGAAGCGAATTGATAGAGAAGTGGACGACCGCGTGGGACGAGCTTCAATCTATTGGATTATTGGGGGAATCCTTGGCCTGTTCCGGGAAGCAATGAAGGACGCTATTGATTATGTAGATACTCATGGCGAACTATTGGAACAAAGGTTGGAGGAACACAAGCAAAAAAAGGCCAACCTTTTAGACAAATTCACTGCTTTGGAAACAGAAATTATCCACCTTTTGGAACAGGTCAAAGATCATCCAGACAATTCGCACTTAGAAGAAGAGTAAAATCAGGGTGCCGATCGCAGCAATGCGGTCGGCTTTTAAATGCGATGATTTTCATCGCGAAATAAAATAACTTCTGACTTCTTTAACTCTCAATATAACTATCAATAACTTTGATAATATTAACCCCTGTTAATTTCACATAATTATCCATATATCTATTACCAGGAGTCAGCACTGGTAAATTTTTCCTATAAATAGGCAGCCAAAACTCACTATTTATACTCCAACTTTTGACAATATTTTGATTATTTTCCAGATAATTTTGAATCAGATATTCATAGACAAACTGTTTTCTAATGCTTCTACTTTTAATTTCTTCTCGGTTGACTGGATTGAGATAATAGTCAAAATTGGCATATTTAATATCAATCACCTTAATAGAAATTTGGGTCATAACTTTCTGCAAGAAAATACCAAAGCTTTGATTAATTTCTTTGAGAGACCGAAGTCTATCTTTATCCCGAAATAATGACAGATAAAATATGTTTTCTTTGAGCAGAGATTCAGACCCCAATACATAATTAATGAAGCGTTGAAAAAATCTGTGGGGGGATAAGATGCCAAATTTCAGAGCTAGATAAAATACATGATTCAAATTTTCCATCATTTGTAATTGTTCGAGATTAAAATCATCCCAAATTTCCCAGTAAGAATAAAACTGATTTGGCAAAGAATGAACCTTCAGTATTTCTCCCTCAAGTTTGCAGAATTTAGCTAACTCATAAAAGGTATGATTTTTAAGTTCAGGGTTTTGGTGAACAGACGCAATTTTTAATTGATATTTATTACATTTGAAGCTAGTGTAGTAGCGTAAGTCATTCCAATTTTTGACTTTTTCAATTTGATATGAAGTCTTAGGTGAAACTAAATCTGAAAGTGCAGAGTTTGAGGGATTATCTTTAGTCTGAAATGAAATAATTACAGCATCGGGAAAAATATCTTTACCGTTGACGTGGAAAATATTACTCAGATCGATAATTCTATTTTTGTAGCTCAAATGAGCAATTATTTCTGAGGCGATATATCGACTATTTAGATAAGAGACAAAACATGAATTTGTCTGTTTGAGCAAATAAGTTAAACACATTCCCTCCCACACACTATGAAAATTATTAAATCCCCAGATTTTGCCATCTTTTGTGTCATCCAACTCCCCGAAGAGAAATTTATCAATTGCATCATAAAAATCCCAATAATCTATATCTTTCAACGGCGTATATTTATCAATTGTTTCTAAAGCATCTCGTAAAGTTTCAATAATTGATGGATAATTAGTTTCGCTAAACAAGCTATATTCATCCCCAATATATTTTTCCCGAAACCTAGCAGATAAAGCAGCAATTTCGGGATTGACATTTTCCCCTAATTTTTGCTGAATCTCACTAAATAGATAACAATACATTGCTACAATATCAGACGCTTCATAAGATATTTGTTGCCTAGGTGCGTCAATGGATTCTATAAATATTGCACCATTGTTTAGGAAAATCGCTTTATGAAGATAGCGATGAATTTTACTATAGTCTATTGTTTCAGATTTACTGAGACGAGAGACAAGTGCTAATATTCTTAACTCATCATAGATATCTAAAATATTATCTAACGTATCAAGTTTGCTATAAAAAATACTTTCTTGATTATCCTTGATGACAACTTCTTTTCCAGTTTCCTCTTGCAGTACACCGTCACGGTCATTAACTTTGATATTTTTCTGTAAATATCCTTTTTCTTGATAGACTTCCTGGATAATTTTCAGGAGTTTATAGAGTTTGAAAAATAATTCACACTTAAAGTCGAATCTATTAATATTTGGATCGTCTTGAGTAAATCCTTTTGGTAAATGAAAAATTAACTTACCTCTCTTTTTCTCAATTCCGACAAAAGAATATTTAGGATTAACTTGAGGTTTTATTTCGGCAAAATTTATCATTTTTTTTGAGGAAGGAAGAAGGAAGAGGGAAGAAGTAAACCCGATAAATAAATTTAGAAGAATTTTGTAGAAGTTTAGTCTCCAAACTCCCACTTCAGTAAACTCTATCTAAATTATTTAGGTAAAAAATTTTATATCAATTTCCCAAAATATTACTACAACATATTGAGCGACTTTTAGGAGTTAAGAATTTCGTAGGGGTTTGGTCTTCAAATTCTCTTCAAATCTCCAAACCTCCATAGGAAGTTAGAGTCATCAATTCATATTGAAGCAACTTTGATGAAATTCCTATTATTGCCACATCGGCAATCAAATTACCAACTATCTAAATTTGAGAGTGAGTCAAAATTCCTATTGTTACATACGCAATAGAAGTATTAATACCTAAATCTCAGATTGAGTAAAAATGCTTATTGCCACATATCCAATAGAAATATCGACTATCCAAATTTGAGAGTAAGTAAAAATTCCTATTGCTGCATATGCAATAAAAGTATTAATACCTAAATCTCAGGGTAAGCAAAAATTCCTATTGCTGCATATGCAATAAAAGTATTAATACCTAAATCTCAGGGTAAGCAAAAATTCCTATTGCTCCATACGCAATAAAAGTAATTACCTAAATCTCAGAAGAGTAAGCAAAAATTCCTATTGCTACATACGCAATAAAAGTATTAATACCTAAATCTCAGGGTAAGCAAAAATTCCTATTGCTACATACGCAATAAAAGTATCGACTATATCCAAAAAGAATAAAAATTAGATTTTACTTCAGTAAGCTCTATCTAATTATTTCAATTTTTCCATTGGTGCAGTTTTAGGGTCGATAATTTTTTTACTCTTACCAAATTTGATACCTAAACTCTGTTTCCTCCCCTCACCCAAAATATTTGTCACCAGACCTAAGCCATAATTTTCGTGCATCACCCGATCGTCAAGTTGCCAACTTTCCCTATGATTATTTTCTCAACTTTCCACAGTAGTATTTTTACCATTTTTACTCTGACTTTTCTGGCTATAAATCTCATTTTTGGGATTTCTACTATTCATCAAATCTCCCCACGCATTAAATAATTGAGATGAAGTTGCCTGAATATAGCTATCAATTACAGTCAGAATATTAATACCTCTTAATTTTATATAATCATCCATATATTCAGGTCCATATTTAAGTGTAGATTCTTGCGGATAGACTGGCAGCAAAAATTCACTGTTGATACTCAAGTTTTTGAGGTAACTATTGGTATTTGTTAGATGATTTTGAATCAGGTATTCATAGACGAATTGTTTTCTAATACTTCTAGTTTTAATTTCTTCTTTGTTTTCTCGGTTCAGATAATAGTCAAAGCTTGAGTACTTAACGTCTATTATTTTTACAGTTTGATAATTTTTCCAGAATGACATAAATAATTTATAGCTTTGTGCCAAAGAAAAATCTCTGAATAACGACGCTATAAACACCCCGTCAAGATTAATAAAGTATTCATAAAAATCCCTATAGGTATATAAATTTTTTTCCAATGCCACAGCAAATACATGATTCAACTGCTGCATCATTTTAATTTTATCGTCATCTAAATTATCAGTTATCTCCCAATATGAATAAAATTTATCTGGCAAACAAGAATCAATTAGTATGGAATTTTCGGAATATTTAAAAAACTTAGCTAGTTCACTGTAAGTGTGATAATCCTTATAGTTAGATTTGTCAAATTTACTAGCTAGTGGAAGTTGATTAAGATAAGCAATTCTAAGCATTTCAGGGTATTGGTATTCACAAGTGAAAGTAGTATAGTAATTGTAGTCATTCCAATTATTTATTGTAAGTATAATTTGTTGTTCAGCTAAAGATGATATAGAGTCAGATTTATTTATATTATCTGAGATAATAACTGCATCTGGAAAAAGCTGACTACCTTTTACTTTAAACAAATCTGAAGTGTCAATTATTTGATTATTTTTATTATTAATCTTACCAGTTATTTCTGAAGCAACGTATCTTTCATCCAGATAAATTATCCTATTTTTCGGTGTATGTTTCACTAAAAAAGTTAAACACATAGACTCCCAAATACTATGAAAATTGTCAAACCCCCAAACAAACCCCTCAGATGAATTATTTATTTCACCATATAAAAAAGTTTCTATGGCATCATAAAAATCCCAATAATCTACATCTTTTATCGGCGTATAATTATCAATTTCTTCTAAAGCATCTTTCAATAAATCAATCACTTGCTCATAGTACAATTCGCTGAATAAACTTCCCTCATATCCAATATACTTTTGCTGAAATCTCTCAGACAAACCTCTAATCTCAGGATTAATACTTTCATCTAATTGTTGCTTAATCTCATTGAAGATATAACAATACATAGCCACAATATCAGATGATTCATAACACATCTGCTGACGTGGCAGATCCATCGAATCAATATAAATAGCATCATTATTTAAGAAAATAGCTCTGTGCAAATAGCGATGAAGTTTACTATAGTCTATAGTTTCTGATTTACTAAGACGAGATACAAGACTAAGGATTTTTAATTCATTATAAACCTCTAAAATGCTATCTAGTGCATCGAATTTAGAATATAAAATACTTTCTCGATCATCATCAATACTAACCTCTTGACCTTCTTCCTTTTTAATCACACCATCGCGGTCATTAGTCTGAGTAGTCTGAGTATTCTGATTCAAATATCCTTTTTCAAGATAGACTTGATAAGTTATTTTCATAACTCTATAAAGCTTGAAAAAGAAATCTCGCTTGAAATCAAAATTATCAAGTGAATGGTGGTTTTCATCAAATCCTTTTGGTAGATGAAAAATTAAGCTCTTCTCCTTTTTTTCGATTCCCACAAAGGAATATTTTTCATTGACTCTTAGTTTTAATTCTCCAAAATTTATCATTTGTAAACAGTCTATATAATATTATTTCCGGATAATTATACCAATTTAAAAAAAGAATATTACAAACAATAAGCATGATTAAAATATTTTCTAGGAAACTTGTATTTGACGAAAAAGATAAGTTAAAATACAAAAAAGTAGATAAAAATTATTTCTTCTGACTTCTGAGTTCTGAGTTATGACTCCTGACTTCTAATACCAAATTCCAAAAAGGCTGTTACATTCCAATTTGTGATTTATTTCTAAAGTTGAATACTTTATGGCTTGCATTCATTGTCAAAATTAAAGTTTTTTCCTCCATTTTTTGTCTATTTATCTTTCCTAGTTCCGGCGTTCCTTATCTCCTTTTACTTGTTCTGTCACTGTAGCAATATTTTATGAAAATGGTATAAGAAGTACCCTAACTATTTGTAGTAAACATTTATCAAATTGGTATTAGTGATAAAAAAATTTTGTCTGTAGTAAAGCTATAACCCCAAGATATATTATGGAGCTAGAGCTTTACTACGCGCTTCTAATTATAACTATTTAACCGCACATGATATAACTATATTTGATACTGTGATAGTGTGCGGTTAATAGTCTCAATAGTCATTAATCCAATCAGAATATTTCTACAGGAATATTGAGGTAAGTAAATAGGCAAAATTAAACTAAAGTAGAACACCAACAAGTAAATTCCTCAAACAATTCTGTACCTTGAAAAAGGGTTTGGAGACCAAACCCCTACGGACTACTCCTATTCAAAAAAAGTGATTCAAAAAGTCAACCATTCACAAGAAATAATCCCATCAATAAAATTATCAGATAAAGCAACAAAGTCAGAATAAGTAATTAACTTAATACTTTGGCGATCGCCCTTCGACAACAAACTTTCTAAAGGTCTTCTATCTCTAGGAAATACACTATCCCACAAATAAAACATTAATTTATTTTCTATGGATTCTTTAGTAACTTGATTATTCTCTGCTTTCAAAAACCAAACACCAATTTGTTTATCTTCAATACGTCGAATCACTTGATGATTAACCTTAATAAAATCATTTAACTTATTCACAAAATCCAACCATTTTTCTTCCCTACCTTCTATCAATATATCCTTAGTTTTTTCTCTGCCATAACCAGGTACATCCACATATTCCCAATCCCACCTTCTTTTAAAAGCACTATCCAAATAATATATAGACTCATCCGAAGTATTAATCGTAGCAATAATTGATAAATTCCTAGGAATAGAAACTCTCTGAGTTGTCAAATTTTCTAATACTCGTAAACCATCTAAATTATCATTCATTTCTAACTTCATTTTTGTCATCTGACAAAACACATCAAAATTACTTCCATCCACCTGTATATTCTTATCAGTTGTTTGAGCATCATATCCCATCGCCCTCAACAAAGCGACTATTTCTAACTCTGATAAATTCACATCATAACTTGACCAATTATCTATCTCTCTATCTAACAATTGAAAAATCGGACCAAAAATAGCAGCAGCATTTCCTCTATTTAATTCATCAATTACCAAAAGTACATTTTGGTTACTACCATCAATTAAATATTTATATGCTAACCCTAATACTTGGAGAAAATGACCGGGATAAAATTTATAAATAACAGCACCACCAGCAGTAGTTTGTGGCAATAATTTTCCCAAAAAGTCTGAATATGTATATTCAGGGTGAAAGACAGTTTTAATTGTATTTTCTAAGAATTTTGTTTGCTCATTCCATTGAATTTGTAAGGAATTATTTGCTATCTCCCGTACTTTATAACTTTTCCCTGTACCAGGGCTACCAAATAGAATTTTTTGAATAGGTTTTGTTGCTTGAGCTATTTCTGACATAGATTTTTTTTATTAGTCTACTTTCAAAGATAAAGTACAAGCCATTTCCCAACAAATTTTCCATTTAACTCAACAAAATCATCAGATTGCTAATCTTTCGGAATTCTGTTTTTTGTGCTTTTTTACTTAGCTCTTAATGCTACTATAAAAGCTATCAATTCAGGAGGAAATGGTACAGGTTTTCCTTATTTGCCACAGAAATTTGTAAACTTGCAGATAAAAGTAAAAAATTAGCAGACTACATATAGCAATCCTATTTTATTCGTGTCAAAAATCTTGCCACTTTTTGGAAATAGGTATGGAGGTAATAGGGAACGGGTAAGAGTTTCGGAGTTTATTTCTAGTTTTTGAATTGTTACAACCTATGCGCGGATTGCTATAGGTACTTTAGTCATAGATATTCAAACAACAATTAACTCTACTGTAGTAGTTACAGAAGAAGGAAAAAAATATGCACAAAAAATAACTCAAATTACTGGAAGTATGGCACAAATTTTTGTAGATGTTGCATAATCAATGGAATAAATCGTTAATAACAGCACAAAAATTGCTTTAAAATCTAAAAACAACCAACTGCTACTTAACCAGTAACGAATAATATAGATACTTTAAATAGGAGAAAGTGCAACAAATTATTCAAGGAGTTGAACAAACAGAAATAAAGATCATAAAATTGAATGAAGCCGTATCAAAGCTAAAAGTAATTAGGGTTTGGTGAATAAGTATTATAGGTGAGGGTAGGAGTCAGGAATCAGGAGTCAGGAGAAATAGAAATTACTGAGGATGTAGTTGGAAGAATTGCTCCTTAATTTTTCTGCTCTTGTCTACTAAAAATCCTCACATTCTTAGCGATGGGAAGCAAAAAGCTTGTACTTTTTTCGCATAAAAAAGGCTAAAGTTTTTATATGTAAATACTTTTAGATTGTAAGCATTCAGCCGTCAGCTGTCACCTATCAGCTATGAGTTATTAAGTCATTATCATACGAAAGGAGGAATTAGTCTCCAAAGAGAATTAAAACTTATGAATAAAAAGACCATAAGCTAACTTTAGTAAATCTTGTACCTTTAAAAGCTGAATGCTTACTTTGGATTTAATCAGCAAGCCCTAGTTATTTATAACAATTTTCATCTCTGAATGAGATACAAAATTCTTTTGTTTTAGGGAGTAGGAACTATTAATTCGGGAAACAGAAAATAGCAGTGCGACCCTCTAATTAGGGTTTGCTGAAAAAGTCTTTTTTAAAGATTAGTGGAGTAGAGGAGTAATTTTTTTGCCCAACTATACGCCAAAAATGCGCTCCTTTTTGAGCATGAAGAGCTGAAAACCAGGTAATTTTTCAATACCTAAAAAGGCTTTTACCTTTATCTGTCAATGTTTTTAGATTTATTCAGCAAGCCCTAATTAATTTATAGATACAGCAATCCTAAATTTAGTTGTTTAAATAGGGCATTTAAACCTTCTTCCCAACAATTTTTTCAGAGCATTTCATAGGAAAAAGGTAATAGCTGTAGGCAACAGCCTCACCCTAGCAATAGGCTAATTAATGACTCCTACTTTAAATAGGATTGCCATACCAAAAATTAAAAATTTATTCTATACCAAAGACTGTCGCATTGGAGTACGACCGTAAGGATGTCCTTTATAACTAATTACAATTTGATTAGCTAACCATAAATCCAAACAACGACGCATTAATAAGTAGCGATCGCGCCACAGCTCGTGGCACTTTGCTGTAGATGGACAGTCAATCACCATTACTACTCTAGAGCCAACTAACTCTCGCTTTACTTGACAACTGTCTAAGTTTATAGGACTATGAGCATGAAACCGCTCAATTGCTATAGATTCTATATTAGTCATTGCTATTTTAAGTGAATTCTAAAATAAATATAAAAAATTTTGAGTATCATGTAAAGCATAAATCCGTCTAGATTCTTAATTTCTAATTTTATTTCTGTTACAACAGATACTATTTAGGGTTTGCGCTCAAAAGTCTTATGGGCGAGGGGAGGAGACAGGAGACAGGAGACAGGAGACAGGAGAAATGGGTAATGAGTGAGGAGTTAGTTGAATATTTTATCCCTCAATTTTTCTGCAATTATTCTCCTGAGAACCCTAACTTTCTGGTTGCTCAAGCTGAAAAAGCCAGACCCCTTAGAGCGAAAAAAAGCCTAAAACCTTTATCTGTCGATGCTTTTAGATTTAATCAGCAAGCCCTAATTAAACCTGCAACTACTATTGGTACTCAGACATTTTATGGTGGAAAAAATGGCTGAAATTCAGTTTAGACAAGGGAATTACCTCGATGCCATAAAAATAGCTGAAACCCTTGACAGTTAAGGATTTATACCTTTTTGACGTAAAACCCTTTGCCTATATATATTTGAGACTATTTTATGACTATGTTTTCTTTAAGTCCCACTATCACAAATAATTGACAAATACTGAAAAAAGTGATATAAAATCAAAAAACAGGTTTTTTGTCAAAGCTATCCTATATAGCGCTACTCATTCAGGTATTTGACATTTCGCGCATCCTGAAACCCTTTGACAGTTTACTATTCCCTCTGACCTATTCCCTATTCCCGATTCAAGTAGCGCTATATATGTAGATATATAGAGACAATCAAATTGTCCCTAAAGCTGAACTAAACATCAACCGCATTATAGGGAGGCCAAGTGTTATCTAGCCTTGCAGTAACTAGCTCTCGTCAAGCAGAAATAGTCGAAATTGTCCTCCGTAACGGTTGGGACTATATGAGAACTCTCCTCACAGGAGGCAAAACTGGTGAACCAGACTTACCAACACCAGCAGTTCTGCGCAATATTCTTATAGATTTAGGCCCAGTGTATGTAAAACTCGGTCAGCTACTGAGTACCCGTCCAGACCTATTGCCAGCAGACTATATCGATACCCTGTCAAGTTTACAGGCAGATGTACCACCAATATCTTGGTCTGAAGTAGAAATCTTAATTCGTCAACAACTCTCCCAACCTCTGGAAGAAATATTTAGCTACATTAATACTGAGTGTGTAGCAGCAGGTTCTATTGCTCAAACTTATAAAGCTACTTTAAAAGACGGTACGGAAGTAGCTCTCAAAGTTCAACGGCCTGGCATTGATAAAATAATTGATAAAGATATTGCTTTACTCAAAAATTTAGGTGAGTTAATCTCATTGACAGAATTTGGCAAAAACTATGACATTCTTTCCTTAGCTGAAGAATTTGGCGATGCTTTGCGAGCAGAACTGAATTTTACTAAAGAAGCTGGTTATACTGATGAACTACGCCAGAACCTATCTACAAGTAAATGGTTTGACCCGAAGCAAATCATGGTTCCGAAAGTATATTGGGAGCTAACCACTTCTAAGCTTTTAGTTCTAGAATGGCTGAATGGTAAACCAATTTTATCAGCAAAAGTCAAAGGTACTAACGACAATGGCGATATAAATTCAGAGAAGCAAGCGCTCTCCACCTTACTATGTCGTGCTTTCTTTCAACAATTTTATATCAACGGTTTTTTCCACGCCGACCCTCATCCAGGCAACATATTTTATTTGCAAGATGGGCGCATTGCTCTACTAGACTGTGGCATGGTAGGTCGCCTCGATCCTCGTAGTCAACAGAATTTAACAGAACTATTATTAGCAATAGTTGATTTAGATGCTCAAAGGTGTACTCAACTAACTTTACAAATGGCTGAAGTTGCTCAACCACCAAACTTAGCTAAGGTAGAAAATGATTATAGCAAAATGCTGAGAAAATATTACAATCTTAGCTTGGCGGAAATCAATTTCTCTGAAGTATTTTATGACATTTTACAACTCTGTCGTAACAACAAAATTAAATTGCCGAGTAATTTAGGTTTATATTCCAAAACTTTAGCAAATTTAGAAGGTGTCGCTCGTAGTTTTTATCCCCAACTTAATCTTTTGGATGAGATTAAACCATTAATGACTGATTTATTTCGCCGACAATTATTAGGGGATGATCCGGTGCAAACTTTATTAAGAACAGCTATTGATGTGAAGAATTTATCTTTAGAGTCGCCTCGTCAACTAGACTTATTTTTAGACAGACTTACTTCCGAAACATTGAAGTGGAATTTGACTTTAAAAGATATTGAACCTTTGCGTCGTAGTGTAGATAAGTCAGCTAATAGATTATCTTTTAGTGTGGTTGTAGGTTCTTTAATTATCGGTGCTGCTATTGTGACTGCGGGTTCTCAAAGTAGTCAGTTATCTGTGTTAAGTGAAGCTTTATTTGCAGTAGCTAGTTTTCTTGGATTGTGGTTAATTATTAGTATTCTTCGTTCCGGTCGTTGGCGAGAATAAATACAGTTATCAGTTATCAGTTATCAGTTATCTCTTTAAATAGAAAAATTGCTTAGTGGTGACTGATATATTATATCTCTTTGAAAAAAGAACGCTACAAACTACAAAAAGGTGAATTTATATCATTTTTCCTTTTTTTTCAACATTTACTCCTTCTTATTTTTTCCTTTGGACGTAGGGACGTTGCATCCAACGTCCCTATCTTATGTAAGAAAAATTTATCATGCTTGGTATTATACCTGATACTATTAAGTTTGAATAATTTATGATAGTTATCCTTCATTATCTGAGCATGATATTAGGGAGAATTTGTAGACGATTCTAAATATTCTTGATTATCTAAATATGTTTCAATATTCTCCAGAATTTGTCTCAAATATTCTACTACTTTATTTCTAATTTCTATCAGTTCATCAGC
>JAAUYL010067932.1_pt1 | contig 14992 bp, 19 predicted proteins | sample 7278011 | NCBI WGS metagenome assembly JAAUYL01 (sample SAMN14350225, study PRJNA611818) | marine sediment metagenome | isolation source: surface marine sediment (1.8m) | place: French Polynesia: Moorea | collected 2018-08
ATATATTAAGTTCGTCAATCAACATTGGCAAAATACGAAATTCTTAGAAATCAACATCGTGAGGCGGAATGACTTGACTCTTTTCAATTTTATTAAGATTTTTTTAGCATTATAACAACAAAAATAGTGGTTGGAGGAACGGAAGAGAAATATTTGATATTTTCAATCCTTTAATGGACACTGGAAGGGTGAATGAAAGGGGCCTCAGGAAGCAGACTCAATATTTATTTGAGAGCAGTCTTCACCATCATTTAAACATATTTACAAGCCTATTAACATATCACTGCGAAAAAAATACAAAATTAGAGGATGATGTCAATTGAAATTGGCCATTTGGATCTTTTTTCTCCTAAATTGGAGACCAAGGACTCGGTTGTCTTTTGCTCTGTCACATTGGCCTGTATGATCCTAGGATTCTTAGTCCAAAGGAGCATTTTGAAATTGCTGGCAAGACGAGAGGGTCGCTTGATCAACAAATTGATCCTTGTGCAGCAGGTCAGTAATAGTTCTAACCACATCCTTGATAAAGTGTTTAAATATATTTGTCCATTAAGATACTAATGGTGCCCTTCTCTCTGGTTCTTGGCTGCTATGCCATGCTCGTGGTCAACTACTATCCAATGAAGGACATCATTGGAGTGGCCGGTTGTTATGTCCTGGAATTAGTCGAACTTTATGGAATTATAACGTTTCAGTCCATCTCATTTTACACATCACTTTTTCGCTACATGTGCATTGTCCTCCATGACAAGATGCGCCAGATTGGTTTGTCACCAATGGTAAGATCCATCAGGATAATGATTTTGATACAATAATGTCAAGGGCCTTTTTTGTAGTTGCTTCTGAAAATCATCCTTTGCTGTCAATATGGTGGACCGATTTTACTGATTGCTTCAATTCGAAGTCACGGGATCATGGATGACTATCGGATTTCAAAAACGGCTCTCAAATGTCTTGGACGAAATGAACTAGCTTTCGATTTTGATCTTGACGATGACTTCAACCCTAACGGATATATCAATTGTCCAACTGGTGACTCTATTTCCCTGTGGAGTTCACTCCTATGTCATACAGCAGTATTTGTCATGTACACTACGGTCTGCAACATTCTTGATATGTACCTTCTGGCAAAATGCTTCCATCTGACCAAGGAGCAAACGGATTCAGTAAAGTCAATAATGTCCCTTGAACATTTTGTTAGAAGAAAAAGGTAAAAGTTAAACAGAATTGTATCTATCTAGATGATTGGTTGCATGATTTTTAAACAGGGAAGAGGGAGTCATGATCACCACATCCCTTTGGCAATGGATCCTGGAGATGATTTTCCTCGTGTTCTTCAACATCTTCATCTTTCTCTTCCATGGGCAGAGCAAGCTCATGGACCGATATTTGCTGGTGATCAACTTCCTGTTCACAAGCCTCCTGAACGGGTTCTACCTGTTAGGAGATCGTACCTTCCAAAAGAACTATCATTCTCAAGGATTCTTCATTGCTCTTTGGCGGGCATTTTTACAATCATAGTCAATTACTTACGTACTTAAGTCCTTGTTTGTTTGAAAATCTAAACAATAATTTCGTAAATTAAACATTTAAGGGCCTCATGATCGAGGTACGTATCTAAATATAAATTGCTCTTTAAAATGCTCGATGATTAGTTTAAGAGTTTGAACAATATTTGATGTCAAAGCTTTCAAAGATTTGGAGGAAATAAAATTATTTCTCTATTCATTCACAATTTGGTTTAATATGGAGTATGTTGAGATTGATCATTTGACATTGGAGCTGTTTTCCCCGGTGATGGAATCAACTCCAAGGATCATCTTTTGCGTGACAATGTCCTTATGCTTGATATTTGGTTTCTTCGTCCAACGAAGCATTTTCAAGCTTCTTACAAGAAAAGAGGGCCGTCTGATCAACAAAATGATTTATGTACAGCAGGTAAGACCTTGTACACTGTCCACTTCCGGTTCATAAACAATCTGTTCAGATAATCATGGTACCAATCTACTGTTTCATCGGCATCTACTGCATTGTCTCGGTCAACTACTATCCTGTCAAGGATTTCATTGGAGAGGTTGGTTGCCACCTGACAGAATGGCTGGAAGTTTATGGAGTCATTTGCTTTCAGAGCATATCCTTTTACAACTCGCTTTTCCGGTTTATGTGCATCGTTCTACCCGATAACATGAGGACTATGGGCCTATCACCAATGGTAATTAAACTGTAACTACTGTCATCAGTATATCTATCATGTAATCTTAAATACATGCAGATGCTTTTAAAAATCATTCTTGGTTGTCAGCTTCTTGGACCGATATTTTTGATTGCTGGCCTAAGGTCTCATGGGATCATGGATGACTACAGCATTACAAAGACGAATTTGAAATGCCTGGGTCGAAATGAGTTGGCGTTTGATTTTGACCTCGATGATGATTTAAACCCGAGCAGATATTTAAGCTGTCCAGCTGGTGACTCTATTCCCTTGTGGAGTTGGATCCTATGTCAGTCTTCTTTCTTGATCACGTGCACGTTGTGCTGCAACCTCTTTGACATCTACTTTTTGGTCAACTGCTTCCAATTGACCAGAGAGCAAACGGAGTCAGTGAAGTCACTGCTGTCTATGGAGACTTTTGAATCTAGGAAAAGGTAAGTTTGATAATGAAATGACAATTGTCTTATCCTGGATGGGTTACAATTGTTTTCAGAGATGAGGGAGTCATGATCAAGACGTCCATATGGCAATGGATCTTCGAGATGGTGATTCTCGTGACGATGAACAGCTTCATCTTTCTCGTCTATGGGAGGAATAAGATTTTCGACCGATACCTCATTGTGATCAACATCCTGTTTGCCATCATCTTGAACAGTTTCTACCTTCTTGGTGACAGCAAGTTTCAGAGGCAATATCATACGCTTGGTTGTCGTAAAGCTCTAATGAATGCTGTATTTCAGTCATCATAAACCGAAATATCTAGATTATTATAATTTTACACTATAAATTATTCACATTCAGGTCTGGAACACGTTGTGAGAAGTGTTTGTGTAAGGTTCGGCCTTGTTGTCCTAAAATAAATATTGCACGTAGCCATATTACAGCTTACCATTTCACAAGTTTTTTCCTTTAAAGCATGGATGGAACAGGCAAAAATAGCCTGAAAATTGTGTTTGACGTGATAAAATGGACGATCTTTGTTACTTTGATGATCCTGCTTGGACTTCAAGTCCAAGATCAAGTTGGGAAATATTTTGGTGACAACTATTCTATTCTTTTTTTTAAATCTTGGCACCAGGATCACGGCAAGTTTTTTTGTGGTTTTAGGCAAGAAAACAACCATGTCGTTGACGTTCGTCCAAGTTGACACCCTGGACCTGCCTTCATTGCTGCTCTGTCCCGATCCGATCATGGACCCTGATAAACCGGGATTGGGGTTATTCGATTTTCTAAACATACACAAACTGGACTTCCCGGCCAACCAAAGTGGTTTTGACCTGGTATCGACTTGGGAGTACACAATTTTTATGGCTGGTCGGGATTTCTTCGTGGAAGAGAACTACGCAAATAGTGGGAGCAAATTCGTCCCCTACGACACTTTGTACAGGTTCATTTTAAATATCAGAGGGACCTTCCTTGGCGCCCAATCGGTATATAAAATAACGTATTCTTTCTTAGTGGGAGATGCTACATTATCAGATTCAAATCCAGGGCAGCAGCTGGCGAATACAAGGGAGGTTTCGGGATTCGAAATCGGTCGAACAATCTGAAAGGGTTTCAGGTAGGTGGAGATCAAAATCCCGCTCGCATTTTTTTGCTTGAATATTTTTGCAAAGGTGTACATTTTCAATGAGAGCGACATCACTGGAGCCCTGGGACAGCATGGACCGGAAGTGAGATTGCTTCATTAAGAATGACATTTGGTACCGTCACCCACATCCCGATCACCAAGCATGTTCAAATCTTGGACGGGACGACCACCGATCCACCAAAATGCAAGATCTACTCAAACCAGGAGACCCCTGGACAATGCTATGGCAAACTGATGTTGGACTATTTTAAGAATGGGGGTAAATATCCCATTAATGAAAAACTCGTGAAATTACACAGGTTTTATTTCAGACTTTTGCCAGGGATGTACGATTCCACAACTGCAGAATTTCACGGGAAACTCACCTAATATCCCCTGTCAAACAAAGGAGCAGTATGTTTGCGAATTGATAAACAAGATGTCCTCGTTTCAAAATCAGACAAATTCAAGAGTGGCCAAGTTCTGTCCTCCTTCTTGCGAAGTCACTACCTACAGGTAAATATCTAGATTGCTTTCTAATTTCATGATATTTTAACTCCAATTATTCAGGGCTATGCCAAGGACGACCTCGCTTGTGGAGCAAGATCTGATGTACGCTAACTTGTATTACCAGTCGGCGATGGTCACGGTCTCCAGCGAGGTCCTGTTGCTGGACTTCAATGCCATCCTTGCGGCGGTAGGAGGTTCAATGGGCCTGTTTTTGGGCTTCTCCTTCTTCGACTTTTGTCGGTTCATGCTGAATTTGGCTTTTTCGCGATTATTTAGACCGAAATTAGAGACGGAAATCGAGGAGCTCAAATAAAAAAAACTTGTGAAATGGGAGCGTGATTTTATTCTTAAAACATATTCCACAATACAATTTTCATTACGCTATAGTTTTAATTTTTGAATGATGGTGGTAGATTCTTTGTTTAATTTCACGTACAAATGTCGAAGAATACTTTAAGTTTTTAATTATTTTCATTAATTATCATTTTCTAAGAATTCAATTATGTTTTATAGCAACACACCCTCAATCGAGAGAGGATAAAGCAGCGGCAATATTTTAGATAGCAATAGACAAAATGTTTGACTTCAAGACACTAAGTATAGTAACTATAATTTTTTTGTTCTTGTCAAAATTCAGGGTAATAACTAGATCAGTGGATCAGTGTCGGCATCCAGCCTCGGTCGGCCTCGCCTTTTCCTCGAGGTCGAAGGTTGAGGCTGGTATTCCTAAAAATAAAACGTTAACGTTGACAAACCGGTTGTAACCATAGTTTATGTTTGCATTTGATTACCTGAACTTGAGCGACACCGTCGAGCACAATCTCGTCGGACCCGCCGGCCTCCGGGTTGAAGTCCTTGTCGTTGGAGTCGTCGCCGTTCACCTCCTGGATGTCGTCGTCATCTTCATCTTCGTCGTCCAACGTGATCGTCTCGGGAGCCCCGGACGCCGCGGGTTTCTTTCGCAGAATATTCGCTCTTTGAGCTTGCCTCATCGCCATTTGCCTTTGCAAGAGCATCTGTTGTCGACGCTGCGCGATCTGACTCTGGAGCCTGAAAAAATGAAAACAAAGATCAATTTCAAGTCCATTAAGAAGGACCAAGTCAAGAATTGTCTTACCGGTGAGCTTGAACCAGTTGCTGGTAGGCTTTCAGCGTGTTGGCCTGGTTGTCGAGGTCGGTGGGGGTGACGTCACCGGAAGTTCGAGACCTCGAGGCTCCGTACATCCCGGGATACATTTGTTGTTGATGTGATCTGGCTCGAGCCATTTCCTACAAAAACAACAGCAATATTTCACAAGTTTTTTAATTGAATTAATATTTTTTACCTGTTGATAATGTGATTTGTCGTAGACATTTGTCCTTCCTGTAAACGCACTTTGGATTTGCATGATGTAGGCCCTCGTGGCGTGGTTCAACTGCTCGTCGGTGAGATGGGGGTACTGGATTCGATATTGTTGCTGAAAGAGTAACATTGATAATTAACTATTTAATTGCAAAGATAATTACTTTATGAAGTGACAATGGAGTACTCTTAAAAAGCATTCGTTTATTTTCTTCCCTTTAAAAAATAGGCCTAAACAATTTATCACAGCGATGAAACCATTTGTTTAACAAGCTTTAACGAGTTAAAATATTCTGCTAGAAAGTTAATCACATACGAATTTCGTTACATACTTAAGCTCTAAAAAAATTTCGACCTAAAACTTTGTTTTAATCAACAGGCTCTTTGGATACAATCTCATTCTCTAAAGCGATATTGGATTCAGGACGGGAAGTTGGCGGAGGAGGAGAGGTGGTCTTGCTGTTGTTGTTGTCGTCATCGTTGACAATGGAGGCGCTTGTGGTTGCTGTTGCTGCTGTTGTGTTCGTTGGAACGGGTCTTGGAAGGCTCGGGTTTAGTCTGTTCGGGTAAGGAGTCCTGATCAGGAAGCCGATAGTCTTCTTGTTTGCCAGGATCATGGGCACCAATCCGCTTGCCATGTTGACGTAGACGCTGCCATCGCGATAAATCGGGATGAACCCCGCGCCATACGGGGCCAGGTCCAGGATGTCGAACCGCTGTTTGAGGCAGTTTACAAACCGAACGAGATCATCCGACTTCTTCGGCTTGAAAATGGTGATGTCATCGTCGATTTTGTTGATGACCTTCAGGTTAGGATTGTTTTTGGTTGGATTGTAGGCATATTTTCCAAGAAGGTCGTGGAAACTGCCACGTGCCTGTTGAATTCTTCGCATTTGATGCACGAGATCGGGCTGTTTGCATTGACTTTTTGAATCAGGGCGAGGCAAGGTTTGCTCATCTGTTTTTGATGATGTTGACGGTTGTTCCTGGTGGAAATAACAGGTTTCAGGTTAGGAAATGGAGAAGGAGAGGAGCTGGTTTGGATTCAGGTTTTTGAGACCAGGTTTGGATGGAGAAGGATTGGCAGATGGTTTTGCATGAACTGCTTCTGGTAAAAACATGCCTTTATTTTTACAGGAAAAAATTGTTTAAAATAATCATATCTACTATATCTTAATACTTTTTAAAACTTTCAAGATATTCTAGTGCACATCTATCTTTCACTAATTCTGTAAAAATCTGTTATTGTGGTTGGCCAATCTGTTCAGACATCAATGCGTCGGGTCTGTAGGTTGCGATCAGGTAAATCACAGTCCTTTGAGTGACATCGAACATTGGCACCATGCCACAGGCTTTGTTGACATAGACGCTTCCATCGGGGTTAATAGGAATGTAGTTGCCGATGAGGTCCCAGTTGCAGGTCTTGACCATGACCATTTTATAATGCTTAATCATGCAGTTTCCAAATCGAGAGAGGGTCTTTGACTTTTTTGGCTCATAGAAGTGAAAGCCGTCGATTTTCATCCAATAGGCAAGTTGAGGATGGTTTTCGGTCGAAGGATTGGCATATTTTCGTAAAAGATAGTGGAAGCTGCCCTTTTTTTGCTCGACAACATCTGACTGAGCAGTTTCTGGCTCCTGCTGACCTCTATAGAATGAAAGAGGAAGAGGGTTGCCGATATTGTTGTTGTTGAGATCAGGACAAGTGAAGTCTTGGGCGGGAGGTTCAGGTTGCTCGTCTGCTGTTGATGTTGACGGTTGTTCCTGCTGGAAATAAGGAGCAGGTTTCAGGACGTTAGGAAAGGAGGAGGAGAGGAGCTGGTCTTATTTTCAAGACTTGGATGGGATGGCGAAGGATTGGCAGATATCTGTTTATGGAGGAACTGATTCCTTTCTGAAAAATTGCGGTTGATGCATGGATATTCTTACATTATCCGTTTATTTTTCCCGGTGAAAATAGGCTTAAAATAATCATACTTTTCAAATGCTTTCAAAATATTCTGGCGCGTTTTGACAAACGTGTCTCCAATTCAAATCTGACACTGGATGTTTGTCATCAATGCTTCTTCTACATATCACAATATTTTCACTTTAAAACTCTTAAGGACATTTCGTTTGTTGGATTAGTTTAGTACAGGAAGTTGACGGGGGAGGGGATGGTGCTCTTGGGATGGTGGCTGTTGTCGTAGTTACTGTGGAAAACAAGATGGTTGCTCTGCTGCTGCGGTAGTGGCTGAAGTCGGGGTCGGGGTCACGCTTCTTGGCCCTGGCCCAAATTGCTCAGAAATCAGCTCGTCGGGATTGTTGATCGCGATCAGGTAATCCAGTTTTTTTCTTGAGGAATCGAACATTGGCACCATGCCACAGGCTTTGTTGACGTAAACGCTTCCATCAGGATTGACCGGGACGTGGCAGCGAGTGATGAACATTACGTAAGTTTTAATCCTGACCAGTTTATAATGCTTTTTGATGCAGTTCTGAAACCGGACGAGTTGCCTTGACTTCTTTGGACAGCAGACAGTACTGCCGTCGACAACGAACCTAAACTCCAGTTCAGGATGGAATCGGGCAGGGTTGGCATATCTTCGCATGAGATAGTGGAAGCTCCCTCTTTTCTGCTCGACGAGATCAAGCTCTTGAGGTTGGACGACGCGAGGGTGAGCAGTTTCCTGTAGCGGTTGGCCTCCTTGAGAGTTGTCCACGTTGTCCATGTTGCTATTAATATCAGGGTAAGGCAAGGCTTGGACGGGATACTCGTACTGCTGTTCTTGTGTTGACGTCCATAATGGCTCTTGCTGGAAAAGGTAGGTAGGCAGGCTTGAGGTGATGGGTTGTGAGGAGAGGAAGGTTTGTTCGATCAGGAGCAGGAATGACTTCTTTTTGGATTATCACTTTGATCTGGATTAGCTTAATCAGGACTTTCATATTTACCCGAAACTAACTTGACTTAACCGGTTTCAGCAATGTCAAGATTACAATGGAAAATGACTGGAGGTGCCAGGAGGCTGTTAAGAAAAGAAGTTCAAAGTTTGGTCTTACCTTGATCGCCACGGGGTCGATGTTGCGCATCATCATCTCGGTGTTCATCGTGTTGGAGTTGAGGGCGGATGCGGCCATGTTAACGATGCCCTTCTTTTCATTCTCGTACTCCTCCCAGGCCGCCTTTCGCTCCTCCTCAGTCAGGTTCTCGTCCTGCTGGTGCTCGAGGAGGCTGTCGTGGTCGTGTATCTTCCAGATCATGTCCTTGTACTTCAAGATCAGCTCTGCAAGCAGCTTGTCCTGGGGCAGCTTGACCGGCGGCTGGCTTTCCTGAAAAAGAAAACAAACATGAAAAAGTCGTGAAACAGATTTGTTTTTACTCGTCTTACCTTTGGCTCGTCCTTGAACTCGTAGAGCTCGGCCAACTCGTTCATGGTAAAGTGTCGCTCGATTTGCTGTTCGTCGACGACGCGAGCCGAGAGGGATTGTTTGGTGACTTGGCGATCGTAGATCTTCTCTTCCATGGTGCCCTTGGCCAAGAATCGGTAGATGTAGACTGGCTTCTCCTGACCGAAGCGGTACACCCTGAAGATGGACTGGACGTCATGGGCGGGGTTCCAGGACGCGTCGAAGATGATCACGCGGTTGGCGGCCACCAGGTTGATCCCGAGGCCGCCGGCCTTCGTCGAGATCAGGAACAGGCGGCAGTCGGTGTGGTTCTTGTTGTTGAAGTAGCTGCACCACTTCTTCCTCGTGTCTGGCGGAGTCGAGCCGTCCATCCTGAAGTAGTCTTTGCCTGGTTTCCAAGTTCCCAGCGTCCCCGAGAGCTCCTGCTCCCTGGAAGTCTTTTCCAAGAAAGACTCGATCAGGTCCAAGGAGAGGAGCGACTGGCTGAACACCAAGACCTTGTCGCCGATCAGGTAGCACTCCTTCAGGATCTCCATCAGGAGGACCATCTTGGCTCCCAGCTCGACTTGCATCAGCTCCTCCACGCTGTCGGGATCCTGCATGAACTTGGTCCACCAGCCTCTTGTTTCCGCAAGATCTTTGGCGCGCTGTTCGTCGAGGCCGCCGTCGAGAAGTTCGTCATCCTCCTCGCGACGCCCACGGGTGGCGATCTTGCGCTTCATGACCTCGGGCTCCTCTTCGCCTCCCGACTTCAGGTCGTCGTCGCTCGAGGTGGACTTGGCCTCACTCTCCTCGCCCGAGTCGTCGTTGATGAACTCCAAGTCCGCCTCGGCGTCGTCCTGCATGAGCTTCCTCATGTCGCTTTGTTCCTGAACAGTATAAAATCCACGATGGTCTTGAACACATCAAAATTTTTTGAGCATTATTTACCTTTGCTCTCAGCAGGATGTAGGGATGGTTCCACACCCGGCTCAGGTTCTGGACGTCGTAGAACAGGCCGCCTTTTTTGCCACCCTCGAGTTTGCCATCGGCCCCAATCTGGCCGGCACGGGCAAAGTTTTCCAAATAGTAGCAGTAAAGTTTCTTCTGGAAGTCCGTGAGATTAATGCAGAGGACATACTCGAACTTGGGCTGAAAGAAAGCAAAGCAAAACGATGTCAACAAATCCAGGATGACCAAGATTTTTATCAGTGTTTACCTGTAAGAATGGAACGAGAACGTTGTAGTCGAGACGCTGTAGGCAACCCTTAAGGAGGTCGCTCAGAATGAAGCTCCTCTTCTTCATGATCCTGACGTCGCGTTCGGTCGAGTCCGAGTGCTGGCCGTTCTGGATGGGGTTGACAAACCTGTTCTTGAACTCGTGGTACGTGCCCAACAACTGCGGTTTGACAAAGTTGACCATCGCATAGTACTCGCTGAGGTTGTTCTGCAACGGCGTGCCGGTCAGGATCACCCGCCGCCGGGTCTTGATCTTGGTCATGGCGATGTTCAGGGCCGACTTGGTGTTCTTCAGAACGTGGCCCTCGTCGCAGATGACGAGCTGCGGGCCGGGGTCGACCAACGCCGACCAGAAGACCTCCTTCTGCTTCTTCTTGAACTTCTTCGACGTCTCGTTGGTGAGGTTGCGGAACATATCGTAGCCCATGATCATGCAACCTCCTTCGCGTTGCCAATAGCGCAGCCGCTCCATGCGGCCCCAGTTGTCCTTCTCGCCGGAGATCTCGTGGACGATGATGTCGTCCTCGAGCTCGCCCGTCAGCCACTTGTAGAACTCGTCCTCCCAGTTCTTGAGCGTGTTCACCGGCGCCAAGACCAGGACCATCTTGAGCTTCTCGGGCAAGTGCGTCATCACGGTGTGGACGAGGCCGATCGTCTGCAGGGTCTTGCCAAGGCCCATGCAATGGGCGAGAATTGCTCCGCCGGGAACCCGGTCGTTCTCGACATCCTTCTTGGTTTCGAAGACGGCCTCCCACATGAACTTGATGCCTCTCGCCTGGTGGGGCTTCAGGTTCTTGCAGATGTCCTTGTGTACTTCCACCAGGATCTCCTTGGACTCGGAGTCCAAGTCCAGGACGCACTTCTCCACCACAGCATCGTCCTTGATTTTGTACAACTCGTTGTAGACCTTCTGCCGCTCTTCAACACGTTTGCGACGCTCACGCTCCTCGTCTGCCGCCACCTTGGTCTCCTTCGTCAACTTCTTGTCCTTGATGATTTTGCGAATGTGCTTGCGGCCTTTGGTCGGGCTGTCGTCTTCGCCGGACCCCGAGCCCGACCCCGAGCCCTTGCCGCTGCCGGCCTCATCGTCCGAGCTGTCCTTGTTCTTCTTAATGCGTTTGCGCTTCTTCTTAGGCCTGGCCTCCTCGTCGGAGGAGGTACCCGACGACGAGCTGGAAGACTTCTTTTTCTTCTTCTTTTTGCCACCACGGCCGCGTTTCTGGCCTTTCTTGGCGACCTTTTTCTTTTTTCCGACTTCCACATCGGAATCACTGTCATCGTCCTGTAAAGAAACCCAAATTAATTGGATTACCGAAAAAAAGTCGTGAAATGTGGTTGATTTGTTTACCTTTTTCTTGGACTCTTCTTCGTCAGAGATGTCATCGTCATCTTTCATGTCGTCGTCGCTGTCCTCGTCCGAGTTCGAGTCACCGTCAGCCTTGAACTCGTCGCCCGACGAGTCGTCGATGGCCGGCTTCTTCTTCTTTTTGTTGCGGCTTTTGCGAGGACTCTTGTCCTTCGTCTCGGAATCGGATTCGTTCTCAGCATCCTTTTGTTTGCGTTTTTCCCTTCGCTTGAGCGCCTTCTCCTCTTCCTCGTCCGTGTCGCTCTCGTCCAACTTGACCCTCATGAAGGCCGGGTCGTTGCCTTTAGCCTTGGATGAGGCCTTCTTGTCTTTGCTATTCGAGTCGCCATTTTTCTCGGCCTTTTTCTTTTTCACTTTCAAAGGCTGCTCCTCGTCCTCCTCCGCGATCACATCAGAGTCGGACGTGGCCAATGCCTCCTCCTTGGCGCGATCGGCCTTGCTCTTGGACTTGGACGTTCTGACCTCCTCATCAATGGACTCGTTGGCACTGAAGTCACTGTCTCCATTGTCATGGAGGTCATCACTGAAGTCGTCGTCGACGATGGCGGCCTTGTCCTGCTTGGCCTTGCGGCTCGGCCGACTTGTCCCGTTGCTGCTGCTCGAAGTCTGTTTCGCCATTTTATCCAGAGCGCCCAAATCGCACAACCGGTTGATTTCTGAGTCGAACTTGGCAGCCTCGGATCTGGCCGAAGTTATTTTCTTGCTGGTCTTTTGACTTTGAACCTGAAGTTCGGGATGTTCTGACAAATCTAGAGTGTTGTCTCCGCTCTCCTCGATGGCCTTCAAGTATTTGAGGTCGAGGGGACGGAGCTCCAACTTCAGCTTGATGTTGCCGTTCAACTTCGGATCGGACTTGATGTCGATCTCAGCGATGTGGGATGCGAAACGGTGCTTGAGTCGTCTGACAAATCTATTAGGGCACACCTCTTTATGATCTACTTCGTCGTCTGAAGAGATGTTTAAGATGGCGGCCTGGACCTTGGACGCCTTGGCCTTCAGTTTCTTCTTCTTCGGGCTCACGATGGAGTTCTCCTCGTCGTCGTCGTCGGAGCTCGTGGCGAGAACTTCCTCTTTGGCTTTTGTGTTTGGAGAAACTGTCTTCTTGACAAAGCCGTTGACGGCAATCGGTTTCTCGCCGTCGCCAAGATATTCTTTCTTGACCTTTTCCTCCCGATCTTCTTCGTCGGAGGAGGATCTTACTTTTCGCTTGTTATTTTTCGAAGACCTCACGGGAGAACTAAGAGAGGGCTCTGTCTTCACTTGAACTGTAGCCTTAATGGGACTGCTTTCTCGTGAGTCTTCTTTGTTGACTTTTGTTGGCAATTCGGTCCCCGATTCGGACTCGTTTTCGTCACAGTCACTTTCCGAAACGTGATCGACGTCAGCTTCGGGTGCAGGTTCAGGTTGTTCTGCCTCGTTTTCTACTTCTTCGTCCGAGGAGGATTGCAGAACTTTGAACTTTATTTTGTCCTTTTCAATCTCGTCCAACTCTTGTTTAGGTTCAGTTTCCGGGTCCGAATCTGAATCACTCTCACTTTCGTCAGAGTCTTTGGCGCCCTTGCCGTTTTTCTTGGTCTTGCCACTCTTTTCGCCACTGCTCGACTTCTTCTCTGTTGTGGATGTCTTGGCCTTTGTTGGCTCGGGAGACTTGGGCAAGTTTAGCTCCAAGCTAAAGTCAGAGTCGTCACTGTCGTCAGCCTTTTTGTCCTTGTGTTTCGACTCTTTGTCTTGCTTGCACTTGTCTTCAGGGACGTTCTCCTCGATCTCGAGGCTCGAGTCTTCGTGAGTTCGAGAGTCGTCGTCGAAAGTAAAGTCGCCTTCGATGTCCGAATCCTTAGACAATTTGAGGATGGCGCGATCGCGTTTCGTGTCGGGACCGAGCTCGTCGTTCAGATGTTCGACAAGCAAGGTTCGGAGTCTGTCCCAGTTACGCTCGGTGACGGCGATAATCTTAGCCAACCGTTTGGCAAATTCGATCGTATTTTCTTTAGAATCGTTTTTGCTCTTCGTCCAATCGTCCCTTTCTTTGTCGAGGAGAGTTTTGACCAGGCTCAGGGAAACGTCCGCGTCGCTGAGGGTTTTGGTGATGGCGTCGGAAGACTTGGGCTTTTTGGGTTTCTTGTTGAGGAACGGCAACTTGACTTTAACCACGGACGAGTCGTTGGTGCTGAAAGACTTCCTGCTTGATGCCTCCTCTTGTTGTGCTTCGGCTTTACGCTTCGCCTTGGCCTCGTCGGCCTCCCAGAACTTGACGAACGAGTAGTACAAGCTCTGCAACTGGATCAACGGCTTCGGCTTGCACTCGTAGCAAAACCACCGATCGGCATCTTCAATTTTGGTGACTTCGTTGCGGCCCAAATTTCGTTTGATGCACTTGGAGCAAAAGGCATTCGGACAGCTGGAAAGTTAAAGAAACAATGAAAAATGACGATAGGTTTCAAGGAAATACCCAACTCTTTTGACTTACGTTTCGGTGTCGCAAATAAAGAGGTTCTCGCCGCCTTGAGCGCACCACCCGCAATATTCGAATTTCCCCTCCTCGTCTTTGATCCACTTCCCGGCGTAGTAGAATTTCTTGCAGCGTTTACAAACCGGGACTCCCAATGTCGGGTGCCTGACAAGATGCCCCTGAAAGACAAAAGCAATGAAAGTCCTGGGCCAAAAATAAAATGGCAACTCTTTTTACCCGCTGTTTGTGGTTGACTTGTTTCTGGCAAACGGTGCACTTGTAAAGCCGTTCTTCGAGCTCGTCAAAGTCGACTCGATGTCGCTCGAGGTCTGCGAGCTCGGATTCGGTCTTCTTGGCGAAGAACTCTTGATCAGGGGGCAGTTTCTCGATCACTTCACAATCACTGCCGGAGTCGGCGCCATTCATAGCCTGCAAAAAAGAGCATAGCAAGATGGAGGTTAGGTGAAGAACCTCCTTTGCCAGCCAGTTTGTAGCGGTGAATTCGGATTTTTTTGGAGCCGGCAAAAAACTCTTAGCTCTTTCTCGCAGCTAGACTTTCGACGGAACGATGGGGGTAAAGCACGGCAAAGGCAATGTCGGCGAGAGCGACCCGCCGTGATCAACATAATGGAAAACGGGAGATCGCCATTGGCTGGTTTCCCAGCATTGGTCGGCTCGGCTCGCCGCCCTGATTCGGGGCGAACTTTCTAAGCACGGGGCTTTTTGACAATTTAAGACCAATTTTTGCCGGATTCGAATGCAGGCAACTGGATGAAGAAGAACTTACCATCGTGAATGTCGGGGTCGTGCTTCCGCCTCAGGATGATCGCGGAACCGAAGTTGGCCTCTGTCGTCATGGATTTCCGGAATTTTTGGATCGGATTTTTTCGGATCGAAATTTTTTTGAGTGACCGCGCCCAAGTCGAACCGAACTTTAA
>JAAUYL010028135.1_pt1 | contig 14975 bp, 23 predicted proteins | sample 7278011 | NCBI WGS metagenome assembly JAAUYL01 (sample SAMN14350225, study PRJNA611818) | marine sediment metagenome | isolation source: surface marine sediment (1.8m) | place: French Polynesia: Moorea | collected 2018-08
TTGTCAATGAATACGAGAGAAAGTTGTCGTAAAAAGAGAAGAAAATAATTATCCTGAATCTTTTTTTCCTCTTTAAATTTGACCTCAATTGTCTGGTAAGTAGTTTCAATATTTAAGTATCAATATAAAAAAATTCTTTTTCAAAGAATAGATGTAATTTGACCGTGGGAAGACAGATTTGTTGCCAAAAAAAATATATAAAAATGTCAAATAGACAACAATTTTTCCTCATTCTATTGCAAGTCTTTGCAACACCGGAGAGCAGGCTTTTCAGCGTGTCCAGAAAGTGGTTTTCTTCTCATTTACAAAAATAGCCAAATCGGGCGTGAAAAATGCCAGAATTTATCGTATTGTCGTTTGCCATACAATTCAGAAAATAACCACAATTTTTGGTGAGTTTGCACTTAGTCTAGAAGAGGCGGCAACGTCGTTAACATACCATTGTCTTGGAAGAATGGCTTTTTTCTGAAAATTCTGCGACCAATTTCGCGGTGGGCGACGCGCAAACTGGCAACACTGTTTCTCGTTGAATTGTTCTGTGGGAAAAGGGGTCTCTGCCGTTTTATTTGAATTTACGGCTCATCAATTTGCTTTGGTCTACATTTTTGCAATAGCAAAAGAGGGTTCTGTTTCTGCCGTCTTTATGTCATGGTAAAATACTCATTTTTTCGATTAGATACTCAACCTGTTGATGCAATAGTATATTTAGCATTTTAATACAGAGTTACCGGACTCTCCATTACCAAGAAATAGCCAATTACTTTTGCAAAAACGCCACTATCAAGATTCATTACTGACATACTTCATTAAAGCAAAAAGCGCACTTTTTCAATAATGTTCTTTCCCAGAAAAATCTGAAACCAAAAGAAGTATCAAAGAGTTTGTGGTAGTTTACAAGCAAGGAATCACTTTGTTGGCATACGGTTGTCTTGTACTTTTATAAAAAAACTGACGTGAAATTGCAAATTGAGGCGTACGTACTTTTTTGTTTCGACAACAGAGGCATGTTGATTCGCGGAAAATTAAGGCCTTTTTGTTGCTTGATGTTGTGTGTTTTTTTAAGCGTCTGGTTCTTTCAAAAAATCTAAAAAATTAGATCGTTTTCGGAATTTTGGCAAATCAATCTTGCAAAAAATTTCAAGAATTCCAAAGGAGCAATAAACGCATCGATGGGCACGTAAGTATCGAGCAACAGATTTTGAAATAATTTGCTCTCATTTTTCTTCGGCTTTTCTCGAATGAAAATCCCAATTTTATTTGCCAAGAAGGTTAATTTTCCTTAACTCAAATGCTATACAAAATACATATACTATTTATTTCATGAACTCATGCAATACATTGTTAATAAAGGTTAATTAAAAATGCTCCAAAAAACCAGTATATTTAAAAAATTACATTTGCTTAATATTTTTGGGAAAAGTCAGTTTAGAATCCGATTTTGAAGTTTTCAAAACGTCCTCTTTCAGTTCTGGTTTCTGTAACTTTTCTAAGGATTTTGCGCTTCCTTTTGCTTCGTCTTTTGCCATTTTGGTTCGATTTTTCAATTCTTGCTTCTTCTTGTCCTCTTCTTCCAAAAACAGCAGGGACTCGCAAATTTCCGGCTTACTGTCATCCTTGCTGAGCTTGATCAGGAAATCGTAGAAGAACTTCCGGTTCAGATTCTTGGACATTTGGTACAGGACAAACCAGTCACCGATTTTGACCTTCATGAGGTATTCCTTTAGATCATCAAGGTTTTTGCTTCGCTTAAAATACCTATGAAAGTGGAAAAGGTTCATGATTTTCTACATTGAAAATAAGAAAAGAATGAACCTGTGCATCTTCATTTTCATGAGCCAGAAACGGATCTCTCCGCTGGCAATCTGGAACACTCTGCACCCGACCCGGAACGCGCCCAGAATCGCAATAAGAACATACCTACAGAAAATCAATGTCACCGGAAGGCAACGACGAACAATGACGAGCTCATGACGCGAGAAAGATGCAACAAATGCTGCTTACCAGTACCAGAGGATCAGGTAGACTTTATCAATGACAATATTTAATGCCAAAATGCACAGGGCATTGTGCGACGTTGGTACTCCTCCGGATCCGTATTTCCAAAAGGTGCAACTGGCAATTCTCGGAAAGGCCTCGCACATCGGGTTCACTATGTTTTGCCACTCCAATTCCTCCGGTGGCATGCTGTAATACCTGTAAAAACCGGAGTAGCGGCATTAACGCAACAATACGGCTAGGGTACAGCAACCTCGTCTCAAGTAATTATGATACCTGTAGACTTGAGGCCCGTAAAAAAGGAACTGATTCTGCAGAAATGCGTTTGTGATGAAAAATTGTGACACCACCACAAACAGATTCATGACCTCGCAAGAGAAAAACATGAACGCGTAGCGGTTGTACTTGTTCTGGAGGTTGTCTTTAAAGGTTTTGATCAGACGCGTCATCTTCTCATCCCTGAAAATATGTAGTTTACAGTAGGCAAATAGTATTTTTTGGAAACATACTCTTCCTCTATTATTCTGCCGGTTGTCCCTTTGCCTAGGAACTTCATGAGACCTGAAATAAGAATAGTTTTATTGTATTGAAGTGCTTAGTTCATCAATTACAAAAGTAAACGTAAACTCGGTTACCCCCTTCTGCCATTAGCCAAATAACCCTTGGTAAGTAGAAGAGAAAGGCTTGAAAGATGAGAAAAATGGAGACCCATTGGTAGTACGAATTGTAGACAGGGTTGTCCGATTGGGTTTTTCTTGCACAATTTCCTTTGAAACCCTCAGGTATGTTGAAAGTACTGTACATCCAACAGTACGATTTTAGGACTTTTTCTGTCACTGCTTCTCCTGGCTGAAACAAAGCAAAGGTAGTTACATATTAATGGCTTTTCGATTTCAATCTTTTAAAGTGAACATACACTATAAGTACTTAAAAAGTTTAAAAGACAAGGCTTGCTCAAGCCTCTTAAAAATATTCGGTTGCGTGAGCTTTCATTCCATTCTTTTAAAATAGAAAATAAGTACTGTCAGTCTACTATTGAAATATGACCAGAATAATTTTAAAAATTTCGGCAATTTTAATATATGGCGGCCTCTTGCTATTCGGAGTGCCCCTTCTCCTGGGGATCGCGGACTACGAGAGAAACGGTCAGGATCCTATGAAGCGAAATCTCATTGACATGGTAAGCAAGTGGCACAGATTTTTCACCTTCAACAATAAAATCTGTGAAACTCTTCAAAACAGTTATTCTCCTCGGCGGCGTTAATAGCAATGTTTGACATCATGCCATTGATATTTACAAAAGCATGGATTGTGATTGTTGGCAACGTGACCGAACTTTGTGCTTATGCTTATTATTTGATTGGCTATTTCGTTCTCTTTTTTGACTTTTTTATTCTTTTTGACCTCTCTTGCATCCGACTATTAATTGATTGGGTCTGGCAGAAACCGCCTCCCATCTTGGACGATTTCTTTTTCGTATTTTTGACAGCTTGGAATGCCACCATGTCAGCTTTTCTTGTGGCAATGAATGCCTTGGCCAAAGACGACCTTCGAGTGTTTTTCAATATACAGGGAATCGCCGATCTTCCAGATGCTGGGGATTTCGGAAAGGACAGGATCGGTTTGCTATACAAGGTATTAGGCTTCACTTCAGTCCCAATTCTCTTGGCAATTGCTTCTTGGACTCTGAAGAAAGCCCGGTATTTTTTGACAAGGCGAAAAGGACAACCTCCTACGGCAATGGAAATTGAACCACCAAAAGCTCTATTTAATAACTCATCAAGAAACAAAGAGGTTTTTGGGGGATTAACTCAAATCGTTTTCATCCTAACCTTTTTCGTCCTTGTTGGACCTTACATAATTTTGGTCATATTTCCAGACGACACCTTGACAATGGAAGAAAATGCTTTTTTGGAACTATCGACTTTTACAGCTCAGTACATTTTTGTTCCTCTCTTCTTCTACTCAAGGAACCCAAGATTGAAGAATTACTTCATTTCAAGATTCAAGGACATTATTCATCCCTTGTCAAAGTCAGTACAACACTATATAAGGAATAATTGAAATAATAGCGAGCGTCCAGATGGATTAAAATCACTAAACTCGTACATAAGTATCTAGGTATAATATGGATCTGATAATGGCCCTTCTACCACTCAACTCTTCTCATAATAAAACATACACTCCTTAAATTGTGCAGAAAATGTTGCTTCAAATACCACTTTCAAAAATTGAGGCCAATTTCAACTTAGAAATTAAAGAGCCTCCACACTCAAACGTTGGACTGTCTAGTTACTGGTACAAAATGGAAAAACTAGTGATCCGTGTTTGTTCTGGGATTTTTTACTGCATTACTGTATTTTTTGGGATTCCCCTTCTATTGGGACTTGTGAGCTATGAAAGGAATGGACAAGATCCAATGAAAAGGAACCAAATGGACATGGTAAGAATTGTGTAGATATAATGGCCTGCCATTTAATTTTTTTCTCAGCTCGTATCAACGGTTTCCCTAGTGGCAATCGGTGACATTTTGTCCATGGTTTTAATTAGGGCATTGTCCATAGTCGTATCTCCTCTGGGGGAACTACCAGCAAGTCTTTTCTATTACGGGTCAGTTCTTGTGGTCCAGTTTTATTGTCTGGTATTGTCCGAGATTGCTCTGTATCGCCTGTCAATCGACTGGGTCTGGAAGCGAATACCGCCGATGAACGATTACTTTCTCGCACGGTATTTGACACTCCTCAACCTCGTGCTCAGCACATTGGCATCAGCGATGAACGGACTTGCCAAGGACAGCCTGTCTGTGTACTTCAGTATCCAGGGAATCCAGAATCTTCCCGACATGGACTTTGGAAAGTTCCGGATCTACCTTGGACAAATTGTTCTGACACTGACATCGGTTCCGGTTACAGGCGCATTAGTCACAGTCCTACTCAAAAAGGGCAAAAAGTGGCTCAGGCAAACCACCCCTGTCATTCCCATTACTTTCCAAGACGAGCTCTACAACAATCACAGCAGGAACAAGGAGGTGCTTGGAGCGTCAGCACAAGTTGTCCTGCTTGTCCTCACATTGGTCATTGTGTTACCTTACTTCCTTTTGGTAGGGTTAAGTGATGGAGAAAAGCTCACTATCGAAGAGAGCGGCATGCTTGAGCTAACGACGGTAGTTTTCCTTTATGTTCTTCTACCTCTACTTTTGTACGTTAGAAACCGTAGGTTAAGACATTACTTTGCCACTTTGATATGTCCTATTAATACCGCTTTGTATAACATTTAAAAAGCTTGAAATAGACCACTTACCAAGTCACATTGGATGGGGTCCCCAAATAATTGATTCGTTGCCACTAGGACTGAAAAACCCGTGAGCATGGTTACTGACCTGAAACGTTAACAATAGAAGAGCCGATCCGGATTGATGCATTTTACGTAACATGCAAAACAAAACAACAAGTTTTCCAGCAGTGGCTTCGACTTGGCCACTGTTCAAATTTGTTAACATTGGACTGTCAAAAGCAGTATCAGTCACAGCGTTTGAGAAATCGTTCCTCTGTTTACCGACGTGAAACATCAGTTTCCTTGGAAATTCTTGAAATTGTCAGCTCTTTTCGGCTTATAAAAGTGAGTAGGCGATGAAAGATCTGGTTTTAAGAGCGAACATACTATTTCTTTTCTTACCATTGATAAAACAACTTGAAGGTCCAATTGTCAATGCTCAAATCGGCTTTGTTCCCGAGCAGTAGACTGGTAGCAGCCTGTGCAGCACCCAAATATGCAGCCATATTTTCGGTATACGGCGAATCTGATTTTCACACTCACACCGGCTGAAAACTAAAAAAATCTCCAGAAGAACCTGGGCCGCCCGCGCCACCAAAAACGTAATCGCAGGCACGCTCAAAAGAAGTGCTTTCATTTTTTACTTCAGTGATTCAGGCAGCTGCGAACTTACACTCGAGATTTGGGCGTCTACAAGTCCATTTTATGTAGCTCTTATTCCTGATATTGAGGCAGTATTCAGTCTTGTTCCGTAGATACGCGCTAGGCATGAAGGTAAACATGACTTCTCTCGTGCTGATAATCTAGGCTATTCTCATGTGGGATTCTCATGTGAATTTATAGATGAAAATAGTCTGCAAAAAGAACAGTCAGAGCGCGAAGCTTCGACGAGATATGAGAGCTTTCACCTTATTTCGAAAACGTTAATGGCGTTAAAAACAGACAGGCAACAGTTTTTAAGTGAACCTAATCTAGGTTTGGGACCTATAGTTGATTTTTATTGACATTTCAAGTGATTACATTCAGTTAACAATTGCAGCACTTTTCTAACATAACATTCAGCTTAATTTTGAGCAAAATAAATTGGATTATCACAGCAGCTTGCGTCATTTTTAAAAGTTTACAGATGTAGGATAATAAGTAGTAACAGACAGGAATATTTTATAAAACACGTAAGGGAGTGTGGATATCTGATTTTCCAGTAACATTTTGGGCATGACGTAGTGTTCGTTAAAATTAAGACATGACCACAACATTTTTCCGAAATTGTAAGACATCACAGATTCGAAACTTTCTTGCGTCTTTCTCACTAACATTTCACCAAACCTTTCCACTTATTTAGATATGTCACTTCACAGCAGTTCCATATTGGCCAGCCAATTGGACTGATTAGTTAGTTAGCTTGGCTTATTGAATTGAGCCAAATGTTTACAAGTCTAGCTTGGATGAATTGAATCAGCGCCTTCTGAGGCGCCTCATGGCGCTTGTCGCTGAGGCTGCCTTGGCTTTGGCAGATCCGGCGTGGCGCCCTTGCTTAATCAACATTCTCTGCTTGCCACTGACCCCGCCTCCTCCGCCGCCCATATCACCTTCGATGTCCTCATCGAGCCTGAAATATAAACGACAATAGGTTAGCATTTTTAAATCTCGAATATTGCACTCCAGATGTTAACTGACTAATTAAGAAAGAGATGTGAAATGTCAGATTTTTTACTATAACCTAGGGAAAGTGAAAGAGAGCTGAGATATAAAGCAGTCGTGCTTCATGCTTCAAAAGTATTAATAATATTGTGAACCATGCAACAGCCTGAAAAAATATTATTCAATGAAAGTAGATAAAATTAAAGATCTAGATCGCATTCCCTGTGTAGAAATTCATTCGCATAAATATTCTGTACCCCCTCTTGCCAAAATCACGCCGGATCACCCCGAAAATTGCCAAAATTTGGACTAGTGTCTTCTAGCCAGGCGCCTCATGGCGCTCGTGGCTCTCATGGCATTGGCTTTGGCGGATCCGGCGTGACGGCCGTGTTTTATCAGCATCCGCTGTTTTCCGCTCAGTGAGAGACCGCCGGAACCTTCCGCTGATGACTCAAGACCACCTTCAATTCTGAAAATCACGATTTCGTTTCACATATTTTTTGGTCGGTTCAAGATTCATTCCATGGCGTTTCAGCTGTGATAATGTATGGAAAAGCAAAAGGTAAAAAGAAAGGAATCGGGCTAAAGTGGAGTAGTTCTCAGTACTTTTTAGTGCCCATATTCGATATGCGAAGCAATACATGATTGCTTACTTTAACAAGGGATTCCCACGGCGTCCGGACTCTTCGTCCTCGTCTATGCTCGAGTTCGAGCCCGAATTTGAGCCCGACCCGCTCGAGCTAGAGCTCGAGCTTTTTCGGCTCGACTTTGAGCTTGGCGGACCGTTGCCTCTCCTTCGCTCAAGATCGGCCTCTGTCAAGTAGATTTCCGGCTCTTCGTTTTCTATTGTGGGATCCGGATTAACCTAGAATCAATAGAAAAACGTTGAAGCTTTGCTTGAACATTGGTGAAATCAGAGGGGGGAAATTACGGTTAATGCAAGGACGGTGATGAATTCTGCGAAGAATCGGCGGTTCAGATTCTTTGACATTTGGTAGAGGACGAACCAGTCTCCGATCGAACAATGTTTCACGTAGTGACGAATGTGTTTGACATGAGCGTTGTTCTTGTAAAATCTTCTCATTTTCGTGTACATGAGAAAGGTTCTCACTCCGGATGACAGCAGTTGAGAAGACCTGAAAATTGAAAATAGAGTTGCAACCATAGGAGTTCAATAGTTGATTATTTTACCTTGTGATGATCCGGACAACTCCTATGAAAACAATGAACCAATGCCATATCCAAAGCAGAAGGAAGACTTTGTCATTGATCATGTTCAGTCCAAGAATGCACATTGCGTGCCGATCGTCCTCACGTCCACCCATGCCGTACCTAAACGAAACGTTGACGTAGGATATCTTTAGGTAATGTTAGATTAATTAGGAATAATAACTAACCTGTGGAAATGACAAGCTGCTTGCTTGGGGAACACCTCACACATAGGGTCTACGATCCCTAGGCGTTTCCTCTCTTCCGGAATGATGCTGAAATACCTATAAACCAAGGAAAACCGCTAATTAGAGCCTTATAAAAAAAACTAAATAGTTTACCTATAAACTTCCCACCCATAGAGCAGGTACTGGTCCAGTAGGAATTTGTGCGTCAAATAGACGGAAAACAATGAGAAAATGGGATTCATCAGCTCGCAAAAGAAGAAGCCGTAGGCGTAGCGGTTGAATTTGTTGTGGACGTGGATTTGGAAATGTCGCAACATTCGACTTATTTTCTCCTCAGAATCGTCCACCACTCGACCGGTGGTCCCTAGAAAAAATATTTCAAATATTTCGATGTTGTTTTTTCATGCTCCAAAAAATAACAATTCAGATATTAAATGCATTCTTTCCCGCCCGCGCGTAATGAGTTCTTAAATGTTCGTTTGCTCTCCTCTGCTGTGAGCTCTCTGCAGGTCTTGAAATCTGAAGACAAGAACATAATGGGCACCGAAAAATAAATTCAAGGCAAGCCCGTTTGCATCTATTATTTTTAAAATAATATTTTTTAGTTTCCTCCTAAACGTTTTAAAACTGATCGACTTTTAACATTGTGTTTTTCAACGAGAGCGATAAAATCTGTACATCTGAACTTTAACGTCCAGCAGGGGGAAAAGGCATGTTTCCCCCTGTCAATCTCAATGACACAATAGCTAAAATACTCTTGAAATGAGAGTATGAATGCTCTGAAATGAGAATTTGGATAGACGGGGCATAGGAAACAGCGCAAAAGATGGACAGATCGCGATAGACAAACTCCGATACGATATTTCGAAAGCATGTGACTTTCTGTCTACGACGAATATTTTTCCCCACCGCCAATGGAAACATCGGGAAAAGTCCCGCTTTTTGCATCTCGGAGATTGTTTTCTATTGCAAAAGTGTGACGTCATTATTGAAAGCCCTGATACGTCACAGTTTTTCCTCAACATTTATTTGGCTCCAGTTAAAGAAGTTTGATATGTTTAGAGCACAATTTTCTATCCAACAAGGAATTGCATTTTTACACTCTGTGAAAATCGAAAGGAAATTCTTGAGTACAAGGAATTTTAAGTGAGCCTTCAAATTACTGACCAAATTAAAATGCAGTTAACGGACATGACCTTTTCTTGGATAGGCTCCAAAAATCATTCATTCACTAGCTCATATTTCCGGCAATAAAATGGATTAAATCACTACCATTTACAAACTGCATAGTAGAAAAATATGTTTTCTTGGTTTTGCTTTAAAGCTGTAATTTTCGTTGTTTACCTTTGACAATGTACGACATGAGGCCTCCCTCGAGCATCAGCCAAATACATCTGGGAATGTAAAATATGACGGCCTGCGAGGCCAGGAATATCGACACCCACTGGTAGTAGGTGTTGTAGAGATATGTCGACTCGAACTTCTTCCTCGTGCACTGTCCAGTAAAGGTGGCCGGCATGTCAAAACTCGAATACATCCAACAAAAACTGTTTAACACATCGTCGTCCACGCTGTCTTCAGCCTGAAAACCAGAAAGACAATATGAAAATGATCATAATCGAGTAAACGTACTTCAATGCGAAGAAATAGAAAGTCTTCTTGCCACGAGGAGAGTTCAATGTAACAATATTATTTCATTGCAAAACGAAGGCAAAAAAGTCGTTCCCGGCTAAAAATGTATTTCGGGGAAAAGTACAGAGGGCCGGCGCGACGGTAAAAATCTTGGAAAAAAATAGAGTCACACTCAGATAGATAAATAGCTCGAGCTTAGGTCTGCATTAGAATTTCACAACTTTTTTGCGCCCGGGCCAGAATTGAGGAAGAGGTGAAGTGCCAAAATCTTATGAAAAAATCTTATAGGTGCTTTTTACGTGTCCCCAAAAATTAGGTTTATCCGTCGCAATAGACTCTGAGCGACGAAAAAGTGGCTTTATTAGAAGCGCATTGCCCCTAAAAAACAGACAATCCATTTTGAAACAACCTGTACGGACGAGGCCATATTTGAAGCGACTAAGCACATACTACATAGCACCTCTTTGATGTTTGAAATCGCTTCCTTCAGCCTCAAAAAATGAGTAGATTTCACTGGCCTGGCAAACAACTTTGCAGTTTCCTATTTTCGGGGCCAAAATGTTGAGCGATAAATTCCAGTATTTTATTCGAATGACCCCAAAAGCGTGTTTAAAATAAACTTGAAATAATTGAACCCGTACCGTTTCACATTGCACTGGTTCACCAAAAAATTGGCTGGTCTGAACCAAAACTGAGCAGACGATGAATAGAGTGACGGACCACTTATAGTGCAGCTTGAAAGTCAGATTATCAATGGAAACTTCACCGACACCGAGAAAGATTTCAGTAGCAGTTTTGGCAATACCGATGGCAGCCGCCATTTTGAATTATAATCACACTTTGCACCACTAGATGTACCACGTGGTTTTGAGCTTTCACTTCCCGATTCCGGGCACTGACAAGGGAGGGCTTGTATCACAACAAGAGAGGAGCGATAGCCTCGCGAAGGTCAATCGCCGCTAATCGTTGATAAACACTGAGATTTTCTCACAGGAGCAAACGTTCCTGTCTTTAAGATTGGCAGGCTCAACATCCACCTCCATGTGTAGCCTCGCAGCCTCGGCCGTTCGTGAAGGTCAACAGCTCAGCTGACCCTCACACGTTGACCTCGGCGACCACGAAGGGAAAGGAAGAAAAATGCCAGCAGCAGCCTCTGATTTTATGACACGGATCGGTACGATAATTGTTCTTGTTCTTTGTATTATTAACACTCCCATTATTGTTGTTGTTGCTGCTGCTGTTTGATTCACAATTTTTCACGAGTTTACCTAAAAACAACGACGCTGTCAGTGGATACTCAGCTGGACTGCGGCAGCGGCGATGCTGTTTTTCAGGGCAATGCATCTAAGTATTTACACGAAACGAACGTTGTAGGTATATTTGCTTCTCTCTCTGTGCCCTCAAATTGTCTCGGAAAATTGGACTAAACTGAGCTACACACACAGGTCTTTGCTCGCGGCTGCGAGCCGAAGCTAGAAATTGAAGTCAAGAGCTCACTCTTCGTCTCTATCGAAATACAACTTATATGTTTCGTAGTATTTTCTTTGCTTTCAGTGAAATAACACTCATGCCCTGTCCATCGTTGATACTTGATTATCCTTACTTGGAGGACAGGATACTCTGGGAGAGGGAGTATTTTATATCAAGGAGAGACCGGGCAAAAACAGTTTTCTTTCAGAATGCACGCGGGTCCATCTTCCTTCGAAGCTGAAAAGCAGCAACAGCTGACTTTACTGGGTGAGCTTAAAAAACGGAGAATTCATTTTCCCGCGAGCAAGAGTAGCTTTCCAATTATCTATGGGGTAAAATACACGGCTCATTGAAGTCCAAGCGTTGAATTCAAAGACTTGAAACATAAGAAGCAATTAAGGTAATTTATTTTCGTACACCCCCTTACAGCAATCGTTTTAAGTAAGTACTATATCCATTTTGTATTAAGTGCCCAGGCATTCTGACTCTCCATTAAAGAGGAATTCTTTAAAGGTAGCCTTATATCACTGCATAGAAAAAGAGCGTATGTTAAGAGGATAGACTGGGCAGCTGCTTCTTGTTCTTATAGGTTAGTCTCTTCACTCAGGCTTTTCGAAGTACCTATGTCATTTTGTCGTCGAGAGAGCTCGGCCTCTCTTTGTGCTATCATTAGCCAGGGAATTTTCTCGAGTCATACCCTCCGAAAAAAACTCCATGTTTGACTTTAGCAGAGGCCCTGTCCGCCTTAGAATGACCGTAGATACACAAAACACTAGTAAGCAGAACGTTCCTAGTCCCACTCTGAATCTGGCTTATGGAGAGACTGTGTTTATTAACGCGTAGCGTCGGGTGCTCCTCTTGTTTTAGCATTGTACTGCCTAGTCCATCGAAGTCACCTATGCAGGCTGGGTCTATTTTCATGGTCACTGAACGAAATAACGCGAGCAGCGGAAAAAGCTACCGGCTCCTGGCCCAGCACAGTGACTTTCCTCTCACGCTTAAGCAAAGTTTGAACGCACTTCATTCCTCATTTTGGACTGAAGGCACTGTGAAATCTTGACTGTAGAGATCGCAATAAGATGCTCCCGAATCTTCGCCCCTACGTATTGAGTTGAGAAGTCAATGCGCCCAAGAGGCATGTTTGTACCTGTGGAGTACAATGAAAAACTTATTTACCTATTTATTTTGCCCCTTTCATCAAACTAAATACTTACTTGAAAAGAAAATGCTTTTTAAAGCAATAGTAAAGGGTTTGATTAGGACGGCATGCTTTCAACCTTTGCAAACATTCAAAATTGAAATCAGATCGGGCGGCAACGGACAAAACTTTTGAGCATTTTTAAAGGGCAAAAGTCTTTGATTTTTTAGATATCTTTTGTTCCTAAATACTTTGTCGCTAAAAAATTAATGGAAATAATAAAAATCGTGTCAACGCGGAGAAAGAGACACAAAAACAAAGCAAAGACAACCTCAAAAATTACAGGCACTCAATCGAATCGTGTGTTGACCTTAGTCCACTTTAAAGTAAGAGAGTAAAGCATGAAAATATTTTAATTCGAAATAAATGTATCTCCAGGGGCCGAGTGCGAAAAAATCCAGGTCAGAAAAATTCACACAGTCCAAAAGGTATGAAAGCATTTCGGGCATTCAGACTCGATAAATAAGGAATTGTCCATGTCTCAAACAATTTTTACCCTTTCTAGCTGATACTGATTGTTTTTGCTTACTCTACAGTTTTAAAGACTTTTATTGTCAAGGACCGATTTTTGAGTTTGAGTTCGCTTTACAAAAAGCGGCTGCCCTACCTGAGGGTAGTCCAGACTAATGCTAGATTTCCAAGAAATCGCAGCTACAAGGTTTTCTTACCTCATCTCTTAAGATTTAATTTTGAGAAAACTCTGGACAACACAACTTTAAGAAGCTCTCAGAAAACACACAAAAAATTAAAAGCTTGTGACAGAGGAGTTTTTCCCAGGCAGCTGCAACAGTAGTTTAATACAAAAGTATAATTGGCCGTTCGAAAGAGACAAACGTAACGAAAGACCTGTAAAAATTGTCATTATTTTCGAAGGAGAAGAAAAGCCGAAGACGACTTCAATTATTTGTTTGAAGTCCAAAATATCGCATCAAATTTTTTACACGCTAAATCAGAATGAAAATGACATACTAATATGTTGAAAGCAATATTTCCGTATGTCTTGATTTCCCAAGACAATGATTAGGGGTATGACGAATAATCCAAACGTAGGACCTGTGGTTTCAAAGATCAAATACATCGCCAGGTTTCGGTGGACGGAGTCAATTAGTAGCAGTTGCTTAACGACAATGGCGGCAACGGCTAAAAATATAAGACCGCCAAGCAAAAAGGCCCACCGGGTCGTCATCACGTCTTTATTATGGATAACCACATTTCTCTCTTCTGCCGATTCATTTGATATTACATCCACTTGTCGCCTTTTATGCCTTTGAATTTGAAGCGATGTATAAATCAGGATGATTCCGAAAAATCCGGCTATGGTAGGTAATATTCTATGAAAGGAAATTATGCAATGATTTGACCGATTAAAAAATCCGAACATCTCACTTGAAGTTAAAAGGCGTGGACTTGGCGATGTAATTTGGTAGGCCCTCTAACTTTTTATGCACGATATTTGTTTCAGCCGTGTAACAATTTAACAGCGAAAAAACGGATCCGATGCAGAGATTGATCCGGAGTAAGTAGCGAGCCCAAAAATCGTCGACAATCGCCAGAACTCGCTTCTTTATCACGATGTAGAAGTATTTGATGGCAAAATATTCGCCCCCCGCAAGTAAGCCTGAATTGGCCAGTAGGAAAACAAGAAACCAAAGAATCCAAAACGGATTTGTTACAACGACAGGACCCAGTACGATTCTCCAGAACCGTACAGGAACGCTGCACCAGAATGCCATCAGTATGAGTCCAAAGAACTGGGTAAAGAGCTATAAAACGAGTTTCCATAACACAAAACAACTTTCCATCCGTCCCATGGGATCTTACTCACCTGGTTGAGAAGTCCGCGCTTTCTCGGATCACCGCCGTAGATTTCGTAGCAAATGATTCCGGAATCCAAAAAAGTTCCAGAACAGAGTAGAAAAACAAAATAACTGCCCATGCAGATTTTGAAACCGGTTTGACCGTCCAGTAAAACGTAAGGATCCGTCCAATCCGGATCAAAATTAAGGTCGAAATTTTCTTGAAAATTCATAGTCTTTCTAAGAGCTTTCAATATGGAAGTGAAGAAGTCAACTAAAGTAGGTACAAAAAATATATGAAAGCTCCTTCCTTCGCTCACTCAAATTTATTTAAGTAGTAACAACTTCATTTTTGTTACATACACTTCCGGCTCGAAGGCGAGCCTCTTAGTGTCTTTCTATTTCATCCCTTGGCTACGCCTTGGGTGAAAAATGGCCACTACTCAGTGGGAAAGAAAAATCACGCCCTGAGATTAGAATAGTCCTGGTTAAAACGCAGGAAAGTAAAAGAACAACTATTCTCTACGGAAAAAAGGAACAATAGTGAGTATTTTGGCATTAAATATAAGAAAA
>JAAUYL010069346.1_pt1 | contig 14940 bp, 6 predicted proteins | sample 7278011 | NCBI WGS metagenome assembly JAAUYL01 (sample SAMN14350225, study PRJNA611818) | marine sediment metagenome | isolation source: surface marine sediment (1.8m) | place: French Polynesia: Moorea | collected 2018-08
CGCGAGGCAAAATTGAGGGGTATATATTTTCATCCTAAAATCCTTATAGACCAAAATATGCGCAGCCATATTCAAGACAAGGAGCACGGGGGTCAAACCAAGCACGTGGAAGGGCAATCTGTTATGAGTATGGTCATCCGAGTCAATTGTTTAATGAAACTTGGCCCTTTAAATATTTGAAAATACTCGTGAAAACTGCTCTCCCCTCTACCCTATAGGAATCGTGATGGACTGCGTCGTGCCAAAAAAGAATCACCCAAGAAAGTTGGGAAATTTTGAAGGTAACATGTCGATGGAGCTTCGTCTATGCAAATGACATATTTATGTACGAGTATTTACTGTTAGGACATACTAGGTATTCCTCTATGTTGAATTTGGATATTCATATTTCTAACGAATAACTGGACGTACCTTGCTCGCGCGTGTTTATTGTCATCTGTCCAAAAATGACCGTTTATGCAAATTTTCCCCCGTCAAAGAGCTTGGTGATGTCTGCTGACCTGCTATTGCCTCCTAAGAATGAAAGATGGTCAGAGGGACCTTGGGGAGATGATGTGCGAAGCTCGAGCTTGCATACCAATGCGGATGGCAAATGGCAAGGCGCGAAACCATGCCCAAAAACCTTAGGCGGCATACATCATTGTACCAATGTAATCCTATGAAATTACCGCTGCTCCTCCTACCCTCCTCTTCTTTCTTTTGTTATTGAAATGGCCTTGGGGTGAAAGTCCATCAGAGATGCAAGATAGGCTTCACTTTTTTGCCATCGTGGGTTTTCTATGTGCCACAGGTAGCAGTCACAGTCGTATGAAAATCATGGAGACGAAGAATGCTGACCAAAATAAAGACATCTCAATGTCTGAAGAAGTTGTATTTAGATACGAGGATGATTTCTATCAATCGATAGTTTGGTTTGAAGGCTGAATCTCTCACACAGAGCGGTTGATGGGAAAGATGAGACCCCGTCGTCCCGCGTTGAAAGACGTTCAATTTACTGTCTTGGCCAAGGTTGCGAAGTGATCGGTGTTTTCAAAATTAGCAATTATGTTATCGATCGCATCAAGACGGAGTTCCAAGCTACGCTAGGAATACGAGGAGTGGAGACGTGTCTATTGTGCATGGAATCTATAGAATGGAAAAGAAATTATTCGCATTTTTTGCCCTAAAGGGGGACAAGAATGGGCCTTTGTGCCTCACAAAAAGAGAAACAACCCTGAAAGCACTCTGAAAGTACTTTCTTTGACAAAGAACTTCAAAATTGATTGCCTGGGGTACAGGGATGAACTTGAGGACACTTGCAAAAAAAACACGCATAAGTTAGAAGCACTCTTCTCAACTTCAAAACATAGCCCAACATGGTATGTGGGATGCGAGACGATTACTTACAAATAGGTTTTCTCTGTTTGACTTTTTAGAGATAAGCAAAAAGCGAGCCTCCCAGCTCATAAATTGCTTATGGACTCCTCAGGAACTAAGTATGAAGCTAACGGAAGTGAAATAAGTATAATTCAGTATTCTATTCAGCAACTCGACTTTCATGCTTTTGCCTAGCTCCAAAAATTGATGCAATGCTTTACAGCTGCATTTCTATGAATAAATACGCAGTTTCTAGTACATAAATACAGAGCACAACAAAATTGAAGTGAAAATAATGCCCCACATAACATTTTTTCCCTGGAGAAAGAACAGTTCCCCGTAATGTTTTTGGGGAGCAAGGCCAAATTTCATTACTTCCCCATAATGACTTTTTTCAATTTTTAAAACCATCCATTACAAGTTTGTTACAGTTTTTTCCAAGGCCTATGCCCAGCTGACTAAAAAAAATTTTTTATTAATTAGTTTGGGCGATTTTTTCTAAAAATAATGTTTTAAATGGGGAAGAACATTTGGCAGGTTAGTTCTTATCTTAAATGTAATTGCCCTTCTAACTTTGCTCAGCTCATGTCATCCGATTTCTCGAACTCGAAGGACGTGAGAAAACAAACTCATTTCGAGAAGGCAAAACCAGACATCAGGTATCAAGATTTTCCTACCACAGCAATAACATCAACCTATATAGATGGGAGATGATAATAAGCTATAAGAATTAAGTACGCGCGTTAAAGTCACCGACAAAGAAATTTCTCGGTATTAGCTGGATTTCCCCAATAAAGCAAGCAGATTCGCCATAAAATAAAATTTGACTATGTAACGATGAGGAGGTGCGTTATTTTGTGTCCTTGTGCTGTGGTTTTGCGAGTTCTCTTTTGAATACAAGCGATGATTTGACTTTTGAACCCCCGTTTTTTTGGTTTTCTCCTGGGGGATTTCTTGCCAGCAAAAACTATGTAGAGGCAAGAAAGAACCACTTGACGACGAACCATTGCCAACTATGCAGTGATTTATTTTCGCACAGACATGATGATAATCATTCCTCATCAATGAAATTCATATAATTTTTTAATTGGACTCTCAGTAACCAGTTTGTCAATTTTTGTACGTACAGGGCGGCTCACTATGCTACAAACATCCTGCATACATTTGAGCGACCCGGTATGCTTACCGAATTTGGAATGAGGATTATGCAGATGAGTTTCTCTTCTTCTTTCTTTCTCCAATGGGGAATCTTTTAACCGTGGAATGAGCGGCAAAGACCCGTTGATCATTTTCACGTCGTAGCGCATTTCCGAAGCTTGACAGTGACACCACTCGCGCTAGAAGTTTCTCCTCTCCTGATTTTTCCCGTTTTTAATCAGGGGAAATTTCAAAGTCATTGGCAGAAGCAGGATAGAGCCTGATCATTTTTTTCTTTTTCTGATTTTTGCACGATTTACCGTTCGCAGAGAAGAAGAAGAGCGGATCCGCTGCTTTTGAGAAAGACAGATCGTGTGAAAACTTCCCCTGGATACGTGATTTCTTCGAACTTGCATTGCAGAAATGAGAGTCGGCGTCCTTCCTGGGTGGATTTTTTGTTGTTCTCAAAGTAATGTTATGAATGCTAACAAACATGTTGAAATTGTTATATGCTCGATCCAGATGGTGCAAGGATAAGAAATACCTTTGAAATTTGCCATTCAAACCAAATTCGAGCTGCAGCTTGCACCCAGCAATTTTGTTAATTTGGCGGAGGCTAGATACGGTCGCAATATTTAAGGCAAAATACTTTAGTACTAGCATTCATCAGTTTAACCTTCGTCTCTGCAAAAAAAAATCTAGCATACATGGTAAACATTATTGTTTAGATTGACACATTAATGAGGTAGTAGGCCAAGCCAAGCGGCCGTTTGCAAAAACCAATAGATCTGCCATTGGAATCAAGCTGCATTTCTATTTACCTAACCTTTTTTGAAGGCCTGGAAATTGGCCAATTTCTGACGTCTTTTCATATTCATAAGGTTCATGTAATTATGCCTAAAACGAGCAAGGCCATGCTGGAAAATCTTTTGCAGTTTCCCTTTTCGAAATTAATCCACCACCGACATTCAACATTCCTTGGCGTCTTTATGAAGTCATATTTATATGCGCACGCACACAAGGTCAATTCTTTCAAGACTGAATTCTTAGGCTTATAGCGTTTTTACATGCCTAGCATTTTGCGGGCAAAATTCAAAAATTCAAACGGACGGTTTGTTTCATCTCTTCATCCATGCTTTGCATTTTATACGCCAAGAGAGTCGATTCAGACTAGGGGAATTCTTTGACGTGTCCTTAAGTTTCGGAGTTAATACCTCCCCCCGCGAAAACAAACTCTGATGGGGAGATTCCCGCTCAGCGGGAAAATGGCTAACGGTGCACGGTTTGGGGACGAGCCCAAAAAATTTTTCACGATCTTCTTCGCAAACATTCCCCACCTCCTCATACACAGTTTCTCCGAGGGGTATTTCATTTGACAAATCGTCGGCGTTAGTTTCAAATCTAGAAGACGTGCTGTAATTTCCAAGCACACACACCAAAGCACCGTGATTTCATAGGTCAAGGTTTCATTTGAAAGAAGTTCAACAGCATTTATCTACATTTACATTATAATGATGTGTGTTTTATGGAGAGGGTGATTTCAAAAAATGATTTCATTAGTCTTTGAAATTATTCCCCATTATTGAACAGAGAATATTCTGAAATATATCAATGACACCGGCCACATGAATAACCATTTTTGAGGAGGTGTTTTTTTCTCGGAGGAAAACCGTAAAAAATTGTCGATGGTTTTTCGAAGAGCATAATGTTTCGACTCGAGTCGGTGAAAATATGGCGCCCCCTCGAACGGACCCTTAAAAACGAGCTTGTAATTTTTCGTGCTCTTCTGCCAAATAAATCGATGGTCTAAGTTTTTCTTGGCTGGTCTAACCGATAGGTCTTGGACCATGTTAGCTGTAAAAATTAGTAACTTATCCACTTTGCTGCTTGAAAGTAAAGCCTAAAACAATAAAATTCATATTTGCTTTATGGGTGGGTGGGTTTTGATTCTGCTCTAGCCAGGACGAGAATCGGTCTTGTTTTTCTTTTCTTTTAGCGATTCACGACCGAAGGTCGCTCGATGGGTCGAAAAGAAATTTGTTGAGATAACACTCGAATGAATTACAAAAGCGCGTTAAACTTCAGGGCTCATATTTTTTAGGGGGAAAAATATCCTCGTCAAGGTTTTTCTTTGCTTTGCTTTACGTATTTGGAGAGCTTAAAATGTTTGGTTTTTAGAATTTTAGTCGGCACAAAGGTTAACGCCAGTTTGATTAAAGTGCATTTTCCGTTTTTCCCCCTGGTGAACAAACAGACAAAAAGGGCACGAATGAGTTTTGTTCTTAAGAATCATTCTTTATTGCATTGCAGCTAGGGAGAAAAATAAGCCTGTTATTCGCAAGACTTGGGGTTTGAAATTTCCAAAGACCTACACTAACTTACGTCAGACTCACATGCGCATATCCGTTTTAAAGTGCAGTAAATATTTTCAATGTCAGAGCGTCATATCCGGCACCTTTCAGGTTAAGGGGATCGAATGAGTATTATTGAGAAAGAGAAAATGTTATTTCAACCTTGATATTTTTTGGATTTTCTGATATGCAATGGATGAGATGGTTTGTCATTTCGTCCCCTCGTCGTCGGTCGTTTGTTTCGAAGGCTGAATTGAAACTTAAGAGAAGATGGGATATTTTTTCACATCGACAAAATAATCCAAATAAACCACAATGTCACGATCTTTAAAGGTTGTGTACACGTGTGATTTAATGGCATCTCTTATTTTCCTTCGAGTCTCGTTATAATCATCTTAGCAGGAAAGTTTTGAAAGTGCCTGCAACTAAACAATGCACGAACAAGGTTCGATAGATAGTGGGAAGATTCCATCTCTGATGGTCTAAACTTCCAATCAACCTCAACCATAATGAAACACTTCTGGTTTCGCAGTGAACTTGAACTAGAGCCGAGAGAATTTTGTTTCACATGTTTGACACTTGTGGCATGGCTTTGAATTAACCGCAGGAAAACATTTCGGGAAAATGGTCATTTTCTCACCATGGCAACCGTCAGGTTTTCATGTGAAATCAACTAGATACAAAGATTGCTGGATGACATTAAAACATCTCATGCCTAGCAGCCTTACATAGAATTTTCCGGCGTTGCCGTCATCTGTTACCTAACTAGCTATTTCATGTGCTCGTAAATATCTACGTAGGTGTTGGCAGATTCTTGAGATTTAGGTCGGGACTAGTTTAGTCACACTTTTCCCTTTTCAAGTATGTTTGTTTTACTTTCAGCAATGCTGAGCTCAAATAAATTCACTGGCTGGTGGCAATTTGAAAAATGTCGATTTATTTGTTTATTTTTTGGGCGTCTATACATTTTCGATTTCATATAGGTCATAATTGAGCCAGTCCAGCGACACGCTTTTTGGTCGTGACGCTGGAGTAATAGGCCTATAAATCTTAGAAATACCAAGGAGGGTTATCACCTGTTTTATTCAGTTTGTATTCGTAGAAACACGTGTGTGCACTTACGTTATTTTTAAGTACCTTGTGGGGTCTCATTCAAACTAGCGAAGACGCTACTTAGGAAGGACAAATTGGTGAATTGCTGTCACAGGGGTTACTTGCCATGAGAAAATTTATTATCACGTCATTGTTAAAAGTCACCAAGGCCATTTCAGGCATACAAGGAGAGGGGAATCACTGAGCACCACATTACCCGTCTTGCCAACCACCAAACCACGAATGAAAAATGGGACTTTTTACGAGACAACATTCACAGATATTCAAAAGTCATGACTTGAAAGCATGTACAGTATAACTTTATTCATCCAGGTCTTTGAAATATTCATAATCGTATATTTAAACATTTAAGAGTTCATTTTATGTCAAACAATTGCTTGTAGCCCATCCAAAAGACGCTGTCTCCGTGAAGCGATCCCAGATAGTCTTCGAGTTTCTCGTCTAAGATATTTTCATCATTTGAAAATTGAAATATTAATGAAATCTGATTTAGTACTGTTAACAACCTTCTGTAAGTAGTTTGTCAGACGGGCCGAGAGGTCGGCAGTCCGGGTTCACATCCCAATTTCCATTCTCTTGACACGAGATGGTTGCCTCGATCTCCCCGGTTTCGATTAATACCGAGCCCGGTGGACATTTGAATCTGCAATTTTATTGAAAAACAAACTCTGAAATTAGGTTTTTGTTTTAATTTAAAGACGACATTAAAACGGGTGCGATAACAAATACAACACTAAATATTGGCATGAACGATATTTCAAATATTTTATTTGTAAAAAAATGTATCTGAAATGTGCGAGTTGTCTCATGAAGTCAAAAACGAGAACTGAAGAATATTTGTCTCAGAGCAACGCAAAAAACTTATTTTTATTCACGAGTAAAAATAGAACTTAAAGCAGAAATGAAAAATTGTTTCGGAGAAAATATATTTTGTCAGATTTTCAAGGTTAGGTGTACCTAAAAAGAGTTTAAAAAATGAGAGAAATCCCGAGCTGTTGCACATTTCATTTTAGCTGCCATATGGTTTCACAAAAATATTTGCCCAAGCGCAAAGATTTCCACCTTACATTGCAAAGCAAGTGCACAGTTCATCAAAACATGACTCGGGAAAATTGAAGTAATTTTAAAGAATTTACTTACACTTTTAAGGTTTTTAGATTAATTTAAAAAATAAGATCCTTTACAAATCGACATTTTTTGCCTTAAATTGGCAAAATATATGTTACAAATTTTGCGGGCATTCGACGCTGGAAGATCCATGTCCTGTTTGCTGTCATGTAGCTTTCACCCCTGTTAAGTTCGCAGCAACGTTTAACAATGCAGGAATTTTTCTTAGTTATTAGCTTTGCAGGAATATCCTCACCGCTTTGTCAAAATTCCCGATGCAGGAGAATTTTGGCCAGAGCACGCGACAATTAAATGAGGGGAATAAACGCTTCATGGCGGACTGAATTTTCATCACTGCGTACACAAATGCGCGAATTCAAAACAAGACTGAACACAGTCACAAAATTCAGCAGAGTAACAACGCCAATTCTATCCGTATAACCAATTTGTCATTAAAACGATTGCTGAGCAAATGAATAAATGTAAAATAATCGGTCTTGATTAAACAATTATTCCTTTTTGACGCTTGTCGTTTTCTCAGTGTATTGTCATGCGAACATTAAGATGTTTTTTTGCACAATATTGTGCAGTTTGTGCAACGACTTACGTTGATATGGTCACGGCAGTAAACTGCAATCGTAATTCTTAAAGGTGACTGGGGAAACTTCTCTAGCTTAACCTTTTTTCAAAGTGAGGAAACCTGAAAGTAGGGAAGTCTCTCGAACCACCGGAAAATCCGTTAATTTTTCCATTCTAGACACAACAAAGGACACAGGAGATGCGTTTCAACTTTACGAGCCAACAGTCTATTTAGTATTTTCCACTTTTACTTAGTTTTGCGTGCGTCTTCAAAAAGTTGAAAAACTCCAAGGATAAAGACATAGAAAAGTTGATGACGCGAGGTATTTCATGCAAGGTTCTTGTTTTCCAAGTCTGTGGAAAAAACACATTGCGTGGATTTGTGAGGGGCAAAATATTTTTATGCATTTTCTGTCCAAAAAGTCGGGAACACTCGAATTTTTTGAAGTGAAACGTTTTGTTTTAATTGTTGTCGAAGCTCACGAAATCAGCCGATTTTATTTTGCGAAATCACTGTTGCATAGAGAGAGTTGACAGAGGGGGCAGCACGTGCTTAGATATTTACAATTTCACCCTGCCTTGCATTTCGCGATAAATTGAAACTAACTGCCTGCATGTGATCAACAACAACGAAAAGTAAAAGTTTAATTTTCTCCTCATCAAAAGTCCTTTTTTAAAATGGTTGCAAGCACATTTTGATATGTGTTAAGGCCAACATCGACAAAAATTCATGGAATCAATCGGAAAGCAATTTAACAATTAGGTAGTGACTTTGATTCTGATTTTTAATTTCATTGCCATATGGCCTAGCGTTTTGTACATTCGACTGGTCAGCCAATCCCAATTTGGTGATGGCGTGTTGGGAAAAATTCCTTTCGAAAATGTTTATATGAAAATTATTCGGCCTCCGAAGGTCAAAGCGGAGTGACATCTTCAGCGTGTTTTTCTACGGATTGAGAATGAAAATTACAAACAAAAAGTAAAAAAAAATCTTCCACTGTGTGTTTTTAGGCGTGAAAGTTTGTTTCAATGCTGCATTACTCCAAGGTCGGCACAACACACACACAGGAGTGAGTGCGAAATCGCAAATTTTCAGATTAATCATTTTCCCGCCAAAATATTCCCCCTCCTCTTGCACCGCTGGCTGCCAAGTATACGTAACTAAAACGGAGCCTATAATTAAAAAAGTTACCGCTCCATCAACTCGGGTTTTCATTAGGGACAGCCAGCTTTTTTAACAATTACCTTCTCGTCTTGCCTTGAACATAATTCTCCATGCCGTAATAAAACGGTCTTGATCTTTGGTACAGCAGGGAAAAATTCGTGAATTCATGTCAAAGCAATCTAATACACACCAGAGACCACATATCTTTTAGTATTAGCCCCGTATGTAAACAAGGGGAAAATCTCAGCTCTCAGCTTTTTGATGACACTTTCTACCGCCAGGTGGCGCATCATGTCTGCTCAAAAACTTTCATTGCGCTACCCGATTTTACAATTTAGATATTTCCTTACTTTCCCATATGATTTTCTATTGAAGAATACTTTAAGTAGCAAAGCGGGGTGTCCAGCAAAAAAGAAACATTGCATTAAGAAACTTCTCGATGCTCCTGTATCAATTCTACAGGATCTCCAGGCAGTCATCCAACATCATTGTGAATCAGGCAGGAGGGAGGGTGGAAGGAGTGGTTAAAAATCCATTACGCCATCATTTTCATTTTGCCCGTTTTACCATTAGACAAGCACGATTTTTCCCCATGGGGCAAATCACAAATCATCGCCCACAAGTCAATAAACCACCCAAAAGAGCCATTTTGCCATTGAGACTCGACTGCAGAACGGAGAACGGCTGAAGGAACCTAAAAGTGAAACTGAAGACTGAAGTAGAAGAATGAATAGGTAAATACACCCAAATATACGACTAGGCATACTTCCTTAAACCGAAAAAAGCAAACCTCTCTCTCTCTCTCTCTCTCTTGGCAGAAGAAGCAAGCGAGGGGAAAACTCTGAGACAAAGATCTCTCTCGTAGATCCAAATCTAAACATATGCTCGCACCAAATGGGCAACCAGAGGGATTTTTTGGCTCTAAACTTCGAAGACGTTTCCTCGGGGAAAACAAACATATTTACAAAAAGTTACATCTATTGAATTGTGAGAGACAATAGCTCCCAATAAAAAATCTTGCTGAATCACGGGACACATGTTTGACTTCAGAAAGAAGGAACGAGTATGATGTGTAAGAGTTTGAATTTGCGAAAAAGAAAACAGAGAAACTTATGGGTTAACCCAACTTTCATCCAGCCGCCACCACCAGGCAGACACACCATAGTTCACTTCACCCCATCCATCAAGAAGGCTTGAAAAGACTAATTGTAGCCTGTTTCACAACTGAAGAAAGTAGGAGCAAAAACCCCATTTGAGCCTGGAAATGTGCAATGGCACAAAAAATCCACTCTCAAGTCCTTTTAAAGAAAGAATACTGTGTAGTCTGGTTGGTAGTTTGTTTTGAGCTCTTCTGGCTGCCCGGCACTTAAATCAGGATAATACGCCAAATCGCCGACCACAGATGCATGAGCAGTGCAGAAAAGATAAAATAACCGACTATGATATAATTTGAAACTTCAGGCTCCCTCCATCCCTGTGTTACAAATGACACGATAAAAAGGACAAGGTTGCCTTGAGGAGCCAGGTGGGGTGGTCCTTTAATTAAACTATTTCATTCAACAAACTCCTAAAAGTGTGGTACAAGCACATCACATTCATTTGAATGAGAGAGAGAAAGAAGAAAGAATCATATCTTAGCCAGCTCAGAGTTGCCTATTTTCATCTGCCAAAAACTTGCAGCCCGGAAAAACGGGGACCGACGATTTCCCCCATATTTTATCATGGAAGTCTCACGATCCTTTAGCGAGACTGCATGCAGCGCCATCTGTTGGCTCGGCCGCAACTCATTTCCAGTTGTTAGCGAACGCCTCCTCTCTTATTCTTGGCTAAGGAGACTACAGCAACAAGTCTTCAGATCTCCCATCTCCACTATGAAGGGAATGTAAAACAAACAGCGCAGCACAACTAAGATCTAACTTTCCCGGATGGATGGGGAAATTTCACGCCATTTTTCCAGCAGCTGACGAGGGCACCACCGAAAACACATCCGAGTCGCGTCTCGAAGAAAGTTAGTTAAATATGCGCCACCGCCAAACCATGTCCAGGACCAGAACTCGTAATTTGCAATTCACATGACATAGCATTGGAATGGGCCCTCTGGATGAGTAGGACCTTCTCGTGTGTAATTAGAAATGTTGTTTGTTTCTTGCTTTTATAGATGGTGACGGGTCTTAGGACTTATGTAAGACATGCGCAATATGGGCAACTAAAGTTTTCCCCTCTCCACCATGCATTAAATTGATTCAGCAAATGAAACTTTACGGCCCCCTTGGTCCTCAAGGCTTGTGATGAAATATTTGAAGATAATGTTTTTCTTTTTTAAATTGAAAAACTTTTCGCGTTTTTGCTCAGAAGTCGGGAAAGGGAAAGAGACTGGACAGGTGCGCAATAGCGCAATATTATATCAAGCAAAAGGGGAGATATCTCATGTAACAATAGGCAGGGGAAAATGACATTGACATGCAATGCCTTCTAAGCCTTTCCAGCCGCGCTCTATGGGGGAAATCCAGGAAGTAAACAAGCAAGTAGGTATTGAATTCAATGTGTGTGGTGTGTGTGCAAAATATCTGATTTCATCACATGTTTTCCCGCCAAAAGGAATTTGCTCTCTCTCTCTCTCTCTCTCTCTCTCTCTGTCTGCCTTTTTGCAAAAAGGGCATATTTGGTGAAATCCAAAGAGTCTAGTTGTTTACCAAGTAAGTAAGTTCCACGCATTGTTATGATATTTAATCTAGATAATGTCAAATAAATCTGCAAATGCATTGCACTAATTTGGCCACCGCTTTTACTGTTTCCTGCAGACGAGAAATGGCGATCATAAGGCACCCTTGCTTGCACGGTTGTCCTTTCCGAAAGAATATTTCAGCTCGTGCGTGGCAAATAAACATTCCGTACGTGTTTCCGCTATTTACATTTTCTCCCTCCTCTGTAGGTACCAATCGTATCTTATCTGCAATACCATGTATAGCAATCGGAGTTCGGACATTGTGTAAGCAGGATCCTAACTTGGAGCTGGAGCCACTCCTCAAGTTACTCTTGTGATGGGCTCTTCAAACTATAAAAAAGGATAGAGCGCCACTTCCCTGACAAAGGCTGGAATTTCAAAGAGAATGTTTAGAGGTCACCGCGCGTTAAAGTCTCTACTTCTTCATGGGGGCAAACGTTTTCACCATTCACCATTTTTGCATTTCTCTTTGCTTGATCATTGCGAATTTGGGCATCGTAAATAAATTCGAGCTGCTCCGTTTTGCGAGAATGTGCATGAAATATACAAGGGTGAATCTTTGCTCTCCGACAATTTCTCATGCACACACAGGGACATAAGTGTTATACCTACATGCGAGATAATCGCGCTTAGGTTTGGGCATGCCCAACAACCAAAGCAAAGGTACGCTTTTCCAACTGCATATTTCCCAACCAATTTGCGGCACCGTGATGGGTTGTGTTATAGGCGGACAGTAAAGATGGTATCACTTTAGAATCCAACGTGATGACTGCTTGCAATTCAAGTAACACGATTTTAACGACCCCATTATCGACGCTTTCTACACGATCGCAATCGCGCGAATATCCTATTGCATTATTTATTCACTCCCAAAGCTCAGTCAGCTCAGTTCAGTTAGTTTGTTATTCTCGAATAAACTTGCCTGCAAGCTTTTGGTGGCCTTAGGTTCTCTAGCTCTTTCCCGTTGGATACATATCCTGCCTCCTCTTCTTCTTCGTTTCGTTTCTTCCACACCCTGAAAAATTCTGACTCCCAGGCCTTGAACCGCTCGTCTCATCATAGTGATAGTGTACGTTAAGTATGATTTTCAAGAGTTCTATATGCTATACGGTATTCCATATCCTACTAAGTACCTCGTACCTACATGGAGATTAGAGAATCTGCTTGAGAACTAAGAGTTAGTATAAAGCAAGGAAAACTGCGGCTGTTTGAAACATAGTCATGTGCTATGCAAAGACCCTCGTTTTAAAATACTTGTCTCAGTAGATGTGCAAGTCGTGGTTGGAAGCAGCCTCTGTTCTATGGACCCACCGAGAAATTTCAAGGATTCTCTTTTGGAGTAAGGCACCCCGGGTTGGTGTTCGTACGCGCGATCTTCACGCATATAGTAACGCGGATAGTAAGTACTACATAAACACGCGAATAGAATAGCATTATTATGGTACTCCGGGCTCAGTAAATAATACTTACAGCAGCGTCAGTTCAAAGTTGCTCACCAAGCCGTAAAGTGAGATACGCAACAGAGTTTCTTTCTTTGGTCCAGCCCCTCGATCTTTAGTGATTACAACAACTCCCTTAGCCAAATCTAGTCCAAAAACTAACCAATATAACAAAGGTAAGAGGCCTAATAACGGCCGATTAAGAACCTAAATTAAAAACCCAATCGGTATCATCCAAGTGTCACAAAGTCCCTATTACTAGAAAAATGGTAATTCAAATTCTTTTCTTAATAAATCGTGACTAATGTCAAGTCCTCTCCACCCTCGGTCATTTGATTCCGAAAATAATGCCGTTAGTAAAAATCTGTGCAGTGTGTCGTAGAAATTGGCAATTATATAATTTTAAAAAAGTGTTGCACAACTGACATCGTAATTTTAGCCAAAAAATGTCTGTCACATCTCAGTCTGCGTTTTTGGATTATGCTACCATATTTTTCCGTTAATTGTGACACTTCAACCAAAATAAAAAAATAAAAAAGGAATACAACAAGAAGATTTTTCGGAGCAATAAATAAAAAAGATGGATAGAATTGTAACAGCGGAGATGAGAAAACATAAGGTCAAGGTGGTATGCAGGCGTTGAAATTACCGTGGAAAAGTGCGAGAAATATTCAAAAAGATACTTAGCATATCAAAATGCTTTCATGTAAAAAGCTCATTTTTCAATGATTTGCCATCGTACAATCGCCTCACGAAATAAAATCAGATAAAATCGCATGTGCTCACCATAAAAAAATTACTGCCTGATTTTAGTGCATGACATTAGTTGGTTCTTTCATCCCATTTAAAAAACGCCTACAAATAAGTCATTTCTTTTTGCGTCACACAGGCCGCGTACTTTAGCTGGTGGATAGGTCTAGCTATTTCGCAAATTTTTGCCTTTTTGCACATTTATTTTGGTAAAATGTTTCCCAATATAAAAAAGGAGGCGCGGCTGTGCTGTTACAATTAACACGGATATTTCGCTCCTCTTTGCGCTAAAAGCCTTTCACACTTCTTCTGCCAACAATTGAGTCTAAATTCTCTCAACCGATTTCTTGCGGTTTTCGTGGCGAAAAGAAAGTATGCTCCGAGCAAAAAGTGTGGAAATTTCCTGTTGCTTTGTAGAATAAAACTCGCAAAAGTAAAAAGGGATACCGATATTTTTAATTGTGATCGTGATGTAAAGGGCGAAAACCACACTTTATTACACAAATCATCCGATAATTTATTACCGTTCTTTTTCCTCTACGTAAAATGTCAATTAGACTCCGACCACACGTCGCAATAAAACTAGGGTTTGTTATTGTGTGTGCGGCACTTTCCAATTCAAAAAAATATAAAACATAAAACAGAGACATGCCTAGCATTTTCCTCTTAACACCCACATCGAGACTTCGTTTCTTTATTCCTCCTCATCTTGTTCTATCCGGGTTTTACGGTATCTATCTATCTGCCAAATCAATTTTCAATTTTCGATTTGACTTTTGAAAGCTGAGAGTTCAAAACTTGCTTGCTTCAGCCTTGATGCTCGTTTTCAATCAAAAATGGCACAATGGATTGATCTTCTCATCACGTCAAATCATCGGCCAATGTCAAAAAACTTGCACAGTGCACACATATCCTGTCACATTTTCCCGTTGGGGAAATCTTTTTCAGCCTTGTGACAGGCTCATCTAAAAGAAGGGGCAAAAACAGACACTCACGATTTAAGCTCAGCTCAACACAGTACAAGGGGAATCTATTAAACATAATGACAGCCTTGCACAGATTTTTATTTCCTATTGATGCATAGGATACTATACGTACTACTTACATATCAGAGCTCTTTGTTTGGTGGCAGTAATTATTCATGTAAGCCGTCACATTCAGTGACACAGGGGTCAAACCAAATCATTAATCAAGGCTATGCTGCTTCACACACAAATC
>JAAUYL010001791.1_pt1 | contig 14934 bp, 8 predicted proteins | sample 7278011 | NCBI WGS metagenome assembly JAAUYL01 (sample SAMN14350225, study PRJNA611818) | marine sediment metagenome | isolation source: surface marine sediment (1.8m) | place: French Polynesia: Moorea | collected 2018-08
ACCAATAGTTAAAGCTTCTTGCAGTTTAGTCTGAGCAATACAAGCTTGTATTTTAATTTCATAGACCTTTACTTTATCCAAGAGTTTATTACCTTTTTCTAAGACAATATCAACTAATTTATCCATTTCTTGAAAGTCACCATTTAAATAGTTAGCTTCTGTCGCTGATTCATGTAGTGCCAATGTTAGTTGATATTGAGTTGAAAAACTATTTTCAGTAAGTAGATTTATCCCTGTCTTAAAATAAGATATTGCTGATTTATAAGCCGTTGATACTTTAGCTTTTATTCCTGCTCTTAAATTTAAACTTACTAACTCTTCCCGCGCATCTTTTTCTGTAATTAATTCCACACCATAATTCAGTTGATTGACAACTTCAAAGATTTTTTCTTCTAGTTCCTTATCCGCCACATTCTTCAACAATAATCTGCCAATTTTTAGATGAGTTTCTTGCTTGTTTTGTTCAGGAATTAAACTATAAGCTGCTTGTTGCACTCGGTCGTGTATAAAATGATAAATCGGTGTTTCTAAATCCCCTATTTCTGGTAAACTATCATCCTTTTCTCCCTGATAAAATTTATAGGTTTCATCTACTGGCAAAATCAATCCTTCTGATAAAGCATTCCACAAAGATGAGGCCGTTTCTAGCAGGGATTTTTCCGATACAATAGAGAGGGTTTCTAAATCAAACTCATTACTAATACAAGCTGCTAATTGTAATAATTTTTGAGTTGATTCGGGAAGTTTGTTAATTTGAGCAGCCATCAATTCCACCACATCCCCACTCCCTGCCAAAATTTTAATTTCTGGCAAATTGAACAACCATTTCCCCTGTTGATAATTATAAAAAATCAACCCTTCTTTGTGCAGAGACTTGATAAACTGAGTGCTAAAAAATGGATTACCTTGAGTTTTGCGATAAATCTGTTCTGTTAGTGCTAGTGATTCTTCAGGAGAATAATTGATAGTATCAGCTACTAAATTATTCAGTGCTGACTGACTTAAAGGAGACAGAATTATTTGATTAACTATCCCTCCTAGATTTTTAATTTCTTCAATAGTTAATATCAAAGAATGCCCAGGATTTACTTCATTATCTCGGTAAGCTCCGATCAATAATAAATAGTTAATATCTATTTTTTCCATCACCAACTTCATCAATTTCAGAGAAGCCAAATCTGCCCATTGTAAGTCATCTAAAAATATTACTAAAGGATGCTCTGCTTGAGCAAATACAGAAATAAATTTTGAGAATAATAAATTGAACCGATTTTCCGCTGCACTCGAAGATAATTCTGTCGCTGGAGGTTGTTTTCCAATCAATAATTCTAATTCCGGAATTACATCTATTATTACTTGTGCTTCTTCTCCTAATATTTCTTGTAATTCAGTGGCTATCCCTTGTAACTTTTCTTCTGGTTCACTTAAAATTTGCTTAATCAATTCTGGAAAGGCATTTAACCATGCTGAAAATGGTATATCTCTTTGAAATTGGTCAAATTTTCCATCAATAAAATAACCTCGTTTTTCGACAATTGGTTTATGAATTTCATTCACTAATGCTGATTTCCCTATCCCAGAAAAACCTCCCACTAACATTAACTCTCTTGGGGATTTGGGACTCTCAAAAATTCGGTCAAAAGCTGTTAATAACACTTCTACTTCTTGCTCTCTTCCATAGAGTTTTTCTGGGATAATTAAGTAGTTGCTACTGTCTTTTCTTCCCAGGTCAAATACTGTGACCTTCTTGGTATTTTCCCACTCAGACTGACATTTTTCTAAATCATAGCGTAACCCTCCTACTGTTTGATAACGTGCTTCAGGCATTTTTGCTATTAATTTCAACACTATAGAATTGAGAGTTTCTGGTATTTGGGGATTCAATTCTATTAGAGGTTGTGGTTGACGAGCAATATGAAAGTGAACTAACTCCATGGGGTCTGTTGAACTAAACGGCAGTTGCCTGATTAATAATTCATAAAATGTAATTCCCAATGAGTAGAAATCACTTCGATAATCAATTCCTCTATTCATTCGCCCTGTTTGTTCGGGAGATATATAATCTAGAGTCCCTTCTAGGGTATTGGGATTGCGTATTTCTGGTGTTTCTTTAGGGAGTTTTGTTGTGGTACTAAAATCGATTAGTTGGATTTGCTTTGTTTGGGGATTAATTATTATATTTTGGGGTTTAATATCTTTATGAATAATCCGATTTTGGTGTAATTTTTCTAGGGGGTTAATTATTTGTAGAGCTATGTGAAAAAATTGATTTATATTGTCTGAATTAGAGTGGTTAGAAAAATTTTCCTGACTGAGATATTTGGGCAGAGATATCCCGCCAAAATCTTCCATTACTAACATTAAACGTTGCTCAAATTTTTCCAGTGCTAGCATTTTTACTACTCCTGGAAAGTTCAAGTTTTTCACCAGAGTATAAGCGTTGCGATATTGAGTTAACTGCTGGAAATTCGGATAGGGATGGTTGGGGAGTTTGAGGATGACTAATTTTTTGTATAATTCTGCGTAGCCGCGATACACAACCGTGCGATCGCTGGCATAGATTTCTTCTAGGAGTTGATAGTTGAGAATTTTATGCATCAGTTAATTAGACTAAAAGTAATGAATTACACCTAGATTAATTATATAAAATAATTACTATTGTCTTTGTTGCATGAATATTCTGAACTCCTTGCTGTGCAATATTTTTCCTTAATAAAGTTCATTGAAAAAAAGCTTGATTTATCAGGCTTATGAGGTTTTTATGCAACAAAGCCATTACAGTATAATATAAAACTCTGATTTGGTATCTTTGTCAGCGACCCGCATTTTTTACCAGGAGTCAGGAGTCAGGAGATGGAGGGAAGGAGTCAGGAAATGGAGGGCTTGTAACTGTTGGCTAAAATCTGGTATTATCTATAAAAATCTGGGATTATCTGTTTTATGCTACTAGGATTCACGCGCTGAACTGTACCCAAATAACCAGCAAAAAACCTTACTGGCCAAACACGCGGGTGTAGCGCGTCACGCCTATAATTGGGGTTTGTGGTTAACTAAAAATATCCTTAATCACAATTCAAATAATCCTGATAGTAAACTGAAATTTCCTACTGCAATCGACCTGCATAAGCTTTTGGTAGCAATGGTTAAACCATCAAACTATTGGTACTACGAGGTTTCTAAGACAGCACCTCAATATGCTTTAAGGTATTTATCATCAGCTTGGAAACGTTGCTTTAGTAAAGTGTCGGGAATGCCTAAATTCAAGAAAAAAGGTAGAGATGATAGTTTCACTTTAGATGGTTCAATATCGGTAGGTTTTAATGGTATAAAACTGCCTCGAATTGGATGGGTAAAAACATTTGAAATATTGCCAGATAATGTTACCCCTAAATCTGTAACTATAACTAAAAAGGCCGATGGTTGGTTCATTAGCTTCAAGATAGAAACAGAGCCTCAAGTCACTGATAAATCAGTTGATGTAGTTGGTGTAGATTTAGGTATAAAATCTCTAGCTACGTTATCTACTGGTGAGGTTTTTGTTGGTGCTAAGTCTTACAAAAAGTTAGAATCTAAACTATCACGACTGCAATACCTAAACAGGCATAAAACCAAATTTTCCAATAACTGGAAAAAAGCACAGCTAAAAATAGCTCAGTTACATAATAGAATAGCTAACATCAGGAAAGATACACTGCATAAACTAACTACTTATTTGGCTAAAAACCACAGTCAAATAGTAATAGAAGACCTTAATGTATCAGGAATGATGTCAAACCATAAGTTAGCTAAGGCAGTTGCCGATATGGGGTTTTATGAGTTTCGTAGACAGTTAGAGTACAAGTGTGAGTTATATGGTTCTGAGTTAATCATCGTTAATAGATGGTTTCCCAGTTCTAAAACCTGTTCTAACTGTGGAACTGTAAAAGAGTCTCTGTTGTTATCAGAGCGTGTTTTTAATTGTGAACACTGCAATTTTCGCTGCGACCGAGACTTGAATGCAGCGTTAAATTTAGCTATGGCGGGCAGTTCGCCCGTATCAGCTTGTGGACTGGATAACGCCGACGTTGCCAGGTTGAAGCAAGAATAGAATAGGCTATCTATTAGATAATCATAGATTTATATAGATAATCATAGGTTTCTAAGAACGGAAATCGACGGACTGGGAAAAGCACTGCAAAGAACAGATAAAAACACGATCGCGCACGTTAATTATCACTGCACTTACATAGGTGATATTGAAGCATTGCTCGAGGAAAAGTTTGAGTTTAGGCTACATAAGACCTCTTGCAAAAGTTTTAATTAAATCAATTTAAGACATGAAATAAACAGTTTTATCCTCCTATTCCCTATTCCCTATTCCCTATTCCCTGACTTCTGCAAGAAGTCTATACTAAAATCAATTTTTCTGATGAAGGTACTTAAGCATTTCCTTATTCCATCTTGCTCCAAATGTGGGAGTGAAAATATAAGCCAAGGTTGGATTAATTACTACTACAATAATTGTGGTTACTATTGGCCCAAATAAAAAGCCCTGGGGATTCTCTTTAGGGTTATAAAATTTATCGATTTTCAGTATCTAGAATTAGCACTCGTTAAATATTTTACCAGCTTATTTTAGTTCTTAAAGCAAAACTGTGAAAAATTAAATATTTCAAATATACTGATTAAATCAACTATATAGTTCCTGTCAATAAATTTTTTGGCAGAAACTAGAGATAATATCCTGTATATTAAGTCACTTTAATTTTCTCTACTTTCATTAAATACCCTTAATTAAATGGGAACTTTCTTACATTAAAATAATTCTAAATAATTTAGGTAGTTTAATTTTTATTCTTGATCGGAAGTATGAACATTAAAGCTTTAGTTTGTAATATTCAACTATGCCCCCAGAGACTGATATCCCGGTCTTTATTCGTCGTAACTTTGTCTACATTAGGCTTAATGATGGGCATAATACCTAGAGTGTCAAACCCATCATTAAATCCTATATTTGATACACCAGCTTATGCTCAAGAATCTTTCACAGATCAAGCAGTAACTGCGGAAGAAATAACAAAGTATGCTGTTTCAGTCTTACAAATTGAGAACTTGAGAATAGGAGTATATAGAGAAATTCAAAATGAATTTCAAAAACAAAGTCCCGGTGGGTCTGTACCGCCGATTATTTGTAATCAGAAAAGCAGTGTTAATACTTTACCACAAAATATTCAGGTAATTGCTGTTAGTTACTGCAATCAAGCTAAAAAAATTATTGAAGGAAATGATTTGACAGTTTCTCGGTTTAATCGAATTACAATGACTCAAAAAACCGATCCAACTTTGCGAGAAAAAATTCAAACTGAATTGATTCGTATTCAGCAACAAACTGGTAATTAATCAATCACTTCCTGGGAATAGTAATACAGAGGATTTTACTGGAACAGAATTTACCCATAGTAACTTAGAAACCAGGTTTTTTCCTAGAGGTCTATTGTTCAATTGTTCAAACATAAGATTTATAGTAGAAACCTGGTTTCTTCGCGTAAGTCATATTTCAATTTTCAATAATTAATAATTAACAATTAATAATTAATAATTAATTATTAACAATTACCTCTCGAAAGAAAACGGAATTGATTGACTAATAATGAAAATTTTTTCTCTCTTGGTCGATTGGATATGGCGAGGAGACCTCGCCATCCCTCGACCGCTTGTTTCTCCACGGCGAGTGAGAGGCTTTAAAACTTAATTATTCGGTAATATAATGTTTGGTTAAATATTTATCATAAAAAATTACCAGTTTGTAGTTTGGGTAGAACGAAGTGTTAGGGTTTACGCAGCATAACCTTAGCGTAGCTCCGACCCAGGGGGCAGGAAAGCTTATCCTTCCTTAGAAGCAACCCAATACAAGCAAGGTTTTCTTGGGTTACGCGACAGCACAACTAATATCATGTCCGGATAATCAGCGATCAAAAAAGTTTTTGTTTGTAGAATAGCTCTCAGCCCCATGCATACTTTTTGCTCAAGCCCTACTACAAACTTTAATTACAACTATTCAACCGGACATGACATAACCTACTTTATTATAACTAATTATTTGGTATAATTTAAAATTAACCTGATTTTTCTAATCCCACAAAAAACTATAAACTAATGAATAATATTTGGCAACGTTTAAAAAATTTACCTTGGCAAGAACTATCTTTAGTAAGTTTGGTTGCTACTTTGACAGTAGTAGCTTCAGAAGTATTATTAATCCTCAGTCTCACTTATTTTTTTGTGATTCTGAAACCATTGAATATGTTATTTTCATCTCCTATTTTTGGAGTTTTAATACCCATAGGGGTAGCAGTAGGAATGGGAGCATTAGCAGTTTATCTATTGGAATGGTGGCAGAAAGAATGGTTATTGAATAATTCTAGTCTTTGGGCGCTAGTTTTATGTTTATTTATTGGTTTATTATTAAAGTCTTTCCTCCCTTTGCCTTCTATATTGCTAAGTGCATCTAAAGCTTCATTAATAAGTTTAGCTGTAGGAGTTTTCTGGAAAGGGCGACCTTATTGGCGACGTTGACATCCTCCCCGGTCTAAAGGCGCGGGGAAACAACCGAGCGTGAGCTTCCTCAGCGGGTTGACGTTTCATTGACTACTGCTACCTTGACGCTAGTCTTACGCTTGTATCCACGTCGGTTTTTTGTCTCAGACTGCCCGCCCGCGACTAATATGTTTATTACTGTATTCTGCTCTCTATCATGTTTATCGCCACAGTTGAGACATTCCCACTCTCGCACCTGAAGGTATAATTTGCCTCCACGAAAACCACAACATGAGCATTTTTGTGATGTTGGCTGCCAACGACTAATTATTCTGAAATCACGACCGTATTTTTCTGCCTTTGCTTCTAAAGGTGGTTTTTAGAGCAGGATTTGATATGATTCCTGACTCCTGACACCTAACTCCTGAATATCATACATTTATTCAGCAACCCTAAATTATTGCGATCTAGACCGACATATTTTTCCAAATAATATCATAAAATTCAGATAATATAAAAATTCAGTATAGTAGATAACAATTTGCCTAATTTAAGTTTTTCTATAACTATTTTTTTATGTAAATTTACTAAAGATTTTGCTAAATTTTATAGATAATAATTGTTTTTTAGGTTTCAATTATTTAATGTCTTGATTAACAAATTTTTTTAATAAAAGCTAGTGATTTGAAACACAAATTCAAATACTTAATCGAATCTTCACAATAGTAGGGTAAAAAATTAAAGCAATTGTGAAAGTTTATCAAAAAAGGCCAATTTAACTATGCAATGGGGTGACATCAAAGTTAAAGTAGAAATATATTGATAGAGTTAAATTTATATAGGATTATCTGATTATGAGTTCCATTACAAGTATTTCACCAGAAGTTGCTCCAGCCCATCATAACTATTTAGATAAGCTACTACAACCTGTTCGCGAATATCTTGATGCTGTAGAAGTAAACAATCCCAAAATGGCACATTGGTTATGTCAATTAATTCCAGCTCAATGTCCTTTTGAGAGAGATGTAAAACTATTCGGACATCTACTTGTTCACATTCCTCCTATGTGCAAACTTAATCCTTTGTACGACCAATTTATTGGGTTAAGATTTAGGGCTTTAACTTTTCTGGCGGATGTTTGTGGAGAGGATATTACAAGTTACTGTTGAAATCTATTTCTGATTTTAAATTGTTTGCTTTTTATTTTGTTTTTATCAGTATCTAAATAATATTTAAGTATGGTAATAAAAGCCCAGTTTCAAGGAGGAAATTGGGTTTTTTGGTATTATATAAGTACCTGGTCATAATTAAAATTATTTGAATTGGAGGAGTCATATCAAATCCGGTTGAATAGTTGTCATTGCGACAATAGGAAGCAATCTCGCCCAACCCTGAGATTGCTTCCTTCCACTCCGTTCCACTCGCAATGACTTTATAGTTAGTGATTATCCGAACATGATATTATAGGTTATACCAAATCTCAAGCCTGGTTAGAATAGTAGGGGCGGGTTCCGCGTTAAATTAATGGTGTTAGCAATTATTTAGATCAACCCGCCCCCGCTCCTATAATATAGAATCCGGTGTCGTCATTGCCACAAAGGGGAAGCAATCTCGCATCACCCCTGAGATTGCTTCCTTCCATGGAGTGACCGTCGCAATGACTAGGCTATAATAATTATCCAAATTTGATATCATCCCTTCAGACAACAAAACCCAGAAATGCTATGAATATACAAACAATAAAATACTAGAATTCTCCTGTTTAGCTTTTAGGAGAATCCCAGTTATGGGAATATCATTTTTTCCAACTTTAGAATTTATAGTAGATGCAATTATAGTTCAAGAAAATTTCTTACTTAGACTGACGACGACGGGAAAGGAACATTCCACCACCGATGAATGCTAAAGCTGCAATGCTGCTAGGTTCTGGTACGCGCACTTTGGGTTCTGAAATGAAATTCTGATATGTTTTTTCGTATGATATCTCAGAGATAGCGCCACTTATACCGTTAAATTGAACTTCAAGACTCCGAACTTGTCCTAGTTCTTCTTCGAAATAAAAATCCCAAACAGAGTTCTCATACTTATGAGGAACTACACTTTGATTAGCTAGAAAATATTCAACGTAGGGATTACCAGTAAGCTTGTCTCCTGTAAAAGCTTCATCTACATTAGTCTGATTAACAGCATTGTTAAACCTATTTCCTGTAACGTTGTCAATTACGTATCCTCCCGATCTTGAAAATGTATAGTCTGCTATGACCTTGTTATCTGCGTCTTTAGCTATCAAGTTAATTTTATTAGCATCTGTCTTATCAAAATCAAGAAATTCGATATTTCCTAATGCAACATCCTCTTCAAAGGTAAATTTTATTTTACCACCATTGCCCTGATCGTCTGGAGCTGTAAATAATTTTTCACTATTGTTTGTTTTGTTATTCTCTTGAACAATAAGGATGTTGCCTCTTGCTCGTGTATTCAAATTCCCTCCAGTTGCTAGGTCTTCATCTCCATATGTTTTGCTTCCAATCTTCTTATTGCAGCCGTCGGTAATTCCACTAGATAGTGGGTTATAGTTGCTATAACCATCTATATTATTTCCTGAATTTTCAATCTCAAAAGGATTACAACTACTGTTGAATAAGGTAACACCTTTGCCGTTATCACCAACTTTTTCAATTTCAACGCCAATTGGAAGGTCTGACCAAGGGTTTACCTGAAGATGCTGTTTATTTGAAGCGTCAATGTCAATAACTGTGCCAGCTTCAAGATCATTACCGTTAGCATCTTTGTCAAAATCAAGAGTAATTGCTCCAGCAGAAGTCACGCTTGCTGCTACTGCTATAGTCGCCACCAATGCACTCTTTCCACAGAATGCTGCTTGAGATATTAGGGAAGAAGTTTTTGTTGTTTTCATTTTAATTATTCTCGTTGGTTTGTTTGTTTTGTTGTAATTTTTAACTTCTTGAATATAGAGGATAAATCAGAATATTTATTTTCGACCTCCCCTTGCTTGCTTTTCATTTACTATGATGCACGATTTTTACAAAAAGTGCAATAGCTAAAGAGACATCTTTACGAAAACAATATAAATATGTATTTTTGACGATATTTTATTATTAAAATAACCTCAATTAAATAGTGATAATACTGATGAAAATTATCTATATATAGGCTAAATGGCTTACTTTTTTGTAGTGGTTAAGAGATATTACTTAAATAAATCCCGAAAGATTTTTTTGAGGGGAGGAAAATTAATTGATTTGTAGAGATAAAAATAAAGAGAAAAAATGGCTTTATCTATTTTCTAAAGGAAAAATATTGTATGTGGCAGACAGTTAATGTGTCCTGTTCGTAGTAGGGCTTCAGCCCAAAATCAACAGAGGACCAAAGTTCAACTACGAGCTTGTTTGTAGTAGGACTTTAGCCCGATATTAACAACAGAGGAATAAAGTTCAACTACGAGCTTGTTTGTAGCAGGGCTTTAGCCCGATATTCAGAAGAAGGACTAAAGTCCAACTACGAGCTATTACTAAATATCATCCCATCCTTTTCCATAATCCCTCAATGGATACTCTATCCAACAACTTCTTAACCAATCTCTACCTTCATATTTTAAATACCAATGCACACTACTTTCTTGCCAATCATAAGGAGAATTAACATAACCATGTTTTACAGGATTATAGTGAATATAATTCAGTGTTGCATAATAATGACGTTCTGAACGAATCCCACGGTCAGAATAAGAATGCCAAACTTTACCAGTCAAATTATCTTCTAAATTCCACTGACGTGCTAATCTACCATGAATTAATTTGAAGGTTTTAGTTACTTGTTTAAAGTCAACATTTTTCACTAATAAATGATAATGATTTGGCAAAACGACCCAAGCTAAAATGGAAATATCAATATTAATAAAACTTTCCCAAAGTAAATTTAATATTTGTTGACGGCGAGCTTGAGAATTTAAACGGCATTTATGCTCATAACAAGCTGCTGTTAATAAGTAAAATTCATAATCTGTTAAATGATGAGGGGGTGAATGAGGAGGATAACCATTAGCGAGTCTTTGCCGAACTATTTCTGCTTTTTGTTGAGCTGTAAGTTGACGATATTCGTACATTTGTTCGTAGTAGGGCAAGATCCCGATATTTTAGAAGGACTAAAGTCCAACTACGAGCTTGTTCGTAGTATTGCTCTCAGCCCGATATTACATGAAGAAGGACTAAAGTCCAACTACCAGCCTGTTCGTAGTAGGTCTTCAGCCCGATATTTTAGAAGGACTAAAGTCCAACTACAAGCCTGTTCGTAGTAGGGCAAGAGCCCGATACGAGCATTACACTTGCTACTATCTTACCCACATTTTCAAGCTAGACACCCTACTACCCTCTAAATACAAAATTATCAGCGTCAAGTGTAAGTCCACTATCCAGAGTGACAAATAAACCGCCACTACCTAACCCTGCATCATTACCATTCTGGTTATAGAATAGATTACCGTTATTGGTATTGTAAACAATCACGACATCGTTAATAGCAGCAGCAGCATCACTGGTGACAGTAGCAAATATCTCGTTAAAATTAGCTCCATCCTCAATAGCAGTGAATGTTGTTCTATCTAGCAGAATAATATCCCGCTGCACATCAAAATCAGTAATGGTATCCTCACCTAAATCATCTTGACTGTAAGCTTGATTTGTGTTAAAGATAAAATAGTCAATGCTGGCACCACCAGTCATTTCATCATCTCCGGGTCCACTATTGAGGCGATCGCGTCCTTGGCCTCCATTTAGAGTATCGTCACCATCACCACCAAACAAGTGGTCAAAACCAAGGCGACCTTGCAATAGATCGTCGCTATCCCTACCAAACAGAGATTCATTACCAGTACCACCAATAATAGTATCCTCAGCACCACTACCAACAAGGCGACCATCATCACCATTTCCTCGAATAGTTAAGACTGTATCCTGACGCGCAGACAAATTTTGAATCCGTCTGTCTTGCTCTGGAGGAACATCTTGACGAGTAAAACTAGGGTTGCCATCAGCAGGGAAATTTTCTGAGAGAAACTCAGCTAGAGCATCTTGTTCGGAACCGTTATCTGTAAAGTTAGCATTGTTAGTTGCTCCTGCTGGCAAAACTTCATCTACCAATTCAACTTCATTTTCGCCAAACAGTGGGAAAGGATAACTATCGCCTCCACCTGCAAGGAAGTTGAGAGTGACTAGGCGAATTTCTCGGTCTGAGTCTCCAACTATTTCACCATTGCGAACTACAACATCGGCGATCGCTCTATTCTCATCTAGAATTGCCAGACTCCTGACGCGCTCTCCATCAGTTGCAACACCTGTAAGATTTCCATCAGCATCTTCACTAAATTCGATAGCTTGTTGAGTGGCATCAAAACTGAAGCTAAGACCACCTACCTGGGGAAATTGACCGGGAGTTGCACCATCTGTGGTTGCTGCTACACCATGCTCAATAATTTGTTTAAGTTCTTCTGCTGTAACTGTTAGTAGAGTTAGTTCGTTATTGAAGCGGAGGGTATTCTCAATATCTAGCTGGGAAATTTGCCCTTCTTCTTTGCCTACAAAAGGGTTTCCAGCAGGTGGTAACTGCACCAAATCATCAGAAGTACCGCCAGGGGGAATAAATGACTGACCGATATTGTCGCGGATACCACCACCATTTTTAATGGAAACTATCACATCAGAGTCATATTCTTGAGCAATAAATAAATTTGCATCCGCTGTGAGATTTCCTAAATTAGTTTCTTCGGTGCGGACATTTGCTCTTGTACCGTTGAGGAATACATCTGTGGCACCGAAAATATTGCCATCTCTGTCAGAAATATTTTCATTAATAGCATTTGTCACAGCTACCACTGTGGGGTCAGCTTCATTTTCTGGCTCGACATCTTCCCCAAAAGCTCGGTCAACTCCTTCATCATCTGTAGCATAAGCACCACTTAAATCTTCATCAAAACTAGTAATGATGCCATTTTCGTCAAAGTCAGCGATGAGGCGACCCACATATCTATAGTTGCCATCGGTATTAATGACTAATACAGGTTCATTGTTAGGGGATGTGAATTCGAGGGGATATATATCGTCACGTTCGTCTCCATCTCGTAGAATGTCGTCTTCTGCAGCAAGAAGAGTATTGGAACCACCAGCAATAATCACATCAACATCTGTCAGAAGTTCTACTAATTCTTCTTCAATACTAATCTGCTGCATGTGTGTCAGCAGAACTATTTTGTTAATACCTGTGTCAGTTAATTCATCTACTGTTTCTTGGATAATTTCAGCTAAAGCTTCAATATCATCACTATCTGTGGGTGAGACAACAACATCACCAGTGGAAGCAATGGAAGGTAAGGTAGGGGTTGTTGCACCGACAATACCTATTTCTTCTCCACCTACTTCAATAACAATACTACCGGAAATTGTATTGGGTTCGGGTGTTCCACCGTCTGCTACAACAAAACCAGCAAGATTTTCATCGGGACTAAAGTCAATATTAGTGCTGAGATAGGGGAACTGAGTACCTAGATAACCATCCTCACCAATTCCTGGTCCTGTAATTTCTGGGTTTGCTGCAATGAGATTAGCAATAGTTTCTGTTCCTTGGTCAAATTCATGGTTACCAAAAGCAACTGCTTGAAACTCCAGAGCATTATTAATTAAAATATCACCAATTCCTGGTTCGCCATAAACTTCATCACTAGCATTAAAGAATGGTCCGGGAATATAAATGTCTCCAGAAGATAATTTTAGAGTATTCTCAAAATCATCATCTAGAGCGTTTATAACTGCAGAAAAGTTTACAGCATCTTGTATTGCGGGAATACCCCCTTCTTGGTCAGCAGCATGAAGAATTTGTAGTTGAATTGGTTCCATCTAAACTTTATTTAAATTTGAACATTTTTCTCGGTCATCATATACTCCTAAAATTAAGTAATCTTTAACAAAAGTTAGGCATTAGGTTAAGACTTAGTAAAAAAAACATATTCTGATAAATAATGTTATTATGTAGCTGAGTAATTTAGCTAAATTTAGAGTGGAACAAAAGTATGAAACGGCGTAATTTTATTGAATATACTTTACTCTTTATTACCAGTTGTTCTGCAATAACAAATAATACTAATAACTCGGAAATAGGGAAGAAACCAGAAAAACTTCGATTTGCAGTGACGGATGTTGTTGGCAAGGAAAAGTTGCGTGATTATGAGCCATTTCGTGCCGTTCTGGAAAAAGTATTAGGAACAAAAATTGAGTTTTTTCCAGTTGAGAGTTATATCGCAGCTACAGCAGCTTTACAGTTGAATCAAGTAGATTTGGTATTAGCTGGGCCATCGGAATATGTTGTGATTAATGCTCGGACAAATGCAATACCTTTAATTGCAGTGACTCGCCCTAATTATCATTCTGTGATTATAGTTAATGCTGATAGTTCCATTAAATCTGTTGCCCAACTGGAAGGTAAAACTATAGCGATGTCATATATCGGTTCCACAGGTGGTCATCTGGGGGTAACGAAACTACTGATGGAAGCAGGATTAGATCCTAAGTCCGATGTAAAAATTCTGATGTTGGGAGATGATGGTAGTCTAGAAAGTTTTAAACAAGGAAAGGTTGATGCGTGGGGAGGATCTACTTCAGACTATGATTTTTTCCTCAAAACAGAGAATGCATCAGAAAATGATTTTCCGATCATAGCTAAAACTGCTTTGTTACCTAGTGATGTAATTATTGTTAGTAATAAACTAAATTCTCAGGTAGTTGAAGAGTATAAAAATATTATTGTTAATAATCAAGAACAATTAGTGATAGCTTTGGCAAAGGGAAAATCTACAAATAAATATCAGAGTTCTAAACTGGTAGTTGCTAATGATGCTGATTACGATTTGATTCGTGATGTTTATCAGGCGATTGGAGAAGGGGATTTAATTGCACAATAATCTATCGTTATTCACAAGTAAATTTTAATTTTGGCAAGTGTTATTTTAAGAGCAAGTTAAACACAATAATTATTAGATTTGAGTTCTACCATTTCTCAAAAAGAATGCTATATATGATTGGGTGGGGTAGGGACGCCCTTATGCAACGTCCGTACGGAAGTGTGGGAGGTGGGGGGAGAGGTTAAAAGTAGGAAAAACTTATACTAACCGAGTAATAATTGTCAAAAACAGACTTTTAATCTTGGCAACTATTTGACTTCTGAAGTAAAGCTGAAGTATAGCATTACTTTTGGCAATTGGTATTATACCATTTCACAGAATTCTGAATTCTGGATTCTGAAGTTAGATTGGATAGGCTAAAAACTTTGACAAGAGAAAGGTTTGAGGCAATTATTTGACATTTAAAGTTTGAAACTATTTGTGACATCTTTAAAGTGAATTGGTATTAG
>JAAUYL010049773.1_pt1 | contig 14927 bp, 10 predicted proteins | sample 7278011 | NCBI WGS metagenome assembly JAAUYL01 (sample SAMN14350225, study PRJNA611818) | marine sediment metagenome | isolation source: surface marine sediment (1.8m) | place: French Polynesia: Moorea | collected 2018-08
ATAGCAATCCTATTTTATTTGTGTATAAAAATCTTACTGCTTTTAGGGAATAGGGGTGCGACCCCGCGGGGTGCGACAGACGCAACGGATCAGACCCCGCGTCGCCTACAGCTCGCTTGCGGAATGCTGACCAAGAGAGGGAACGCGCACTCCTGTGAGGGAACACTTAACTGAGAACAGGTGGGAATTTCAGTTTTTTTATCTACTTTTTGATTACCCGCAACCTATGGGCTGATTGCTATATTATGTCATTGGGACTGGAACGGAGTAGCAGGAAGGAATCTCATCAACTTCTAGAAACATTTTATATGAGTAAAGTCGAAAACTTCATACTATAACTTATAGTATAATTAGGCGTTAAAGTTAGGACATTGGTACAAGGCGAAAACCTGTTCTACTTATCCTGTCATTGGGACTGGAACGGAGTGGTAGGAAGAAATCTCCTTAATCTCCTTTAGGATCTATTTTTATTAGGAGTTGAAGTGTCATTGCGACTTAAACAGAGTGAAAGGAAAAAATCTCATCAACTGGTATCCATTTTTATTATTCAAGAGGTTCTAACTCTTGTGTTGATTGCCATCCAGGTTGCCAAAGAGAGCGGTCTTTTAGTTGTTTAGCATTTAGCCAAAATCTCACAGTTGAATCACAGGATGCTACCATTTCAGCAAATACCCATTGACCTTGATTTTTACGATTTACTACTTGGAAATGTCGCCATCCCCAAGTTTTTTGAGTTGCCGTCCATTTAGAACCAAGAAGATAAGGAAACTTTTGTTTTTTTGGCATTTTGTAATGAGGAACAAGGAAATATAATTCTAAGATAAGTCTAACCCCATTTCATTATTTTCATCAAAACCAAGATGAGAATATAGAGGTTTGCCTTGAGGGGAAGCATGAAGAATAATTTTAGTACAACTAATAGACTTGAGGTAAGTAATAGCTTCTTCCATCAATTTTTTAGCAATTCCTTGACGGCGATAATCTGGTTCAACATAAACTCCCCAAATATAACCCTGTTTTCGATATTCCGGCTTGATAATATTTGGATATAAACCAGCGAATATTTGACAGCTAACTGAACCAACTATTGTATTACTTATATCAGCAATAAAGGCTTGATAAAATAATTTATGCCGAGCGTTATCAATATATTCTTTTGTGATTTCTAACCAGTTAGATTGAATCGATTCATCAGGAACACCAATATCTTGCCACATTAGATAAAGATGTTTGGCAATTAGATAATTTTCTTGTAGGTTTGCTACTCTAATATTAATATTTTCTACCATTGAAACTTTGGATAATTTTAGTTCCCAAACTTATTATTGTAGAAATTTAACTTTGGGCTTATATCCTACTATAGCAATCCTATTTTATTTGTGTATAAAAATCTTACCGCTTTTAGGGAACAGGGAACACTTAACTGGGAACAGGGAACAGGTACGAGTTTCGGTTTTTTGATCTACTTTTTGATTACCCGCAACCTATGCGCGGATTGCTATACATTTTTGGTTAAAAGTACCTACTTGGATACTAGCCTCACAATTAACTGTTAGAATAACCTAGTTTTGTTAACCTTAACAATATACATTAAATATGACAGATATGACTCAGCAATATCAGATTGGTTTAGTTATCTATCCAGATATGACTCAACTTGATATAACTGGACCTTTTCAAGTGTTCTCATTTATTCCCAATGCTCAGGTGCTAATACTTTGGAAAAACTTAGAACCTGTCTGCAGTCATAATGGTTTGACAATTTTGCCTACTCTCACTTTCGAGCAATGTCCAAATTTAGATGTTCTTTGTATTCCTGGAGGTCCAGGTCAAATTGAAATGATGCAGGATGAGGAGGTTTTACAATTTTTACGAGAGCAGGGAAAAACAGCCAAGTTTGTTACATCAGTTTGTACGGGTTCTCTCATATTAGCTGCTGCTGAATTACTACAGGGTTACCGAGCTGCTTGCCATTGGGCGTTTCGCGACCAGTTAGCAATGCTAGGAGTTGAAGTAGGAACAGAACGAGTTGTTATTGACCGAAACCGCATTACTGGGGGTGGAGTAACTGCTGGTATTGATTTTGGACTAGCGGTTGCCAGTCAGCTTTGTGGGGAAGAAATGGCGAAAACAATTCAACTGTTGTTGGAATACAACCCTGCACCACCTTTTGATGCTGGTTCTCCAGAAGTAGCAGGAGCAGCTTTAGTTGAACAAGTGAAAGATTTAGGAAAACCAATGTTAGAGGCATCTTTGGCAGCAACTAGAAAAACTGCTTTAGCAATAGGACTTGATGTATGAATTTTTTTTAATTAGGGTTTGATGATTAAATCTCAAAAACTTATACAGTAAGGATTTAAGGCATTTTTTATCAGAGAAAGTACCAGTTTTTTGCTCTCGTGATCTGCAAAAAGTGAGGATTTTAAACAGACAACAGCGGAAAAATTAAGGGATAATTGTTCCAACTACATTGCCTAAGTTCACCATTTCTACTGACTACTACAAAGAATAAAAATACTTTTTCAGCAAACCCTAATTAGTGTCACTATTAGGTAGTTGGTTTTAGAGCAATTACAATTAATCAATCATACTTAAACTGTCTCCCCTTCTAGACAATCCTCTTTGAAGGGTAGCAAATTGGGGAGGTCTAAATTGTGTACATTACTTAAGTTGACACTAAACCTGCTGCTTGCAATGCTTCCCACACTCTGTTTGAACATTTTTCCGGTGTCAGAGTAGCGATCGCTATCCACTGAATCCCTAAAGGTCCGACTTCTGGATCGTCACTACTGAGATTACTTGGTTTTGGTTCCACTGTGCACTGATAAATAATATTTAAAGTATGAAGTAGCTTCCCTTCTCCTTCAGGAAAAAATTTCTCTGCTATTGTCAGCAGTCGTTCTACCTGAAAATTTGTAATTCCTGTTTCTTCTTTTATCTCTCGTGCTAGTCCTTCCATTAGAGTTTCTTGTGGTTGTAAACCTCCTCCTGGTAAGTCCCAACAATTAGGTTCTGGGTCTGTCATTTGATGCAGTAACAGCACTTGATCGTCTGCCACAAATAATCCTAATACTGCTACTCTTAATCTTACTTCTGATTGCATTTTTCCCAATTAATTCTCAACTCAATTTATTTTCCATAGTAAACATTAGGAGAATACTCAAATCTGAATTAGGATTTGCCTAAAAAAACCAAGTTTCTGCGATAAATCCTTGGTTTGAACTATAGACATCTACTCACATAACCGAGTTTGCTTACTTCGCGTCGGTAAGTCCTGTGAATATTAATGTCCAATTTTCAGCTTATACTTCTCTAAAAAGAAAATATAATATTTTTTTATAGTTAATATCAGTTTTGATTTTATGTTATCGCCTTAATAATATAGAAAAATTCTATCATAAAAAAATAAATTAAAAATGATTTATAATAATATAACTCGTGATAATAGTCACTAATTAATATTGATTATTTAGCTTATATTGAATTTTAGAGGATACAGATACAGATGCACAATTACATCCAATCAACCTAAATGGGTAATCCAGTTTTTGCCGTATTGATATACCAAATTTAGGGATGTCACTGTGTCAAATTCAAGTAATAATAAAAGTGTAGGGGGTGAAAATAAAATTACAGCTAGGGGGTGGCCATAATGACTAACTTTGATTGCTTCTACATTTTACTGACAGCTACAATTTACCTGGGACTAATTTATATGGTGTTAAGCTGGATTCCAAATAAAATTAAGAAAACTGGCTAGAATTGTGGGATTAATAGGGTATGGGATCAAGGTAAAGACTTTTTTCTGATAAATGTGAGAAAATAGCGTTGGCGGAGCCTAGCGGCAGCTATATCGCCTCTTAACCCAACCCTCTTCTAAATCAGTAGTTTTTATGAGTATTTTTGACAATACTAAGTAAATTATCTAAGTTAAAATACTGATTATTAGATTACTTAATCGAGTTTGGTTCAGCAATTAACAATTAACAATTACCTTTTCTTTTTAAGAAGAAGATTGACTAAAAGGAAAATTTTTTCTTTTCTCTATCCTAAAAGGTTTACCAATCAAAAGTATTGATTTTCTTGAGTTTTTCTTACATTCTGTTCGTGTAGCGTTTCTGAAGGAAAAGGAAATGGAAATGGAAATGGAGACCTCAGAATTACACACTCGATGCATGAGTTTTTAGCAGCACTAGGATAGCAATTCCCAGGTTTTCGAGATTGCTTCCCTGGTGGCAATGACAATTGTTTAAGATTTCTTATGTGATATATTATTTAAGTTGTTTGAGAATAAATACTTAGCTAAAAATAAAGAAAAATATAAGGAATTCGCAGATCTGAGTTTATTCAATAGATTAATCAAGTAGAGAATTATTTTTCTGATTTGATATTACTCTTCTCAACCTTAAAATAGTCTTTTAAATCAAGGTTTTCTAGATTAATAGTAATTTTTTCTAATAAGCAAAATATTAATAACTGTAACAAGGGTTGCTTTTTTTGGATGAATAGTATTAATATATAAATAGATTCAAAGATTCAAAAACATTTAACCTGGTTTCAACATGGAATTTGCAACTATAAATTAGTACTTATAAATCAAGATTAAATTAGCTCTTTAGACATCAGGGAGGTGGGCAATGGCCAACGTAACTACAGAACAAACAAATATAGCGATGCAAGTAGTACATAACACTCCTGGGCGTATCCGTTTAAAGGCTTGTAGTAAAAATATTGATATTCCTACCCTCAAAGCAATAGCTCAACAACTACAGCAGCATGAAGGTATCTACGAGGTGAAACTAAATAATAGCACGGGTAGCTTAGTTGTGAGTTTCGATTTCAGCACTATGTCTTTGTCTCGGTTGTGGGAAATATTGAAGGATTTAAACATTGATGAACGCAACGCCGCATTAATATCGCCGACGACAGAAGCAGTAGAAAATAAATTATCACAACCTGTAAATCCTACGATGACATTTACAGCAGATTTAATAAATTCTCTAATTCCTATGACTGCCTGTATGTTGGTTAACCAAAAGTTGGGGATTTCCGGTTGGCGAAGTTTACCAGTTTCCCTAATAACATCGAAGTTGACTAGAGGGGTAATCGAACAGCTAAAACCAGAGTGGGGCGAGTTAACAACAGAGAAAAATTTAACTCCCACTGTTGCACCGTCATTTCAAGTGCTTCATTCTACCCCAGGACGAGTAAGGTTGCGAGTACCGCAGGTTAGTAATGATGTAGACTATGGCCAGAGACTAGAAAAATTAATCTTAAGCACTGATGGAGTGACAAATGTCCGCATTAACAGTTCCGCAGCTTCAGTGGCGATCGCCTATGAATCTCATCTAGATATGCTTCCTCACCTGGCTAAGTTAATGGAAGAAGCTAACTTAACTACTTCAGTATCTTCACGATAAACTCAAGTAGCATAACTTAAAGAAGCATTACTGGAAATACTCATCACTTAATGTAGGTAAAAGGAGATTTATCATGTCAAGCATACTAAAAACAGTCAAACACACAAATCTATCTACAGTAGTCTTTAGTTTGGGCGCTGTAGTAATAGCACCGATATTAGTTCCTGTAGTTAAACCAGTTGCTAAGGCAACTCTTAAAGGTGGGATAAGACTTTATGAAAAAAGCAAAGCTGCTTTAACTGAAACTGGAGAAATGCTAGAAGACTTGGTAGCTGAAGTCAAAGCCGAAAAAATGACAGTCGCACAATCTGTAAAAGTTAATGTAAAGACTACTGAAGAATAACAAGCATATTGTTGGTAAATCTGTTGGCTACAGGGGATTGGCATCCCCTGTTTTTTTTGTGTTATTACTGTATAAATAATACTAAATTAATAAATTTTTGTGAAAAATATTATCAGTAATCAAGAAGGAATAAGGAAGAAATCAAGGTAAGCATTCAGGTAGCTCGCCTTTTCTGCGGAATGCGCTCGCCTTCAGCTTTTCCTTGGTAATAATCCTGTACCAAGTAATATCAAATCCGGGGAAATTGGACATAAAAAAATTCTCCAATCGTCATAACTACTCAATCTTTGTAATTCTATCCCCTCCTGACTCGGTCCGACTGACTTCCCCCCCTGGGAGGCAGGGTCAATTTATTGTCACCAGAGAAAAAAGGAGGAGGGGGTGGGGAGTGTGGGAAGTGTGGGAAGTGTAGGAAGTGTGGGAAGCACAGGATCTCAAAAAAATATAGGGTTGTAAATATTGTCTGACGACAAAGAATTAGCCCTGCCCCTGGGAGGGGTTAGGGGTGGGTTGACTCAATTACGACTTAATCAATCTATAACTGTTTAACCGGATTTGATATAATACCAATTTTATAAATGTTTACTACAAATATTTAGGGGATTTTTTAGGAGTCAGGAGTCAGAATGAATAGCTTTGATACTATTTCTTAGTTCATAACTTATCTTCTTAGTCAAAAGAACATCTCCTTTCAATAATTAATAATTAACAATTAATAATTAATAATTACCTCTCCTTAAAAGAAGAGGATTGAGCAAAATGATTTTTTTTCTTTTTTCTCCTTAAAAGGAGAGGCTTTAGACCTTAATTATTCGGTAAAATATGCACGATTGCTCTGATTATTTGTAATATTCTTTTTTCAAAATGGTATAATTCATGAGAAAGATTAGCAAAGAATGCGGATGAGAGTAACTTTTCATTTTCGCTCAATCTTTCAACTTAAGGTTTCATTTTTTTTGCACTAATCTACTAGTGTCTAATTGCATAAATTAATATACTTATTGAGCCAATAAAAAAGCTTGAAACCTAAGGAAATCGAGACAAAAAATAATATTACTAACTTTTGCAACTAAACACTAGAATCAGTGTACCAAATTTACATGGAATAGGCTGTAACTTCAACATAGGAGCCTTGAATATCAATTATCAAAAACTTTGCTATACTTGAATTTTATATTTCTCAATACTATTTTTTGAGGTGATATAAGTTTTTAATAATTTTTGTTATTTTGATGGTTATTTTTGCCATTTTCCCAGAGTAGCATTAATTTTGGAAAATGCTAAAGCTAGAGTATCTATGCTCTATGACCAATTCTCAAAATGGGCAATTTATAATTATATTTGTATTTTTTCTTGATGCTGATACCATGTTTTGGTAATTCGGTAATAGAAAAATTGAATCTTAAGCTTTTTGCATCTACAGAGACATTGCATATAACTCCTTTGAATATGATATTAATTCTGACTAAGGTGACACATTGAGTAAATCACGATAAACTATAAAAGATTAAATTGCCAAAATAATAGTCAAGACATTTATTATGCCAATAAAAACTCAAAAAAAACCTACCTATAATCCTCTATCTGAAGAAAATGCTCTATCATTTTCTTCTGTTCATGCTAGAGTTAATTTTCTCAACGAAAAGCACAAAAAACTTCTGACTCAAATCAAGCGTAAAAAAACTGAATTATCTAACCTGACTCAACAGATACAAACCTTGAGTCAAGAAATGTTTAATAAAAGTAGACCGTTTGATGAAAAAATTAATAGCTTGGATCGAGAAATTCATGCTCTGTTTGAGAAAATTATAAGTAAGAAACGTTTAGGAAAACGTCAAAAGCAAGAAGTTATAGATATTTATCGAACTCTACAATTAACAGGGAGAATTTCTCTAAGACCAGACTTTTTTTCTCAATCATCATCAGCAAATTTTCAAGATAATGTTAGAGATAATTCGGAATATTCAACGGATAAAGACTTTTTTGAAGAGGATTATTATGATGATAAAAATAATTATAGATTCAATGAAAAACCAGATATTTATCAGCCACGTCCAAGTAGAGATTTAAGAAAAATTTTCTTAAAATTAGCTGATAAATTTCATCCTGATAAAGCGACAGAACATGAAACTCGTATTCTCTATACTGAAATAATGAAAGAAATTAATGTTGCTTATCAAAGTGGCGATCTGGCTAGGTTGCTAGAGATTGAACGGGATAAAAATCAAGAAATAGTAAATTTTTACCAAAATGATAGTGAAAAAGAATGTGAACGTTTAGGCAAAGAAATTGAATTGTTATCTCAACAGTATGAACAAGTTAAAGCTGAATTACGAGAGGTAAAAAATACTCCTCAAGGTAATATGGTTAAACAATATCGGAAAGCAAAGCGAAAAGGAGAAGATTTGATGGAAATTATGCTAGAAGAAGTAGAGTTTGAATTAAGGTCTTTGAAAAAATTGCGTGATTTTGTTAAGAATTTTAAAAATAAGAAAATTACATTACAAGAATTTGTCCGAGGTCCTAATTCTGCCAATGTAGATAATATGGAAGATATAATTAATGAAATGTTTGAAAAGATGTTTATAGTGATAGATTGGTGACTTCATATTAATTAGTGAGTAAGACCAAATTAATATGAAGTTGTATAAGCTGTTAAGCATCTAAATTGCTTATTGTGGCTGATAGGGAGATGGGGGGATAGGGAGATAGGAGGGGTTTGACAGTTTCTTCGCTAGTTTGCTAATACCAAGTTTAAATGCGTCTTAGCTTAGAATAAAATTTTAATCAAAGTTGGTTGTAGATTAAAGACAGGCAAGCTAATGAATTCAGAATTCTGTGTAGCTTTATATCATGTCCGGTCAAATAGTTATTGTATAGTTGGGGGTGGGGAGTACAGGAGTAGGGGAGTAGGGGAGTAGGGGAGATTGAAGGCTTGAAGTAATTATAAACATATATTATATAACCGGATTCTATATCACATAAAATTGGTATGGCAATTCCCAAGAAGCGTGAGGTACAAAATTCCTTGGTTTTAGGGAACACTTAACACTTAACACTTAAGAGGGAATAGAATACAAATAAAGATATGTGTACCTCATTAGGCTGAGAAACGCTATATTAATCTTAATTGCTTAGTAAGCTACTGCAGATCGGTTAAATAATTAATAAATACTATGGAGATGTTGACTAATACCAATTACCAAAAACTCTGCTATAGTTGGATTTGATATTTTTAAATATTTTTTTCTGGATTGAATGCTGGATATTTAGTAACTTTTGTTCTTGATAATAGTAATTTTTTCACAGTTTATAAGTAAAAAATTACTTTTTCAAAATGGTATAAAACTCCTCAATTAAGTGCCTTATTACTTCTTCCTTATTCCTTGACTTTAATGATTAAGATAATTATGGTAATTGTCAATGATTGGTGAAAAAAAACTGTAGAGGTTTAGTTATATCAATCCCATTTTCACGCTCGGTTTGGAAACCAAACCCCTACGATAAAATATTGCAACCTATATAGGATGATAACTGATAACTGAAATGACAAAATCTATTTCTTGGCAAGAACGCTATCTAAATCTTATTGACCAGATTATAGAAATTACTCTTCAAGGTAAAATTCGTTCCAAAGAACAAGTATATCAAATGCTTGTTAAAGAAATTAGCAGTGGTACAGGAGAAATATTTGAACGTTGTTTTGATGAACGTTTCCAAACTATTAAAAATCAGGTAGATACAGAAACTGATGAGTTAAAACAAGCAAAAGCTAATCGTCGTTTACGAGCATTAAAAACTATTCAAGGAGAATGGGAAAGATGGGAAAAACAAAATCAAACTCAAGAGGCGATCGCTACTTCTATACAGCAAATTATTGATACGGAAAGTAGGGAACGTCTTACCAGTTTACTTAATGCTATTGACCCTAACCAAAAACAACCTCTCACTCTTAACCAATTACAGAAACTTCGCCAAACTCTACAGGAAAAACAAGTCCAAACTACTGACCCAGAACTAGAAAAAGATTTGCAGCAGTTTACTACTGGTATTACTAAAGGTCTGGAAGCTTGGCAACGACTACAACCTTATTTAGTAAGTTGGATATATGACCAAAGTCGAGGTCAACTGGGGTTTGGTGGTACTCCCGAACAGAGGGGACCGTGGGTATTATGGTCAAAACAGGTAAATAGCTCTTTTCCAGAGGGTTTATTTAATACTATTGCTTTGGAAAAATCTATTGTAGAATTTGCTGGCAAAGCTAATATTGAAGCAAGTAATTTAGTTGAGTTGGCAATAATTTTACAATGTTTACAAAGGGGATTAGTAGAATGGTTTGATAAGTTAATTTATGATGCTAAGGTAGGAGCAAAATTATCTATTTCTACTTTTTTGACTTTTGCTGCTATTTGGTGTCAGTTAGCTGATGGTTTTCAAGCTAGACCTAGTTTAAGTAATTCTTGTTTTCAGGTAACATTGCAAATTCTTCGCGCCTTTTCTCAACGAGAATATTTTCCTCTCTATGGTGGAATTTTTGCCTCTTTTTCTGGAGAATATTTACAAAATGCTTTGAGTTATTTAGATGAACCTTTGCAAAAAATTCAAGGTACTCAAGCTAAGGGAAGAATTTTAACTTTATTAGGTTATTCTCAGCAGACTTTAGGGCAATATTTAAAGGCGATGGAATTTCATAAAAAAGCTTTGGAGATTGCCCAAGAGACTGAGGATAAATCCTGTGAAATTGCTAATTTGAATCATTTGAGTCGGACTTCTGTAGCGATGAAGGATTATGGTGAGGCAATTAATTATAGTCAGAGGGCGTTAATGTTTTCCCGACAAGTAGGAGATAAAAGAGGGGAAGCTAATGCTTTAGCTAATTTTGGTTTTAGTGAAGTTTTCCAAGCTAGACAACAAGAAGTGATGGAAACGGAGGTTTATGAAACTGCGATTAATTATTTACAACAGGGTTTAAAATTGTCAGAAAAATTAGGGGATGGTCAGAGTAAGTCTCTTTGTTTTAGTAGTCTGGGAATTGCATTTATGGTATTAGAAAAACCGGAAGATGCTTTGTTATATTTAGCCGGGGGTTGGCAAGCTGCTCAATATTCTGGAGATTTATATTTGCAAGGTTTAAACTTGGCTTATCTTGCTCAGGCTTACTATAGTTTGCAAAATTTCGAGAAAGCTGTTTTTGCAGGTTGTTTGGGTATGTATCTTTTAGAGCAAATTGGTGCTAATGAATGGCGGCAAACTGCTGGATTGATGGTTGTTTTGAAAGGTCAATTGGGAGAAGAGTTTAATGATATTTTAAATCAGAAACGGTCAGAAATTTTGCCAGTTATTGGAGTGGATGGTTATGATTATATCCCTGAACTTTTGGTGAAATATCAACAGTCACTTTAGAGACTGTTCGTCAATAAAAGATTAAGGGTGGAAAAGCCTTAGAGTATGTTTAATACCAGTTTGATATAGCTGATTTCATCTCCGTGAGGTAAAGCTATAACAGTTTTATTATTAATATTTGTACTTCAGATACTTGGAATCTGCTGTAAATATTTGCTAAGTTCATAAGCAAAATTAATTATACCAGTTTGATAAATATTTGCTACAAATAGTAGAAGTAAGAAAGAAGAAAGAAGGAAGAAGCAAGAAGGAAGAAGGAAGAAATTTTGAAAAAAAATAGAAAACGATAGATATAACCATCTAAAATTAACAGGAGAAGCTATTTTTAAGCATATCCGATCGAGATGCACTTTTTATAGCATTCTTTTTTCAAACTGGTATTACACATCTTAGGATTTCTTAAATTCTTGATACAGAATTAAATAGGATCTTAGTGATATACTTTAGATATGTTTTAGTAATTATCTAACTAATCCAGCTTTTTTATATACAGGTATATCCCTTGCTAATACTTGGTTGTAAGCTGTTTGTTTTTGTGAAAAATTTCAAAGTAGCGATATTATGGTTGCCCAAGTTTACTTATAAAAAATATGGAGAGTCATTAATCAATAGTTAGTTCAAGTGTGCTTATGAAAAACATTCCTTTTCCTAACCATCATTTCACTCCTAAGAAAAAACTGGAAACAATTTTATTAATAGCTTCTGCCTATAATACTATGACTCAAAGGTTTCATGTTGAGTTATTAGATATGGGATATAAAGTTTCAGTTGAAATTTTTCTTAATGATGAAGTAACAAGAGAAGTGGTTAAAAATGTTAATCCCGATCTAATTATTGCACCATTTTTAAAAGATGCGATTCCTGAAGATGTCTGGCGAAAACATATTTGTATAATCATCCATCCTGGAATTAAAGGAGATAGAGGACCTTCATCTCTAGATTGGGCTATTTTAAATAATGAACAAGAGTGGGGCGTTACAGCTTTACAAGCTGATTTAGAAATGGATGCAGGAGATATATGGGCATCAACTAATTTTACTCTAGCTGGAGAAACAAAAAGTGATTTGTATAGAGGAAAAGTTACTCAAGCTGCCATCACTTGTCTTAAAGAAATTTCAATTAATTTTTTGACAGAAGGTTATAAACCAGAACCTCTTGATTATACAAAAACAGACGTAAAAGGGAGCTGGCGAAATTATTTGAAACAGAAACAGCGTGCTATAAATTGGGATCAAGATACAACTGAAACAATTGTACGCAAAATAAAAAGTGCAGATAGTCAACCTGGATTACTTGACCAATTGTTTGGTCAACCAATGTATCTTTATGGTGCTTATGCTGAGAATGGGATGACTGGTACTCCTGGAGAAATTATTGCTCAACGGAATGGAGCTATTTGTTGTGCTACTGTTGACGGAGCTGTCTGGATTAGTGTTCTTAAACAAAAGAATAAAGGAGATAAAACCTTTTTTAAATTACCAGCAACATTGGTATTAAAAGATTATCTTCAAGATATTCCTGAAATAGCAACACCAATAACATTAGAGCCAAATGTAATGACCTTTCGTGATATTTGGTATGAACAGAAAAATGAAGTTGGTTATCTTCATTTTCAATTTTATAACGGTGCAATGAATACGGAGCAATGTAAGCGTTTACGAGAAGCTTATATTTATGCTCGTTCTCAAACAACAAAAGTTATTGTTTTGATGGGAGGTTCAAGTTTTTGGTCTAACGGTATCCATCTTAATGTCATTGAAGCAGCTGAAGATCGAGCTCTCGAATCTTGGAATAATATTAACGCAATGGATGATTTTGTCTTAGAAGTTTTATCGACAGATAATCAGACAACAATTGCTGCTATGCAAGCAAATGCTGCTGCAGGGGGAGTTATGATGGCCTTAAGTGCTGACTATGTTTATGCAAGAGAAGGAATTGTTTTGAATCCTCATTATAAGCTGATGGGACTTTACGGTTCTGAATATTGGACTTATTCTTTAGTGCAACGTGTCGGAAACTCGCAAGCGAAATCCTTAACTGAAAAATGTATGCCGATAAGTACCAAATCGGCTCAAGAAATCGGACTAATTGATGATTATTATGGTAAAGATTCTAATGAATTTTGCCATTGGATTACCCAAAAAGCTGAAGCTATTGCTCAAAATCTACCCTTAGAATCTAATTTCCTTCCACAAGAAAAGATGTCTTTTACTAAAGCTCTTGTTCTTGAAGAACATCGTCAAAGAGAATTAAGAGAAATGAAGCAAAATTTTGTTAGTTTTGAATACAATAATTCTCGTTATAATTTTGTTTATAAAATACGACAACAAAATTGTTCAGTTAAGAAAAATTTAGCCGTTCATAACTGTAGAGACGGTTTACAACAAGAAGCCTAAAGATACAGTATTTCCAACTGTTATGAGCTACACATTTATGGTGTAACTACTTATCATTTTCACTGAAACTTTGTGATTTGAAACATAAATATTTCAGTTTCATCAAGTAGAGGTTTGACGACCAAACCTCTACTGCTATATCAGAAAATTGTTATCTACAAAAAGCACTGTAGATTAGAAAAAGTTCGTCAAATAAGCTTATTTATAGATCAATAATTTTTCAACACAAAAACATTATTTTGCTTCACCAAATCACCCTTACATAACACAGGAAAACGTTCTTGAGATGCCCTAATAGCCGTTACATAATCCCGATCAAATAATTCCAATTTTATCCGCTCCAATTTATTCACCACCACTCCCATTAAATCAACCTCTCCACTCAATTTATATCTTTCAAGAGACCTCAATCCTACAACTAATCCCTGTATCTCCACATTAGGCAAATTAGTAATTAAGTTTTGCATAATTTCTAACTCATTTCTCTCCTCAAACTTAGCTAAATTTTCCACTAATAAATTTATAGTTACAGGAAAATCAGATACTTCTGGGTTTAAGGGTAAAACTAGAATTAAATTAGACAATTCATTGCTCCAAATAATTGCCTCATTTTCAATTTGCTTTTCCTTCTGCCAACCTCGTTTTTCTAAATAATTAGCTACAACTTCTGGATGAATTTTTTTCAATAAATCAATATCTTTAATAATTAAATTCATAGCCCTTCCCCTTGTAAGATTTGCTGCATAATTACCTCTAAAGCTTGAGACGTAAACAGATTTTTTCTGGGAATTGAAACTGTAATATTATCTTGATTTTCTGTAGCAAAAGCTTCTGCTAAAGACAACCAATAACCACAATGTTGAAGACAAAGGCATACCTCAGATTGTTGTAGCTATTTCTCTAATTTTTTCGGCACAACCACAACAATTAAAATTATCGGCGGATAACGATTAACTCGTCTCAATTCATTTTGACACTTGCCCGTTAAATAAGAGATTATAACCGGTGATTCTTGTCTCAAAAACTCTTAGCTAGGCAGCAAATCAAGCAAACTCAATTGCACTGCATTCGCGATCGCTACTTTTTTAGTTGAATAAATAGTCATGCTTATAGACGAGTAACCCCACTTAATCTTTATCATATCACAAAAATTGTGAGGATGGAACCGAAAATTCTTTGACGCGCGAATTTTTTTCAGGAGCTTCATAAAATGAAAATGTTGTAGGTTTTCTACTCAGAAGTGATAGATCGAAAATTTTGAGGATGAGAAAAACCTGCACATAAGTTGATGAGAGCTTCACCAGATGAAAATATTTCTGGCATTGCTCCTGGGGAAAATTCCTGAATACTCCCTCCTCTATTACC
>JAAUYL010108995.1_pt1 | contig 14927 bp, 13 predicted proteins | sample 7278011 | NCBI WGS metagenome assembly JAAUYL01 (sample SAMN14350225, study PRJNA611818) | marine sediment metagenome | isolation source: surface marine sediment (1.8m) | place: French Polynesia: Moorea | collected 2018-08
ACTTGGTGGAATTTTTCTTTCATTAATTTGAGCAAGAGCTCTTCTTGTAAGCGGATCAATGACTTCATCTGCATCGATTACCTTTGCGACTTTACCCAGACCTTGAAGCCGAGTTTATCTTGATCGCACGTGGTATCGGAGAAATTCTCGAGCAAAAGTACACTGAGGCTGGCGGAAAAATAGACTAGACTATCGTCGTCCTCCTCAAATCAACTAAATATAACAACGTTCTGTGTACGCCTAAGCTTACACAGAACCTTGTTATTTATCTCTTGTTGGGGTAGTGAGTCTATGAAATCTTCAATTATTGAAGTCATAGTCTTGTCTCTGCCGGCAGCATATAAACGTAATTTATTTAATCTACGTTCGCTCATTCTTAAATTCATACTTTTCTTTCTCATACTAAGTCTTTACAGTGTCTGTACATTTATGACAATATGTTTATAGGTCGAAAGCAAGAAAACTTTAAAAATGAAAACATCTTACCAGTACAAAATAAAACCAACTAAAGAGCAGATAGAAAAATTGATAGAACGCTTGAAATGTTGCGTCATCAATATAATTATCTACTTGCTCAGCGGTTTAATTGGTATGAACAGAATAGATGTTCAATTGATAGATGTTCTCTTATTTGTCACTTACCAGAACTAAAAGACCAACCAAATTACTACAATCAAAAAGCTTCCTTAACTCAGTTGAAAAAAGATAGACCTTGGTACAAAGACATTCATTCGGGTGTGCTGCAAGGCATGACTAAACGGGTTGAGCTAGCTTTTGATAGATGGCTTGGTGGGGATTGTAATGGCAAAAAGTCTGGTAGACCTAGATTCAAAGGTGCGGGACAATATAAAACTTTTACTTATCCACAATTTAAAATGCATTGGTTTGTTGATAATAAAATTCAACTTTCCAAGATAGGAGAAGTAAAAGTAATTGTTCATCGACCAATCCCAGATGGTTTTATTATCAAAACTGTTTCTGTTACCAAGAAAGCTGACGGTTACTATGTCACTTTAAGCCTTGATGATGAAACTGTACCGACAACAAAACCTGATTTTAATCCTGAAAAGATAGTAGGAATTGATGTTGGACTGATTGATTTTTTGGTTGCTTCGGACTCTGAGAGAATCAAATCTCCCAGATATTTACGTAAAGCTGAACGTAAATTAAAGAGCGCTCAAAGACGAGTGTCTCGCAGAAAGAAAGGTTCCAATCGTCGCAAGAAAGCAATTAAAAAACTGGGTAGACAGCACAAAAAAGTTGCTGATACCCGAAAAGATTTTCACTTCAAAACCGCTAAAACACTGCTTGACAAACACGATGTAATAGCGGTTGAGAAGTTGAATATAAAAGGACTTGCTAGAACTAGACTTGCTAAAAGTATCCATGACGCGGGGTGGGGGCAATTTATCAAAATACTAGAAAACAAAGCCGCAAATGCTGGTTTGCTAGTAGTTCCCGTCAAGCCGAATGGAACAAGTCAAGAATGTTCTATCTGTGGTCACAAAGTCAAAAAGCCGTTATCTCAGAGAATGCATAACTGTCCGGTTTGTCATACCAGTTTGTGTAGAGATTTAAACGCGGCAATAAATATAAAAAATAGAGCGGTGGGGCATCCCGTTCTTAAAGCTCAGTCAACGTCTTCAAAGAAGAGTCGCTGAGAAGCCCAAACTGTAAACTTGTTTCAGTGTGGGAGTATGTCACAGTTGGATTATTTTAAATAAATATTATTTAGTGGAATTATGGCTATTTTCCAGTTCGAGGATAATGCCACATTATCTGGATGCAATACAGATACTGATGGAAGCAGGACTTACGTCAAGAATGCAGTTACGGCTCAGGCTTACGTTGAAAATACGATAACGGTAGCTCAATCAGGTTGGTATGACCTAAGCATTAATTACACCCAAGGTCTAAGCGGATTAGATCAAAGCTTTTCTCCATGGAAAGCACTGGTCAACGGCAATAAAGAATATTTACTATTCCTGTATGCTACCGGAGCCTGGAACGCTTGGCAGACAAGAGAAGTCGGTCAGCTATATCTAGACAATGCCGGGTCCAACACCATTCGATGGATTCAATTTGGTGCATCTGCCGATCTAGATTATTTTGAATTAAATTACAGTGCAGTACAGGTTGTAGAAGTGCCAGAAAGATTAATTTACCACACAACTACCGGCTTGCTAGCTACAAGCCCAGCCCGTCAAAACAAAGCTCTCAGTGACGGCGACTTTACTTCAGATAATTTTGACCTAACAATATCATCAGCTTCCAACCGATGCCTGATATGCAATAACAATACGAATTCAACCCTGACATTAGTCGATGCTAATTGGGAGACACTGGAACCTTACGCCGAGATTGAAATTTATCGCCGTGGCAGTGGCACGATCGCGATCGTGCCAGCTAGCGGAATGTTTATAGAAAATACTGCCAATCTTAACTTAGATGCTAATGGCTATGCGATTTTAAAACATATCGAAGGTAAGATCTGGATGCTAAAGGGAGATTTATCAGTATGATTGGTGCGCGAAGGGCGGTTTTGAGTGAGCCTCCGGTCAACTATGACCCAAATAGTTACGGTACTTTCTCCATAGAGAATAACTCTGAAATCAGGCTACCTATTGCTTACGATATAGTAGGTCATTCCTTTTCCGTTGAAACCAAAGTCAGGCTTAATGCTTGGAGAAGTGGCGATCATACTTTCTTGGGACAGAAAGATCCTTACGGATATCTTCAGACACTACATATCCTTGCTCGGGATATGCGACCTCACTTTGGTTTTTATGGCAATGACTATAATGCCGGTGGCGATCAACTAACGACAGGCGTCTGGTACCGGCTCGTGTACATGTATGACCATGACGATCCAAAAAGAAAGATTATTTACCGGGATGGACAATATTTAGGTGAAGCCGGAAGCGGTGCCCTGACAGGTACTCAACGCCTGTATATAGGTTCCTGGGGAAATGGGAGGCAATTCGTAGGCGATATGATGTATTTACGAATATGGAATAAGGTACTCACACCCTCAGAAATAACCGCTTATGACAATAAAAAAATTGGCCATTCTATCCCAGGGTTAGAAGTGTCTTACAACATGTCCTACTGGCTTAACGGCGATGGCAACGAACGCGTTCAGGATTATTCAGGTAATGGCTGGGACGCGATGCCAGATGGTACCGTTATTTGGAATAGCTTATAAATCTCAAGTAAAATCCCTGCTGGTGCTTGACCAGTAGGGATGAGCTAACCTCTAATTGTAGACCAAGGACAATTCATTGTTTTCTATCACAACATAACAAGCATTTTCAACCAGACTTTCTCCCAAAAAGTTCTGGTTTTCAAATATCTTTCCATAATTCCCTTCGCTCTGTCATCAAAAGAAGAGATGAAAATCATTTGGCAGATCATAACGTGTTTCGGTATTGCCATTTCCCGCTTAATACTCCGAATTATTCCCACGTCTTTTTCTTTCCAGCCAACCTCGATCGCGCCACTGAAAGACTTATCAAATAAATACCAAAAGGTTTTCTCAGCTTTGGTTAGCTCAATATATTTCTTTTCCAATTGATTGCGATCGCAACTTTTAATATCAAAAATTAATCGGGAATCGAACTTAATCTTTGACCACCGTTGAACAAACAGCAATCCCTTCTTTAAGTCTCTAGTAGAAGCTTTTTTAAGATTATCCGCTAAGCTTTCCATGAACAAATAAATAGTTTTTCAAATAATAAGATACTTCTGACCTAAAAAGGACAGAAGCATTTTATAAGAACACTATGCTAAAATTATTCTTGTCTTGAAAATAAACGTCGTCAGCAAGTCTTGAAACCAGCAGTCCTACCTGCCGGTTTTTGACTTTTTCTAAGCACTCCTGAAATTCTTTGCTGGATCCTCAGCATAGCTTTCTACTTCATCCAGGCAGATATTTAGTATTTGAACTTCTCCTGGGTCTGCATGAACAATTTTCAGTCTGTATTGCTGGCGTGCGATCGTAACCATTTTTTCTGGTGGCGTATCCAATGGGACTTCTAATACTTCCCACCATTTAACAGGATCGGTATTGTAATATCCTCTCCCGAACTCTTTACGCATTTGCTCTTCAATCCAGTGATTGGTAGCCAATGGTTTCGTTTTGCGTAAATAAATCTTAAAAGCTTCTTCGTCTGCTCTTCTTTGGTCCTCACTGACAAATTTGCCGCGCCGAAATACTGCATCCAGAAAAAAGTGACTAGGCGGAATTTCTTTGTATTTCTTCCAGAACAAATAGTTCACCCTGGAATACAACTTGTTTTGTGTATAAGCTTGTCTTACCTGCGATCGAATATAAGCAAGTTTTTTCTTGCTGTCTTTATCAAATATTTCGCCGAAGTTCGGGTAAGGTTTATCTCCTAAGTTGTCTTTTTCATCTCGTTGATCACCATCAAACTCATGACCGCAAACACAAATCTTCGCAAAAACCGGTAAAATCTCGTCGCATTTGGGACAGACTTTAGTCATCTCCGGTGGTTCTTCATTGGCCTTCTTCGGTGGGCAAAGCGTAATGGGGTATTCTTGCGTAGGATATCCTAATCGGTCAATATTCCCGCAGTAGTCCAATATAAAGGAATCTTCCTTACCTTCAAACGTCCTTAAGGTCCGTCCTGTCATTTGGACGAATAGCGCCCTACTTCCTACTGGGCGAGCGATTATATTCCCAGAACAACTACGCTCATTAAAACCTTCGCATAGACAGTAAACAGAAGTAATAATCTGGACTACGCCTTCTTTGAATGCCTGGTAAACATTCTTTCTCTCTTCTTTGCCCATACTGCCTGTTATCGCGATCGCATTAACACCGATAGCGTTAAATTGTTCGGCTAAATTTTCAGCCTGTTCGACACATCCGCAAAATGCGATCGATTTACGGTTCGGGCAGAGACTCATAAACCGCTCAACAACTTCCGTGTTGAACTTCGCGTCACACACTTTACGCATAGACGCTTCGGTAAATTCCCCGCTAGAACTTTTTTCCAGTTGGGAGTAATCAATCAATCCTCCATAACCAAAAAATCTAGCAAAAGCCAGATGGCCCATCTTTATAAGATCTTTTGGGGGTGGACATCTAACCAGAGCCTGGAAGAATTGACAATAACCTTCTGATTTTTTGGATCGCCAGGGCGTAGCGGTCAACCCGATAAAATAACACTTGCTGTTAAGAAGAAAACCATCGCTGTAATGGTTCATCACGCGCCGGTAAACAGAATAATAGCTGGAGGTATGGCATTCATCCAGCACAACGAGCCCGATATCCTTCGGGAAACTCCTATTTTGAAGTGATTGAATCATAGCAATCTGAACTGGTGCATCAGGGTTTTGAGGCTCATTACCCCAGATAATACCGCTCTCGATCCCAAACATTGCTTTTAAATCGATCGCAGTCTGAGCGATCAACGTCGTTCGATGAACCAAAAACAAAACCCTTCTGCCCTTGGAGACACTGTCAGCTACCGCTTTCAAAGACATAACAGTTTTCCCCGCACCGGTTGGCGCGTACAACATCAAACTTTTAATTCCAAGCCGGAAAAAACGGTAAATATCTGTTATCGCTTTACTTTGGTAGTCCCGCAACACGACATTCATTTTCTCTTCACCTTAAAAACTTAAGTCCAACTATGCTATATTCTACTAGCACAACCGAAAAATATCTAGGTTTATTTCGGCAAAGTTACTTGTTCTGCTTGGTTTTGGTATTTGCGATCGCCGTAAGTGTTAGCACAGCGATCGCCTTCCAGAAATAACATTTGACCTATCCCTTCTTCGGCATAAATCTTGCAGTCCGTGTCAGAAGAATTTGAGAATTCTAGTGTAAGGTGTCCCTGCCAACGTGGCTCGGCTGGAGTCACATTTAGGATTATTCCGCATCTGGCGTAACTTGACTTACCAAACATCACAGCAATTATGTTGTCAGGCATTACTAAGCGTTCCAAGGCGACGCCTAAACCGTAGGAATGAGCAGGAAGTATAAAGTAACAGCCAGTGTCGTCTGTAATTGGTCTAACTGATTCCAGATTGTCTGAGTTAAAATTTTTCGGGTCAAGTACGGAGCCTGGTATATGCCTGAATAATCTAAAATCTACTGGGGACAATCTAAGATCATAGCCATAGGAAGAAGTGCCGTACGAAAGTCTTTTAACTCCGTCTGCTTCCCTCACAAGATCCTCAACAAATGGCGTTATCATACCTTGCTTTGCTTGCTCAATTATCCAGCGATCGCACTTCAAAGATAAATTTCCAGCACTTTTCTTTCTGTTTGTAAATTCGCTGGAAATTGGATAGTCGTCATTTTTTGGTGTGTGACCCATAAAAATCCCTGATAATTTAATTAATAAAAAGTATCGATACCTGGATGACCGCCAAAAGGCAAGGGTGCATAGTTACCAAAGCGAACCTTACATGCGGCTAAAGTCTTATTGCATTCGTCGTTCGCCGCCGTGGTGGCGTTGTTGTTCCTATCAAAATAACCGCCCGCCCAAGTACACGGGTAGGTTCTGTATGTCCAAGAGCAATAATGGGTGCATTGCCTCCCTGGCAGTATCACGCCTTCTATGTCGTAAGGAGTGCGTAACTTAAATTCAACTGCTTTATAGTTTCGACGTGGAACTTGTTCAATAACCCATCGACTGTAATCTTTTCGGCTGACACTAGAACCGGCGTCGGATTGACCGTCTAGAAACCTATGCTCTGTCAAGATCCTTTCTACCCAAGCACCTTCTAACCGCTTCGTATCGGATTGATCGATCTGGTAGATTAGATCGCTAACTACTCGACCAAAGTTGTTAACAGTAATAGTGGGTGTTGGTAGTGGACCCTTCCCAACACTATTAAAATCTTTTGTCTCACATGCGATCGCTTGATATGCCTGCCCTTCAAAAGAAACATCAGGATGATTACAAAAATACAGTGACTCTTCGTTATCACTTAAGTTGTATCGGTATATACGGAACAGTTCAACATACATAAAATAAAACCCCTAAAAATTAGGGGACTCCTTGCACTTTTTATTTTATGTGAGTGTAGCATCCTGCTTCTGTCTAAGTAAATTCAATTAGGTACATGATTTAAAGTCTCCCAGTATTTAAGCAACTCTGTTAAACACTTCTTGTTCAGCAAGGCAACCGATCTAGGTATATCATCTCTTAATTTATCGCTAACAAATCCATCTCAAAACCTCCTCAACTAACCTAATAATAACAAGTAGTAGACAAACGTGCTAGCATCTGTTAGCATAAAATAAGTTAAGGAGATAAAAGTACCATGACAACTGAATGCGGCCTTCCCATTGAAAGCTTGAAAGAGCAAGTGCCTTTTCTTGCTTGGAGTACCTTACAAAGGGTTGCTTCGCCACAGATTAAAGAGTTCTACGATCGCGAAAAAGGTGTTACGCGTTATTCGATTTATTCGGTTTACTTTGTTTCGTCGATAATATCTGAGATGCACGAAGAACGAATTGATCCAGAAGATAAAAGCGTCATCTTTATAGTATTTGCGTTGAACGAGCAAGAATGTTCTGTTTGTGGTTTTGGAGATTCGATAAGCTCAGCGATCGCTAAGGTTGAAGAGCAGTACCAAGTAAAACGCTTCTTGAAAACTCATTGATAGCTCTGACGGCCAAAACGAATAAAACAACTAACTAAAACTAAGCGACTAAAAGGTCGCTTTTTTTGTGCCTAATTTTAATCTTCGTCAAAATCCAACCTTTCAGCCAGCCCTTGAATATCCAAGGCATCAGAGCGCATGCCAGAACTAATCTCAAATAACTGGCACATTATTTTTGCGATCGCGGTCATGCCGGAGATCCCTAATTCCTCCGCTTCTAATACGTCGAGATTGTTTTCCAAAACCGTCAAAAAACGTTCAGAAATGTTGAACAATCTTCGGCCAGCATTCAGGTTATCTTGTCGGTATTCCTCGATCGCTTCAACGTACTGAGCTTTCTTATGCTCCAACGCGGCCTGCTCGAGCACCATAGCTTGATAATTGTCGTATTCAGCAGATCGTTTAACCCAGTCGTATTGCGCCGACCATTTACTTAAAGTACTTTGGTAACTTTCAGGATTGCCTAGCTGTTCCTGCGTTTTACGGAGCGATCGATCCGCTCCCATGTTTCTGTAAACCACAAACGCGTCCCAAGACTTATCTGTCTCTTCATCCTGTCGATGCCAACTCAACTTGATTGAATTCATTTTCTTTATCAATAAACAAATAGATATAAACCTATCAATAAAATATAAATAAACAAGACGCTATAGCAAGAGCGATGTAAAAATAGAACAAAGACAACAAAAAAGCGGCTAGGAGCCGCAATAAAGTTATTAATTTCACCGTTCGAACAAATAAAAAACTACGCCTTATATTTGTTCATCCCTACATTTAATTCCTTTTTAATTATACAAGATTAAAGGAAGGTTAATCCTGGCTCAATCGTAGTAAGCTGTTGTTCGTTCACCCGTCGTGATATGCCATTTAATAAAAAATCAAAAAGAAGGAAGATTTGTTCTGCCTCGATCGCTAACTTTTTAAAGAAGAAAGAAGATCACCAAGCCGAAGTACTACCTTGGGCACCTTTTCCTGATTCGCCTCAATCTCAGGCATTCCACAGTGAGGCGCAAGAACTTCTTTATGGTGGTAGTGCTGGAGGAGGTAAAAGCCAGCTTTTAATTGGCTTAGCTTTAACTGGCAAGCATAAAAAGTCATTAATACTTCGGCGGGAATATTCACAAGTCCAAGATTTAATCAGCAAAATAATGGACCTGGTACCGGCTTATGGCGGCGGCAAAATAGTCAAACTGAGCGATCGCATCATAGAAATAAGTGGCTGTAAATATGATGTTGATTGGAGAAAGTTTAAAGGAAGAGAGCATTCACTAAAAGGTTTCGACGAGCTTTCAGAATTTACTGAGAACCAATACACTTCGATTATTGCTTGGAACCGCTCAGCAGACCCCAGCGAACGATGCCGTATCGTAGCAACAAGCAACCCACCAGATGACCGGGATGGGATGTGGATGGTCAGAAGGTGGGGACCATGGCTAGATAAAAATCACAAGAACCCTGCCGCTAGTGGTGAAGTACGATACTACATAACTTTACCCGACGGAAGCGAAGAAGAAGTTCCAGATTCGGCAAATGTTGAAATCGAAGGGAGCGTTGTAGTTCCCCGATCGCGTTCGTTTATCCGTGCCAGCGTGGTCGATAACCCACTTTTAATGGAGAGCGGATACCAAAACACCTTGAATTCACTTCCTGAACCTCTAAGGTCAAAACTATTGCTTGGCGACTTTCTGTCGGGCATGTCATCTAATCCGTGGCAAGTTATCCCAGATGAATGGGTCGAAGCAGCACAAGCCAGATGGGATATTAAATACAAATACAAAATTCCTCAATCGGTCATTGCGATAGACCCGGCACGTGGCGGAAATGACTGTACCGCGATCGCGACCAAACACGGCAATTACATTTACATCGAAAAATTTCCGGGCAGGAACACACCCGACAGTGAGCACGTTGTCACACTAATGACGCCACTGAGAAAAAACGGTTCACAAATACGCGTTGATGGAATAGGCGTTGGTGCCAGCGTCGTTGATGCACTGCGCAGCAAACGCAAACCCTGTCTTGCAATGATCGCATCGGCTAAATCCCAGACCAGCGATCGCACCGGGTTAATGCGCTATGCCAATCTTAGGGCCGAGTGGTACTGGTCACTTCGGGAACTATTGGATCCGGCTTATAATCCTACACTGGCATTACCAAATACAAAGGAAGTCTTGGACGACTTATCCGCTCCAACGTTCAAATTAACTACACAAGGGATTTTAATTGAAGAAAAAAAAGATATTAAAAAACGTCTGGGGAGAAGTCCAGACGTCGGAGACGCAATAGCTATGGCTACTGCCTTGACCTTACCTCCCAGTATAGGTTTAGGGCGATCGCTTGGATCGACTGGGAGGAAATAACCAAAAGATTTTATTTTTTCAAAAGAGCATCTCTCATGCTTATTGACTTTAAAACTTGTTTAGAGGAGTCCAACAATTTGATATCTCCCTCAATACCATTCCCAAACGGCATTGACAAATAATGTTCCACTTCATCAATAAGCAACTTTTTAATGACAGCAACAATATCGCCGGAAGTATCTATATCAGTAACTGGGAATTCCGGCTCCTCGATCTCTCCTGTTACTTCCAGCGCTTCAAGGAAAGACGCAATGCCTCTACTTCTTTTCTCCTCAGTAAGCGGACCAGCACTTTTAAATTTTTTTGTTCTTAGTTCTTGGTTTGCCACAGACATAATATTTTTTCACTAGCGGTTTACTGCTATACAAATATTACCATCTCTGAAAAGAAAATAACAGATCCACTTTTTTTCTTGGTTTTTATAATAAGAAAACAAAAAAGTGGATCCACCTTTAAGCCTTATATACCAATAGTTTCAGGCGATAAAAATAAAAACTGACTCAAGATTCCATCAACTAAAATTGATTCATCTTTTTTAACAAATACGCCGAATGACAGCGAGGTGTTCTTAATAATACTTACTTAATTTAGTTGAATAATCGTAATACCTTACACAGCAACAGCTTTTTAAGGGTCAAATAAATCTAGGGTGTAAGATAGTACTTTTCAAATTTAACTTTTTGGCATATTCTTTACATATTCGCTTTTCTCAACCAAGAAAAGTCGCGATCGCCATCCTTTGGCTTAATTGCTCCCGATTGCTAGATCGCGGTCTGAGAACGTTTAAAAATGGTTGCCTGCCGTTTTGAAGTGACTCGAAAAAATATAGATATATATATTGTGCTAATTACAACTAGCATGTATAATGTTTTTGTAGCCAAAATTAAAGGCTGCAACTTGAAGGTTACAGCCGGGTTAGTTGAACGTTCTTAAGGTGAATTAAAAACGTGATTGTACTACAAACCGAAATTGAGCAAGTCGGTTTATGGAACAAATTGTACTATACCCCAGAAAAAAGAGCAAGAAGGATTGAAGTATGTCTGATTTATTTGCTAGAGGAAAATCCAACCCATGCCCAACCTGCGGTAATGACGATGGTGGTTGTCGCGGTAAGCATGGTGACAGCGATTTCAACTTATGCCGGACATATGCCGATATGGCATTCGGAACAGTAATACAAGGTGCAGACGGCAGAAAATGGGTCTGTATAGAGCGCGCTCATAAAGGACACACAGCTACTTTTGTTATAGCTAAAGAGAAAAGTAGCTCTACTGTGAACCAAGAGGAGTTCCACAGAAGACGCTTAGAAAAGATGGCTCGTAAGCGTAAAGAGGAAAAGCAGAAACGCGATCGCAGTCTTACGAACGCTCAAAGGCATATCATTTTCAGTGCGATATTAAGCCAGACTTCATTTGGTGGCACTGCTCAGTCAGACTTCCTGAAACGTGGGTACGACACAGAAAACCTAGGGGAAGTTGATTTTAGAAGCGTTAAGAAATGGCAACCGATAAATATTGATAAAACTTTAGATGAATTGAATGTTAGTGCTGATGCCGTGCCTGGTTACAATCCAGAGTTCGGTTCTCTTCGTTGTACCGACGGGTATCTATGCCCAATAAGGAACTATGATCGGGAAATCATAGGCGCACAGGTTCGAGTAACCGACCCAGGAGAAGACGGAGGTCGTTACCGCTGGTTATCTTCTCCTGGCGCTAGTCTACATTTAAAGAATGGCGAATTACCGATCGCTGTATTTCACCCACAAGAAAAACCCAAGGGAATCGCTTTAGTAGAAGGAGTTGGCGCGAAACCTTTCTACTGTTCTCATAACTTGGATTATTTAACTATCGGTGCGGCTGGCGGTCAACACCTCGGTTCTGAAAAGCAGCTAAGGTATTCGATTGATAGAGCGATCGCAGACCATGGGAATTTACCAATATTTATAATCTTAGATGCTGGCTGGGCTTTGAATTGGCAGGTCAAAAAGAAAGCTACAGATCTTATGATCTGGGTGAAAAAGAATTACCCGCAAGTACTAGTAAAAATTCCTGACTGGAATCAGATTAGTAAAAAGAAAGGTGATATCGACGAAGTAGACATTGATCGCAACGACATTCGTAACTTATCAGCGGAAAACTTCCTAAAAAAATATAAAGCATTATTTGGTTATAACGGTTCAAAACCCAGCAGAATGTTTGACGACTGGGCAAAAGAAAGAGTCAAGCTAACTGCTGATATCAAGGTTAATCAACGCTGGTTGAAAATTGATAAAAAACTTCGCGAGCAGTGCGACATCCTTATAGTACGTTCCCCATTAGGAACCGGTAAAACAGAAGCTTTGCTGAGATTCTTGTCTGAGATTGGTCAACTAGCTATTTTAGTTGGTTACAGGAATTCGTTGCTGAGAAATACGATAAACCGGGCGAATAAACCCAGATTAGAGGACGGCAAGCCTGTTATGCCTCCTGTACCCGCCATGCACGTAAAAAGCGTGATTGAGACACACGGAAAATCCAGCTTTAACATGGCTAATGATGATTCGATTAAATTATGGGGGGGTTGCGCTGACAGTTTCCACAGACTTAGCAATGTAATTGAAGCTAACCCAGAATACTTATTCATTCACGATGAAATCTGTTCGGTGTTAGATCACCTAAAATCTGGCGGAACATTGAAAGGTCGTCAGCAACAGGCGATTGAGTGGGATGTTAATGCGATCGAGAACTCTTCTTTCTCAGTGTTCCTCGATGCTAACGTTTGCGATCGCGACGTAAACTTTATTAGAAAAGTCTTTCCAAACAAGAAAATTCTTGTCGTAGATAACGAATACATCGACGAAACCAAAGTTAAAAAATTCTTTTTCCTAGAATCGGCAGGCGATGACGGGACTGAGTTCTCTAGCAACCCCAGAGACTTACCTGCTCAACTGCACGCGATCGCTAGAAACTACAAAAAGACCTTGTATATTTCAGACAGTCAAAGCGGTTGTGAGATCTTTGATTTGACTCAAACCAAAGAAGGGAAAGAACATTTTCGTTTGGATCGCAAAACTTCCAGGGACAAAACTTCTCATGCTTTCCAAGAAGATCCCGCCTACTTTATTGTTTCTGGAAAAATTGACAGTGTAAGCTTGTCTCCTAGTGGCGAATCTGGGCTTTCAATCGACTTCAACGATCCAAGAATAGAAAAACTTCTCAATGGCTCTACTCAATGGTTTGAGGCTGTTTTATTTGATATTCGCGGGACTGTTGGCGTGAACGCTTTAACTCAACTTTCGGCACGTTTGCGGGATTGCTCGGTTCCCATCTTTGTTGCTTGTCCAGACTTCAGCAATCTAGACAGCAACCACTGTCCACAAGGAAACCGTTTACTTGATTTAATCGTTGAGCGGTATACCTGGATTAAAGATTTAATCTTAGAGGCTGACAGATCACTGAAAGGTGACGAGATCCTTATAAAAAGCATGCATTTGGTAGCGGATGATATAGCAAAAGATCCTTGGTTTATGGAATCTATTGCGGATGCCGGTAGAATCAGATTTGAACACCGTTCCCTTAAAACCTGTCTTAAAGTGGCTTTAGCTCAGATGGGCCATGAAATACACGACTTGGTGCAAGAAGTCTCAGAACAATCAAAAGAAGCGTACAAAGCCAGTAGGGAGACAGTTAAGAACGCCGAAGCTCAAAAAATCTACGACGCAAGAGATCTTACCTGGGAAGAAACCCAGCGATTGGATAGCCAAGATGCAGACTACGACTTACAATGCGCGATCGCGAAATCCAAATTCAAGCATTCTCTTCCAGGCATCGAAGTATCGATCGCCTGGACTCCTGAACTTATCCGGGCCGCTGTCATTGATGACAAGAAATTCGTTAACAGGCGCTGGCGACTAAGACAACTAAATAACGAAGCACTTTTCAACGCCACCCTCAAGCTAAGTCGAAAATTCAACTTTGAGACTGGCATCTTCAACCCTGGCGATGTATTCTTTTCCGAACATATCAAAATTAGAGCATTCCGCGAACTTGGCATCCTAACCTTATTAAACAAAGATTCCATCAAAACCAACGATCCGGAAGTTATCGAAATAGTAGAAAGATATTACAAAGAACCCAAGTTCTACCGGACGCTGGGAATAACCAAAGCTAAAGTATCCCAAAAGTCTTCCAAACACATCAAAAAAATGTGCGATCGCTTCCTAGAATACTTCGGACTCAGAACCGAGTATGCAGGTCGAGTAGGAGCCGAGAAACAGCGCGCTTACAGAATTACCACACCAAGGAAAATAACTCCTTTCATTGGCGATATAGACTGCGCTCTCAGACTTCGCGAAGCTACCGCGATTGAAGATGCTCAAGCTTTCACACTTGCTGACGCGATCGCAACCGGTGAACAACAAACTAACCATTCTTGGAGATCTCAGCAGTCAATAAACGAAGTTGCCGACATGCTCAACTACTGCGAAGACAGCGAATCACTAGAATTTATTAGAGCTTGTGATATCCCAGCCAAAGTGCTTTCTATGGCCGCTAGAAGACTAACCAAACAAAAACAAGCTCAAATCAAATCCTGGGTAATTCAACAAAACCAAGTCGCTAGCTAATAAATTTAACCCCATAAACAAAAATCTATAATCCAAATAATTATTTTAAATAGCGCAAAACCCGTCTCCTATTGAGTTACGACATTTTGTGCTATATACTATTAGCATAAACAGGAATAAAAGGACTAAAGTCATGACAGTGCGTTATTGTTATAAAACCCAAGATCCTTCTGCTTATTTGATTTCAGCTTTTCAGTCCGTTGCTAATGCGATCGTGCAAAACCCGATTTTTCAAAACAGCGAGATAGATTTAGTAAGGATTGGGCTTGATTCCGTTGGGGTGTATGTAGACAACGTAGAGAAAGCGGCAGGTAGCCCAGAAG
>JAAUYL010025920.1_pt1 | contig 14924 bp, 15 predicted proteins | sample 7278011 | NCBI WGS metagenome assembly JAAUYL01 (sample SAMN14350225, study PRJNA611818) | marine sediment metagenome | isolation source: surface marine sediment (1.8m) | place: French Polynesia: Moorea | collected 2018-08
ATATGTTTTTGACTCGGGTCTTTGTTTTGAAGGCCGCGCGCTGCTTTCTCTTTGACTAGCGCAGTCGTAGGTCCGAAGGGAGCCTTGCCATAGAGCCTTTTGGAGACGGAGAGCCAGCAAGAGAGCGGATCGATTTCGATCGATATTTTGCGTTGAAAATGTAGGCAGCCTTTGTTAAAGTGGAAAAACTTCTCGATCTCGTTGGACTCAGGTCTGACAACCGCTTAAAAACCATGGCGGGCGAGGTCAAGCTCTTCGCCAGCCTGGCCATCGTCAGTTTCAACTTTGTTCACGCCTTGTCAGGTAGGAAAAGTCGGCAAAATATTTCGGATTGGAATTTTGACGCAAAAAATCCAAATTGTCGATTTCAGAGCCGCCATGCTCCCATCCCGAGTCGATAGACCACGGGATCACGGACTGGGATGGCAAGTCGGCGTTCGCCAGGTACGCCTGCTACCAGGGGTTCCATCTTGTCGGGCCGCCGGCAGTCGAATGCCGTTACGGGAAGTGGTATTCAGACGACGCAGCCGTTTACCCGATCTGTAAACCGATTGTTTGCAATCATCCAACAATCCCGAACGGCCGGCTTGAAACCGGTGACAACGTTCGGTACCGCTCAGGCTCGCAGGCCAGCATCGAGTGCGACGACGGCTACGAGTTGAGAAACGGGCACGGGAAGATCAACTGCAAGGAGGACGGCAGCTGGGAGGCCGTCGGGCAGCAGGAATTCCCGGGTTGCAAAGGTAAAACAACAAATTGATTTTTAGATCCGAGTTTCAATCTGGTTTGACTTCAGAGAAACCGTGTCAATACCCCGACACCTCCATTCCCGTGATTGAAAACGGCAGCCTGGAAATCAACGGTAACCGCCTGGGTCTAAATGGCGGGTACAAGCCTGGATCAGTTGCTCTTTATCATTGTCATCCTGGTTTCGTTTTGCTCCCGCTCTCCGCTGACAAACGGGTTTGTCGAAAAGGAGTCTGGGAAGGAACCATTCCAGCATGTGGTAAAATCAAATTCAAAATCTGATTTCAAGATCATCATGGAGATATTGGTTATTGCAGTCGCTCCTGAATCAAGTGTTACTCCAAGACGATCTCACTGTCCTCCACCGCGAAACATTCCCAACGGCTACTATTTAACCGACCGACAGTCCGAGGCTCCCTTGGCACTTCCGGTTTCGGAGCGGAGCAAACAGTACGAGAGGGGGACGATCGCCAGGTATCATTGTCAGGATGGTTACACGATACGAACCCTCCATGGGCAGGACATCTACCGCTGCATGGCCAACGGCGAGTGGTCGCCAAAGGTCCCGCCAGTTTGCCAGCTTCTGGAGCAGAACGCCTTCCAGGATCTGGATGAGGTTATGTGTCCGTCGCCGGCACAGATCGCTCACACCGACTTCGAGAGGATCGAGGGCTGGCTGACCTCGAACGGAGCTATACACGGGACAGTTCTTGAATATGCTTGTCGCATCGGCTACCGGGATACAAGGACTCCATGTCTGCCAACTCGTAGGACTTGTCATGCGGGAAAATGGGTTGGCAACCTGCCATCTTGTGGTAAGGTTTTATTTCATTTTTAAAGTTGGAGGACAGTCATCAGCATTAGCGTAGCAAGCACCACTGAACGGGCAGCAGATCAAGTCATTGGGACAACAGACTGCGTAGTCCTCATCGAAAGGTCCTAAGGCTTCATGTTGGCAGCAAGTTTCGTTTTCGCCACATTCCATAGGTGTTATGTAGCATTCTCCTGTAATAATTATGTGGGCAATTCATTATTTTTATGGGTCAGATGTATATTTCATACCTTTGACTACTGTCAAGAAGCACAGTCCGACAAGGAGAAATCGGAAATTCATGATGTAGTCTATATTCTAGAGCTTGCGGTAAAGAGTGAACTTAATTCTGGATTGAACAGTGTCAATGATTCTTCTTAAATACTTTTGCGAGGAATTTATCTTATCACTTATCAGTTTCTTTTCCAAATAAAAAGCAAAGCAGTACGTACTGCAAATTGGCCATTTTTTCGCGAATGACATCACTATATGAATACTTTATTTGCTCGTATTCCAGTACCGTTTGATTATTGTGGCCGACCTCCCAGCATCAGTCACGGTTTCATGGTGACGGCACCCGAAAATGTCTACAGCATCTTGACCGAGGTCCATTATGAGTGTCATCCAGGATACCGAATGAAGGGCACCGATTCTCTCAAATGCCACGCGACCGGCTGCTGGATGCCCAACGAGTTACCACAATGCATGCGCGAGGACATGTTCGGTAGCGTTTCACGATTTTTTTAAAGACCCAAAACAAAAAAAAATATTTTCAGAATCGAGTTGGAACGATTCGGAGAGCAGCTCCCTGCCCCTAGTCATAAGTCTGGTGACGGTGTCCACGGGCTTCGCCGTGATCGCCTTGTTCACGACGAGTTGCCTGGTTGTTCTTTGCCGACGCAAGGGGGGCTCGGTGCCGCCGCCCTCGGGTCCAGCTCATTGGTCAACAACAGTGACAGTGACTCCAGAGTGTAGAAGGTCAGGAGGACTCCCCCAGGCTGCAACTTCCGCTTCGCATAACGGGAACGGGACGACCAACATCAGGAGGTCGGAGCAGGACAGGATGGGCTTGATCGCCTTCAACGACGGCGTGACCCTGCCCAGCTACGAGGAGGCCCTCAGGGACGGGGTGAGGAACGTGACCGGAAACGGTAACGGCAATGCCAATACTTCCGGTCTTGTCAATGGGCACACGCGCATTGGCAGCGGTGGTACCAATATTGCCACCACCGAGTTCAGTCCCGAAGGCCATCGTCCCCAGGGTCTGGATCTGGTGGCAGCCACGACTGGAAGTCAACAGCAACAACAACAGTTCCCGATTGCCGCTCAGAATCAAGATGGCGTCGGGGGAGGCCGGAGAGGCATGTACATTTGCTCGACCGGAAGTGAGGAGATCGTTGGCAACGGAAACGGAAGTGGAATTTGCACTCAAACACATCCGCATTTTCGGCAAGGCGGCCGCTACCATGCAAGACAAAGCTCGTCCGTGGCCGCGGTCGCCACAGCCTCTCGTAGATCCAGATCGCATCAGTATAGGTATGGACTTCCGGTTGTTATATTTTGCTCACTTCCGGTTTTACCAAATGATTTTTAGATCCCACAATGCAAACGCAGAATTGGCTTTGGATGGTGAGAATGGCACCCAGGGTTGGCATCGCTCAGGCCACGGGTAAGAAACAAAAGAAGACAAAAATATTAAAAACCAACTTAAACATTTTTCAGAGGAAGAACTCAGAGACGAAGTGGTGGCAATACCGGTAGCTCAATAAGCAGTGGAGGCTCTCCCAGAGATAACAATGATACCCTCAGCGACACTGTCTCGCATCATTCTGTAAGATTGGAAATAAAAGTAACCTCGAAATGGGTTTCAAATTGATGCGTTTTAGGTGTCCTCCAATCATTGGGCTGCCCAAAGGCAACCCAGTCAGGCCGGAAGTGCCAGCCTGAGGTCGAACTCGGCAGCCTCGAACGGCCAGGTCATCTCCAACGGCCCATCGGAGAACACGTTGACCACGACCGAGACGAGCAACGGCCAGACCCCGTCTTGCCGGGCGCTCGCTGGCTCGCTGGCCTCGTTCGATACCTCCTCCATCGTGAACACGGAGGGTAAGCAGGAGAACTTGATCATGATCAACATGTTTGTTTACATTTTATATTTTTCAGGTGTGCCTCTCCTGGAAGAAAACGAGTTGGAGACAACTGAGGGCAGCAATTCCTCCGAGCCTGGGGACTCTGGCAGCGCCACTTACAGTGAAATGAGCAACAAAACCTAAATTGATAATGAAAGATATTTAACTTTTTTCTCGTCCCTGTGAAATTGTGAACTGTACATAACTCCCGTTTCAAGAATGTAGATCAGCACGTTAAATGTTATAGTTGTAGCAGACGATTTTGATATCGAGCTACACGCCGATCGAGACCGGAAACATGCATTTAAAACGTAGTGAGAAGATTTCACGAGTTTTTTTCACCACGAAAATAAATTCGGAAATTAATTAAACATAATTAGTTTGTTGTTGCACATAAATATCTAAGAATCTATAGCTTTATAAAAAAGGGATTCTGCTTTAAATAATTGCCATGCTAATGAAAAAAGTTATTAAGAATTATTTTTGTCAGTGAAAACTAAATCGTTTTAATTTATGAATGATTATACCACTATGGGATCTCAAAGCAAAATCAAAGTATACTGAAATATATCAACCCTTAACATCTCAATCGAAAAATTATTCTTTATTTGTCAATTTGATTTAATTTGTCCAAGTCAAACTATTTTAACAGCATTGTTTGCAGAGACAGGCTCGACTGCGGAGAGCTATGCAGAATGGGAGGCAGAGGACCAGAAGCGCCCCCAAGGGACATAGAATGAAAAACAGAATCGACGTGCCCTCGTCGTCCTCGGTCTCATCACCAGATCCTTCACCAGAACCGCTTCCACTAGCAGTTTCCTCTTCATCTTCAAATTCGATTCTGAAACAAATATTCAAGTCATTAAGAGAAATTAATTTTTAATTAGGTTTTAATTACCTTCTTGCGTCATGCGAGTTGGGATGGTCGTTGACAATGTAGTCCCTCTTGGTGTACCTGCCCAGCACCCCCCGCCCCAGAACCGTCTTCTCGTCGGCCGACTGGTTTCGATACACTTCGACGAGTTCGGCGAACCCGTTCTCGATGCGCTGATCGTTGTCCCAGTGCGGCTTGGTCATCAAGATCTCGAACTCGACCCCGACCTTGGCCTTGGGCGTCCGCTTGAACCCCAAGAACTTGACGTAGCCGAGGAGCTTGTCCACCATGAGCGAGGAGTACTGCTTGTTGACCAACAAGAACTTGACCTCCTGCTCCACCATCTTCTTCCAGGACTTGAACACGCTGCTCCTGGTGTCGGCCAGCGTCGTCGTCCACGGCGAGTCGATCGTGACGAAGAAGTTGAAGAGCTCGCCGCGGTAGTTGGGACAGCAGCACTTGCTGGCCATCATGCCCTGCTTGTTGTAGATGTCGTAGAACATGATGCCGAGGGTGACGGTGTCGTTGCACCTGTACTTGATCGCGCGCTTGTCCCGGCGATGGTCAAGCTCCGTGATCTCATCATTATAATCGTCCTCCTCGTCATCGTCTCGAATGCTTTCCATGACCTCATCGAAACTACGACGCCGCCGAGTGGAGTTGGTCGGAGGCAAAGTGGTTGTTGTGGGAGCCTCTGTTGTTGTCGGGGGTGGACCCGGGGGCGCTGTTGTTGGCGCGGCTGTTGGTGCTGCCGTACCCGCAACGTTTGTAGTGTTGTCCTGATTTGGATCGGTGGTCTCGGTAGGAGGTTCTGTTGCAGCTTCGGTTGGACAGAGGCATGTGTTTTCCCAAGTTGTCTCCGCCACCGTCGTCGGCGCTGCTGTTGTCGTCGCGGCAGGATCTGTCGTGTTTGAGTCGCTCCCGGGGTCCGTCGTCGTAGGCGCCAGGGTGGTGCTGTTGGACGTGTCGTTCGAGGCGCTCCTCTTCCTCCTCCTGTTGTTGCAGACGTCCACGCAAAATGGCGGCTGAGTCGTGGGCTCGATATCGATCCCGGCCTTGGCCCGAATCACGAGCTGAGCTTCGTAAGCTTGCTGTGCTTGGAATTCTTCCGTCTGCTGAGCCAATTGTTCGGCCGCCCATTGGTTGTAGTTGGTCAGCTCCGCCGCCCTCCTCGCCATCTCGGCGGCCGCGTCGGCCTCGGCCTGGGTCTTGTGGGTGTTGAGGTTGTCGATGCACGTGTTCGTGTCGGTGATTTCCGCCTCGAGAGCGGTGATCTCGCCGGCCGAGCAGTCGTCGATCGTGACTTCCGTGTGGAGGATGTAGTCGCACAACCTGAACATGGTGCCCTCCGCGTACTTCTTCTCGTCGATGTAGGCCGTGCACAGGTCGTTGATGTCCTCCATGGTGCTGATGACCTCGGAGCAGACGATTGGCACATGCCTCTTCCTCCGGGTCGAGTTGGTTGGGGGTGGAGGCGGTGGCGGGGGTGGAGCCGCAGGCGCCGTCACATTCGGGGCCACCCCGGTGGCCACCTCCTCGGCCTTGGCGACCGTCTCCGTCAACTTATAGATCAGCCGGCCGAGCTCGTCGACGTCCGAGTTGATGGGCGCGTCGGGGGGCGGGGTCCCGTCAAACAGGTCCATGATCTCGTCGGAGTTGTCGAGGTACGGGGAGAGGGCACAGGTCGGTCCGGCGCTCTCCACCGGGCATTGACTTGTAAGCGTGTCGAAGATGAACTCGGAGCAGACGTCGAACTCGCAGTTGCAGGTGCCCATTGACTTGTGGTGGTGGGTCATGTAGGGGACGCACACCTTCGGGATGCATCGGGGCCAGACTTCCGGCGGGGGCGTCTCGAACGAGGGGGCCGTCTTGTAGTTGCCGCACTTGACGCCGAAGGTCTCCTTGGCGAACCCGGGTATCTCGGCGATCAGATCGTCGTCCTTACACTTCATCTGTCATGATCAAGAAAACATTTAATCATGATGCTTTTCAAATCATTACTGTGGCCATACCTCGATGTACTCGCCCCAGTTGTAGGCCACCTTCTCGGGGTTGGCCAAGTCGTACTCGGGGTGGGTCGGGAAGGAGGGCTCCCGACAAGTGTCTGGCCGGACACACTTTGGCACCTCGGTCGTCGTCACGAACGTCGCGTTCGACTCGAACTCCTTGCAGGTGAGGAACAGGTTCTCGCCCGTGTGCGGCATCAGGCCGGCCTTCGAGCAGCCGTACTCCACCGTGTCGTTGGGCAGCTTGTACATCCTGTCCAGTGGCTTGTATCCATCAATGTTTGGAAACTCGACGCAACCAAGAACACATGTTGGCCAGTCGTCTCCGGGGAAATTTTCAGCTTCTCCTACGAATTTTCCGTCAGAAGTGCAATTGATGAAAAATCGCTCGCCAGTTTTTGGGATCTACAGAATTCAAGAAATGGGAAATTGTGTGAAATCACTAATGCCAATAATTGCTTCACCTTCTTGCTGTTCTTGCAAGTGTATTCGATGGCTCGCTCGGCCAACACGGGCAACGAGGACACCTTCTTCATCTGGGGGACGTTGGGGAAGTTGGTGCAGGTCTTGACGCATCCCGGATCATCCGGCCAGACGGGTGGATCATACCAGCCTCCGGTCACGCACGTAACCTCGACCTCGGGGGAGCCGTCGTTTGGCACCTTGTCGGGGTCCGTGCACTCGAAGGCAATCGTCTCGCCGACGTCCAACTTGCCCTCGGCGGTCGTGGAGAAGATCCCGTGCGTGGGGGTGACGGCGATGATGTCCTCATTGTGGCATGGAATCGCGTCACAACGATCTGTCGTCGACTCGAACGTTCCGTCATCCTGACAGGTTGAAATCAAGAATTGGTTGGCATAGTCCTGGAAGAAGATCAGGATCAGAAACTGTGATTGTTTTTCAGGTTATATTTATACCTGGGTGCTGCTGACAAAATGGCCAAAATCACAGACGAACTCGGCGATATCACCGGCCCGGACTTCGATCGTGTCGTCCAAGGCCTTGAAGTCCTTCCTGCCGATGTAGAACTGGGTGCACTGGCTCCGGCACTTGGGGAACATGAAGGTCTCGTTGACGGGGAAGATGAGCTCGGTCCCGTTGGAGTCGAACTCCACCGTGGCCCACTGGTTCGTGTCCATGCACAACAGGGGGAAGTAGTTCCGGCAAGAGTCGTCGTCCAGGATGGCATTGGGATCATTGCACTCGTAGTAGACGTACTGGCCGGCCTCCACGATGTCCAAGCCGAGGTTCTTGTACCCGGTGCCGTCCTCGGGCGTGAGGAACTCCTCGCAGACGGGGACGGTGATGCACTCTTCCAACTCTGGCCACGGCCTCTGGACAAAGGCTCCGTCGGCGCAAAACACTCCAAACTTGCCATCCACAGCATCGTCCTCGGCAGGTTCTGAAATCATTTTTTTTAATCTGGTTTTTCAAAAACTGAGTCGGAATTTCACCTGTTTCGTTGTAGACTCGGTAAATCAAGTTGGGAAATGGTGTTCGACTGCAGGTAAGGTAGATATACATTCCAGAAGCGATTTCTCCGTCAAAAGCAAAATCGGTTTCAAGATAGGCCGTCGGGTATTGTGGTTGCATAGAACCCAGTGCCGACCCTTTGCAAGACCTCGCAGCTGTAAACAAACATGATTTTTTGTTTTAACTTCCATTTGTCGGAGCGAAATGTCCAATCTGGTACCTCTGTGCGCAAACAGGGCGCCGCTGTCTGCCTGCTTCGCGCGCGACTTACTCGCAGCGCTACCAGATAAACAAAACTTACTTTTTGCCGGCTGAGGCGTTAATGTGGTGTTGCTCGACGTGTTTCGACTGTCTGTTGCCAGAGCTGTGTCCAGTTGAGCTTCTGTCACATCGGAATCAAATAAAAACAGGATTTTAGCGTTGACCCCCATCCCGGAGTCGTCCATGGGCTCCATGGAGAGGACGAAGGCGCCATTGTAGTGAGCCTTGACCATCACCTCCAAGTCCATCAACCAATCATCGAGCTGTAGGAATAGAGCATGATCAAGACCAGGATTTGGATAATGAAAATGAAAAGTCTCTACCTCCTTGGCCATCATGTCGGCGCCGTTGATGAACATGTCCGTCCCGGGGTCGTAGTAGTCGTTGTGCCAGGCCGTGTTGTCGAAGCTGATCATGGCCTCGAAGGAGATCAGGTTGTGACCACATGACAAGGCTGGACAGGGTTCACCGCTGTCCAACTTGCCAAAGTTCAAGAACACTCCGCATGCGAACGGTACTGGTTTTCGAAAATCTTTACCTAAAATTCATGTCGTATCACAGGAAACGAAAACATTTTGTGATTGATTGAAATTTACTGTAAGGCTCTACGTCAGTCCTGGGTGGTTTTTGTGTGGCTGGAGCTTCTGTCTGAGTCGCATTCAAAGAAGAAGTCCCATTTGTGTTACCCATGATTGTTTTTGGATCAGTTGTGTTTGTTTTGTCAATGTCGTTATTAGTGGATACAGATCGAATTTTTCCTGGATGTGTTGAAATGTGTGTCTGTTCTGGTCTGTGTCTCTGATCTGTTTGGTTTTTGCTACTTACTTGGTGGTGATACAGAACTTCTCGATACAGACTCTGTTGTTGTTGTAGAAGTTGTAGTTGTTGTAGTTGTTGTGGTTGTTGTAGTTGTTGTAGTTGTAGTTGTAGTTGTCGTTGTTGTTGTAGTCGTGGTTGGAGCTTCTGTGGTCGTCGTCGTGGGAGGGTCGGTGGTTGTGGTGGTCTCGGCCTCCGTCGTGGTGGTGGCGTTATCCGTGTCGTTGTTGTTCGCCGCCCTCTTTCTTCTCGAGGACGCGCTGGCCGCGTCCAGGATGGCCTGCTGGGCGGCCTCGATGATCGGCAGCTGGATGTTGGTCATGTTGTTCTTGAACTCGGTCTCAGTCGCGGTCATGTCCGCGTGGAGCTCCATCATCTGGACCATCGTGTGGTTGTTCCTGGCCATCCTGAGCATGTTGGCCTCGGCAGCCTCGTCGGCGCACTCGCTCATGTTGGCATGGTTGATCCGCAACAGCTCCTCTCTGGAGAGGGCGCTGAACTTGCCGATGCTAGCCAGGACCTCGACCGGAGCTATCCCAGGCGGCTGGTTAACTGTATAAAGCGGAAATATTATGATTTCACAGAAAAAAATATTTATCCTTCTTACTTTTTTGCCGGACAGGAATGGTCTTCCTTCTTAGGACTCGGCATTGCTCTAGAAGAACCTCACGTAGAGGTGGCAGGAACTCAAATTCGGCACTGCTTGAACAGTAACATCTTTCTACCAAGTAGTCTTCTGGATTTGAAATCCCCGAAACCAAAGTCGGACCTGAAAAATCATGATAAAAACTGCTATCTTCAAAAACAACCTCGGACGGTATAGTATAAAACATTGCTTACCATGCCAAAATGTTAGTATGAGAAAGATGAAAGCTAGAATTTTCATATTATGGAATATCGGATATCAAAAGAGAGTTAATTGCACAACACTGACGAACTAACGTACATACAATTGCTTTCGAAGAGAGAGTCGAATTGAGGTAAGAAATTATTAATTAGGATTGTAGTGGGTCGTCTTCGCGACGGACCCCTTGTCTGTAGCGATCGTCGCCAAGGCCAAAAAACCTCCTTAGTTTTTAAGGCCTTTATTTATACGAACTTGCTGGCTTTTGCACATAAAATATTCCCAATCGTATTGTTGACATTGTTGTAAGAAAGCTCATGAAGGCATGAAATGAAGCTAGGGCAAATTATCGTATTTTTGCACTAACTTGTTTAATTTTTTTAAATCCTAAAAAAACTCGTGAAATTGTGATGAACAAAAATATGTTTCTTTTGGTCAAAAATATTCAATTTGCAACAAAATGAACTTTTTCTGAAAAGAAATATTTTACATTTAACAATTCCAAAAAGTCGTGAAATCGTAGAGGGCGAAAATTCGGGGATATAACGTTTCGGGCAGGGTCTCATTTTAAGGTCGAGACAAGATGAAATGGATCCTCCTGGTCGGGGTCCTGATTGGGGTGGCCAACCTGACCCTGGCCTCACCCCTACCCCGACCTCCGCCACTGGCTGATCCTGAGGCCTATTTTGGCGACAGAGAGTCGATGGACCTTCTTGATAGAATTCTCGGAAATGTTCAGGACACGGCCTCGACGACCGAGAAGGCGGAGCTGCCGAAACTGATCGAGACCACGACATCTACAACGACCACGGTACCTTCAACCGAAGGTCTCGAGGTGTCAGGTAATTCTCAAGTAATCTTGTTTCTGAAAATTTTGAAGATTTTTATCAATTGTAGGACCTCAGCCATCAACCGAGTTGGAGACGGACGAGAAGGAGGCAGCTCCTGAGCGAACCATCACAATGGTGGAAGACTTGTCGGACTTGGGAATCGACGAGAACGATGCTGAGGCCGAGGCAAATGCCAATGAGCTCATCCAGGACCAGAACATGGACAAGGCCAGGAAGAAGAAGCTGACCTTCCTTCCCCTGTTGAAGTTCAACTACCTTCTGCTCATCATCACCGGTGTGTTCGTTATTGTCGGCTTCTGGGTGTCGGCCAACTACATAAGGAAAAAACATTGCAAATAAGCAACCATTTTTAAAAAGAGGTTAGGTACATTTCATGTTTTGATACATACATAGAATTGATTTGAGTTAACAAAAATAGACTTTTTTATAGATCTTGTGACGATACAATAAATACTTTTGACAGTTGATTGAAAATTGCAGTGGCATCAAAATGTGGATGCATACCCTTGCGTGGAATGTTAATTGTTACTTAAATTTGTGTATAGCTCATCTAAATTGGTAATTAATTATGCTATTATATGACAGTGGCAGGTGGATTTGAAATCATTATTTGGGTGCAATTTAGGAAATTCATTTGTTTCGTTTGCTCGCCTGCAGCATCTTCTCCTTGAGGCCCATGGGTTTTCTAGGCTCAACTTTGAAGTCCTTCAGCTTGGACGTCTTGCGCTTGTATTTCAGTCTCTCCTGCTGCAAGATCTCCTTCTCGATCCTCATCTGTTCGCGTTTCCAAGAGTTTTTGTAATCCTGGCAAAACGGCAGCCACAGGCAGAAGAAGTCCTTCGGTTGGGCGTTCTCCAGCTTGCCATCCTTGGGCTGGAACCTATAGAACTTCATGGTATTGACAAACGTCTTGGAGCAGTCGCCGATCAACTGGCTCAGGTTGGTCAAGCTGGTTGAGGCCTCGAGCAAGAAGGTGTTCATTTTCTCCTGGAAGGGTTCAAGATGCTCCGCGTCTGCCTCTTCTATCACTTTGTCCCTGAAAAAAGGAAGTTATGAAATCTGCACTGTTTCACGAGTTTTTTTCTGTTGACATACCTTGCTTTGGATATTCGTTCCAGCTCCTTCTTGAGCCGCTCGCACTCGAACTCCTGGTCCTCAAAGTTGATGTGGGCGCTCTTCTCCACGTCGCTCGGCTCAGGGACTGGAAGCTGTGCGTCGCTGGTGCCCTTCTTCTGGTCGAACTTGATGATGCAAAAGCGGACGACGTACTGCAAGAGGTTCACAGCGTTGTCGTTCCCCTTCACATCCTTCAACTTGGGCAAGATGTCGATGTTGAACCCGTCGGCCTGACCCCGTTGCAGGTTGCCCCCGTTCATGTAGTTGCCGCACGAGAGAATGACGCTGAAAACCTGCCTCATCGAGGCATTTGCCGTCAAGACGTCGCAGACGTGCTTGATGTTGTGAAGCCGATTTTCAATGTCGCTCAAGCTGTCCGAGAACCGGGTCTGGAACATGAAGCACTCAAGGCGCTCGTTGAAGTGGGAGATCCGTGACAGGTCGAACAGGAACTGCTCCGGCAAGTCCAAGGGCACGTCGGGCATGGCCTCCACGCTGCCCTTGATCATTTCCAGCTCGGGGTTGGTGGCCTGGTTGGCCTTGACTTGGACCAGGGTCTCGAAGTCGATCACAGAGTTGTCGAAGTTGTAGATGGCGTTCTCCAGCTCGCCGATGTCGAGGTGCTTCGACCGGATGAAGATTCCCACGTTCTGGCTTCTCTTGGCGTCGAGAATCTTGGCCACGGTGGCCTTGGACGATTTCTTCTCCTCTCCCGTCTTGTCTTTGGCCTTTTTGGCCTTTGGCTTGATCTGCGGTCGCGAGAAGAGGTTGTCGAACTCCTCGACCTCGATCGCAGTTTCCTCCAGCTCCTCCCAGAGATCGTGCTTGGGGTTCGACTGCGCCGAGTGGTTAGCTGCCACCTGGATTCTGGTCCAGAATAGGGGACGCATCACGCTCTTGGGTTTGATCACGGGCTTTCGGATCAGGACGCTGGCGGCACCGTTGGGTCCTCCAGGTGGGGGTGCCGGCATCGGGGGCGGCGGTGGTCCGATAGCTCCACCTGGAGGAGGCGGGGGTGGCGGTGGACCACCAGAACCCGGGGGCGGTGGTGGTGGTGGTGGTCCTGCTCCAGCGCCAGGTGGAGGCGGGGGTGGAGGCGGGGCACCACCTGGTCCTGGCGGCGGTGGAGGTGGAGGAGGCGGAGCTCCCCCAGGTGGGGGTGGAGGAGGAGGCGGCGGAGGAGCTGCTCCACCTTGCGGCGGGGGGGGTGGTGGAGGTGGTATCGAGCCACCTGGTCCTGGTGGAGGCGGGGGAGGCGGTGGAGGTGGAGGCGGGCCACCACTTGGCCCAGGTGGCGGGGGCGGGGGAGGTGGAGCAGGTGGCGTCTTTTCTGAAGGAACAACAGGTGGTGGATCTCTGTATGGTGGCGGTTGCGGGAACGGCCTCGCCTCCTCGGTCATTGGCGTGCTATAAACACTTGGCGAAGCACTGGAACCTTCAGCTGAATTCGAGCTTGACGTTGCCAAGAGGTTCACTTGGACACCACGATGCACTGACGTCGTTGTGACATTTTTCAGTCCGAGAAGATCTGACGACAAGGAGCCTGGAATGTTGACTTGAACTCCCTTGTCGAGGCTGCCATCGCCGCCCCCTCCATTGATTAGCGGGATCGGGGAATCGGGATCGATTTTGAGCTTGAGCACTGTCGTCGGTGATGACTTGTTATTTGTGGGACTGGAGTGGTCGAGGTTCATGGACTTGGCCTTCTTGAGGACGTTGTTCTCGAGGCTGGCGAGGAGAGCGTTGTCCGTGCTGCTCTTTCGCCGCTCCGCCGAGTTGTCGTCGTCAACAATCAGCTCGTCGGTGAAGGTGGCCAACTCCTTCCTCTTGTGCTTCATGATGGCGAAAGACGAGCCGAACTTGGGATTTTTGCTTGAAACCCCACCTGTTGTTGACGTGCTCAAATTGGCACTGCTGCCCGAAAGTGTTACATTGGGAGATTCAGAAATCGATCTATGGAATGCTTTGTTGTTGTTTCCTCCTTCCGATTCAACCACTTTCACTGCCTCAGTTTCTTCTTTTTGATTGTCGTCATCGTCGATGCTCTTTTGCACGTCAGCCACCAACTTGTTGAAGAACTCCTCTTTGAGCGACGAAGACTCAACGGCGGGAGCCATCTCAGGTTCTTTGTGATCCTCCTGATCCTCCTTCTCTCCTGTCATGTCGTCCATACTGACTTGGACAACGCCCTTCGCCCCGTTCTTATCTCCACCACTGTTCTCGTTGACGACGACGGTTGCCGTCAACGACATTTCTTGATCTATTTTATCATCTGACAGCAGTTTGACGGGAGAGGCCGTTTCTGCTTGAGCATTCGCTGGCGGTGGCGGTTGTCCGTTCGATTTTGGGTTCTCCATTTCTAGCTGTCGGACACATGGGGCTTTTTGAGGACTTGATGACGATGATGATGATGGCGAAAGATGGCGATCCGTGTTAGGGTCAACGACATGCCCGGGGGAGTGCTCCGGAGTCGAGCCCTTGGATCCTTTGTGTCCGGGAGTTATGGTGTTGTCTTGAGCGACGACAACGACACGGTTGAAGTGAGAGAGCAACAGACTCAGCGTAGGGGGCAAAGGTTGCGGTTGCCTGCTTGCCTACGCCTACTCAGTGGTTTGACGTTTTCTCAGTTTTTACACACTCAACGGGTGTGACGTCACAAAAGAAAAGTGAGTTAGGGTTGATTCTACTTCAAAAAGGATATGAGCAGCAGTCTTCAAAAACACATTTTGCTCATGCTAAACCTTATTATCTAAACATTTTTTAAATGTATTCAACAATAGTTCCTGTTAAGTTCTATGTTTTTCAGTTCGACATGGTCAACGTGGTTAAAAATTAGCAGTTTAGTCAACCCTAAAGCTGAGTTCAAAATTTCAAAACAAACACACCCGCCAACGGAAACTTGCGGATTTTTGGCTTTTGCGGAAAAAAATATTTCACTTTTCTCGCCGTCACGCCGTGTAAAAATCTTCGAGAAACGTCATGTCGGCCACGTTCGA
>JAAUYL010044259.1_pt1 | contig 14912 bp, 11 predicted proteins | sample 7278011 | NCBI WGS metagenome assembly JAAUYL01 (sample SAMN14350225, study PRJNA611818) | marine sediment metagenome | isolation source: surface marine sediment (1.8m) | place: French Polynesia: Moorea | collected 2018-08
GTTACGCTGAATGCAAGAACTGATACCGTCTGGATTGATGAATGGACAAATCGGGATGTCCGGATGTGAGCTTGTTTTGCCCAATGATTAGAAACCGTGAGATTTGATATGCACAATCAGAAACAGGGTTTAGCGGGAAGTCTTGGGAGGATTAGATCGCTGAGGCGGATTTCAGATGGAGTGCAAGCGGAAACCAGTATATTTTATATTTAAAAAATAGTCACGGCCTCCGGATATTGTCAAGATTCTCATCGGGTTATGGCGATATATGGGAGCCTCCCGTCATTTAAAAAGAGGCTTGACGAGGATAACCCACTCAATGAAATGTTGTGTATTCCAACTTGTCGCAAGTTCGACCCGTATTCGGATTAACCTCAGTCACCGCTGAACTTCGCAAATCACAATTTTCCTTGATTTTCCCGATCTATGCGTAATTCAACGATAATTGGTTTCCTGGCATGAAATCACAAAAGTTAAGGCTTGCAAATTGCGTGGGATTATCTCAATTAATTCCCATGGGACCGACTTGTTAGATATATTCATTTACTGCCGTGCAGTCACAATCCATCCCCAAATTTGTCGGACCACAAGATGATGTGGTGCTTGGATTTAGCCATTTTTCCATAGGCAGGCAAGATGATCGAGGTCAGGAAGGGTTTTGAATACAACGTTTTTGATTGCTTAAAACAGTTTATTTTAGACTATTAAGGAGCCGAATTATGTCCCGCATAAAACGGTATTCATATCTGATGGTCGTGATCGCTGGAGCTTATCTTTTCTTCGATATACCCAAGACCGAAGCTGCTTCTTACAAAATTTTGGTTGTGATGAGCTATGAAGCAGATAATCCATGGTGTGAGGAGATTAAAGCGGGGATTGATTCTGTTTTTGTGGGAAAGGGCGATCTGAAATACTTTTATATGGACACGAAGAAGAATCTTGGGGGGGGTGTCCGCAAGGCGGAGGAGGCTTACGACCTATACAAACGATTCCAGCCTGACGGTGTCATCGCGGCGGATGACAACGCCCAGCGTCTGTTTGTCTTGCCTTACTTGAAGGATAAAGTAAAAACACCGGTAATGTTTTGCGCGGTGAATGCTAACCCCAAAGAATATGGTTACCCGGCTTCAAATGTATCCGGGATTTTGGAACGTATTTTTGTCAGAGAATCGATTGCCTTTGCCAAACAATTAGTCCCTTCAATTAATACTGTCGGATTTCTTGCGAAGGACAGCCCTTCCGGTCGGGCGATACGAAAACAGGTAGAAACCGAAGCGGATACTTATTTGACCAAATTTGCCGGATTTAAATTGGTACGATCCATCGAAGAGACACTCATGGTGCTCGAGGAATTTCAAAAGACGTCGGATGCCTTGTTTATCACCGCCACAAACGGCATCTTGGATGCGAACGGTAAACCATTGGACAATCAAGCGGTTACCAGGATCGTATCGGAAACCTATAAGAAGCCTCTGATCGGCGCCAACGATTTTCATGTGCAATACGGCGTTTTATGCGCCGTTGCCAAGTCAGGGAATGCACAAGGTAAAATAGCGGCGGAATTGCTGCTAAAAGCGATGAACGGCACGCCCATCAAACAGATATCGGTAACTAAAAATAAATACGGCAAGCGGATGTTAAACGTAACGACAATGAAAGATCTGGGGATCAAACCCAAGCGACGGGCTTTAATCGGCACGGAATTAGTCAAAACATCTGGAATTCAAGATTGATCAATAGTTATCGATGCGAATGATATTGCATTGAGACATGCGGTCCGGTGAAAGAGGCACCTATGAATCGTATCGCACAATTTTTCAAGGGCAGCATAATCAACAAGGCGATTTTCTTGATCGCGTTAATCCTTTCATCAGTAGGGGGCATTCTTACGGTCAACGCCATTTCCTTTTTTGATGTGAAAGGTTCTCTGGAGTCGCTGATTGACCGCGATGTCAGGCAGGTAATTGAAAATACAAGGTTGAACGACAACTTCATCAGTTCGGTTGCGGAGAGCGATCTGTTATTCAGTACGTTTACTGAACACAAAAATACTTTAACGGCTCAGAAAGATCGTCTGATCGATAAGTTAAATGCGGGCATCTCGTCCTCAATGCTAACTGAAACAGACTCAAAAACAAATTTTGAAGGCTATATTGCCGATTTAAATAAGCTATTTGCGGCCTGTGCCATAATAAATGATTTTCTAATCGAGATAGATACCATCGAGAAATCACTGGACACCGAGCTGGCTCGTCTGGACGAGATTGTCGTTGAAGAAGAACTGACAGCTGTCGTTGAAGGCACCGAAGAGACCGATTCAATAAAGCAATTGGCCATAATGCTGCCGGGCTATCGTGAAATTTATTTTGAAATAATTTTGAACTTTATCCACGCTAAAAATGCATATTTGGGGTCAAATGCTATTGATCAAAATTACGAGCAAAAGATACTGGGTTTACTGGAAGAGTTTGATATCGGCCTCAAAGCAATACCGATTGCCTGGGCAGAAATCAAACCGCGTGTCCAAAATCTGATCGAATTGACGTCACGGTACAAATCCCAAATCAATAAAATCTTCAAAAGTCTGCGAGCCTTTCATGATCAACTTGGGGCCTTAAGGCATTCACAGAGAGAGGTGCTGGCCGAGACGTCGAAAATCAATCATCAAATCGTCGCGAATACCCACGCGATTCGCAAACAAACCTCAGCGAACGTCGCGTCAAGCATCCGAACGACCATAATGCTGTCCAGCATCATCATTATCATTCTGTTGGTCATCGGCCTATTTACGGTGCGATTGGTGCATCCGATCAAAATGTTAAGTATAGGGGCTCTGAAAATTGGTGCTGGAAATTTGGATTACAAAGTTAAGATAGACTCCGATGATGAAATTGGGCATCTTGCCGAGGCATTCAATGGCATGACCGATAGTCTTCGTAAAACCACGGTTTCAAAAGAATATGTTGAAAATATCCTAAAAAGTATAAATGAAATGCTGATCACATTAACCCCGACAGGGCGTATCCAATCGGTTAATCAGGCGACCTGCGACCTGCTAGGTTATCAAGCAGAGGAACTCGTCGGAGAATCTGCTGGTAGAATATTTGAAGATGCTGAAGACATAAGAATTATCGACAAAAAACGTAAACCTAAATCGGTGATCGAGAAACTCGTTGCACAACAGGAAATAAGAAATGATGAGAAAACATGGTGGGATAAAGAGGGGCGTGCGATTTCGGTCCTTTTTTCGGCCTCTGCCATTTTAGATAATGATGACAACCTCCAGGGCTTTGTTTGCGTCGCCTCCGACATCACGGAGCGTAAGCAGGCCGAGGAGGCGCTGAAGATCAGTGAAGCCAATTATCGTCGACTGTTTGATGCAGAACCGGATGCGATTATCATTACGGATTCCGAAACGAAACGCATTGTGGATGCCAATCCGGCAGCTTTAAAGCTTTATGGATACAGCTATGACGAGATGTGTGGACGTCAGGCGGTTTCCCTTTCGGCCGAACCGCAGAAATCAGCAAGACACATTCAGCAAATTGTGTCGGAAGAAACCATGGTCGCCACCGGGGAAATCGTTCAACGCCAGCACAAAAGCAAAGATGGCACAGTATTTCCGGTGGAAATTGCCCATGGTTTTTACATTCGCAATGGCCGCAAAATGATCTGTGCCATCATGCGAAATATCAGCAGACGCAAGCGAATGGAAGATGAGTTGGCTGCTGAAAAAGAACGCCTCAGCGTCACCTTACGAAGTATCGGCGATGGGGTTATTTCAACTGATTTACAAGGAAATGTCATCTCGGTCAACGAAATCGCCGAAGAGCTGACGGGTTGGAAAGAAGAAGAAGCCGTTGGTAAGCCGCTTACCAACGTTTTTCATATCGTTAATGAATTAAATCGACAACTTTGTGAAGATCCTGTTCGCAAAGTGATGGAAACCGGCGGAATTGTGGGCCTGGCCAATAACACCATACTTGTTAGTAGGGATGGGCAAGAACATGTGATTGCTGATAGTGCGGCGCCCATCATGGACAGCCAACAAAAAATTATCGGTGCGGTCCTTGTGTTTCGCGATATCACGGAAAAACGAAAGATAGAAGAGGAGCTGGTTAAAATCCAAAAGCTTGAATCATTGGGGGTGTTAGCTGGCGGCATTGCCCATGATTTCAATAACTTTTTAACGGCGATCATCGGCAACTTGTCATTAGCTATGCTGGATTCAAAACCTGGTGATCAAGTCGTTGCCCGGCTTAAGGAAATGGAAAAAGCCTCTTTGCAGGCTAAAGATCTTACCCAACAGCTCCTAACATTCTCCAAAGGGGGGGAACCGGTCAAGAAATTGGTCAATTTTGTTGACCTGGTCAAGCATTCGGCAACCTTTTCCTTGAGGGGTTCGAATGTACGTTGCGAATTTTCCATTGCGGAAAATCTACGGCCAGCGGAGGTGGATGAAGGGCAGATTGGTCAAGTCATCAATAATTTGGTACTCAATGCCGACCATGCCATGCCAGAAGGCGGCATCCTTAAAATTTGTGCTGAAAATATCGTCTTGTTAGAAGCCAATGAATTTTCTCTTCCAGCAGGCCCATATATTAAAACAACTTTACGGGACCACGGGGTCGGAATACCCATAGATCTCCTTCCCAAAGTTTTTGACCCCTATTTTACAACCAAACACAAAGGCAGCGGACTTGGACTTACGGTGGCCTACTCTATTATCGATAAACATAATGGAAGGCTAACAGCAGATTCCGTACTTGGTAAACACACTACATTTACCATCTATTTGCCTGCTTCCGAGAAACTGGAAATCCAAACAGAAAATAATGCCAAGGTCCTGTTCGCAGGGGAAGGCAAGATTTTATTAATGGATGATGAGGACTTTATACGTGAAGTTGCCAGTCAAATGCTCTATAAACTCGGATATGAGGTGTCGGTAGCCAAGGATGGAAACGAAGCCATTGAGATATATAGGCAAGCGCAACAATCGAAGCAACCATTTGATGCGGTGATTATGGACCTTACGGTCCCTGGAGGTATGGGTGGCAAGGAGGCAATCCAGAAGCTCAAAGCATTGGATCCCAATATTAAGGCGCTCGTATCCAGCGGCTATTCCAATGATCCCATTATGTCTAATTTTAGGGACTATGGTTTTAAAGGCGTCGTAAAAAAACCGTACTTAATTCAAGATATGAGTGATGCATTGCAGTCAGTGATCTCAGAAATAACCAAATAAGATATGAACCTAGCGCCAACTAGTCGCATTATCGGCTTGTATTGGGATTTGAGACCGTAATCGCAAAATATTACAACTCACAAAAAGGCAGATTATCAATTAATATAAAATTTCGTGGTTATTGTCTATCCATAAAATAATGATGCGCTACCCCATGCTAAAAAATCTCAAGACTGTAAACTTTTGCATAATAGTATGCTGATGAACAACAGAATTTCATAAAGGTATACAATGACTAAATATTCTTTAGAAAATAAGCTGAAAATCTACGACCGTTTCATAGCGACCATTACAGCGATAGGTGTTGTCGGCGGTGGTTTGTGGGGGGCATATACATTTTTTAAACAACAAAAACAATCAATCAAGTTGAGGCAACGGGAACTTGCCTTTATGGTGTACAAAGATAAAAAAGATGCCTATCTGTCACTGGTTGATGCAGCCAATGAGATCACTGCAAGCAAAAACCGTAAAGAGGTAATTGAAAAGGCATCATTGTATCTTAGACTCTATTATGGTCGTGCTCACGTCATCGCCGATTCAGACCACAAGGTATCGGAAAGCAAGATCGCATTTAAAAACAAGTTAATGACTTATTTGAAAGACGAACAAATAGATACATCACCATTTGAGTACTTCGGAGGAGTAGCATTCGCAATAACAAACTCTTGTAAAATCTATTTAGACCCAAGGGCAATAGATGAATTAAAATAGACTAATTAGAAAAATTTCCAAACAAACATAAGAAAAAGCAAAAAGAGATAATAGGGCCGCTTGAATCCATGAAATGGAGAGATTATTCAGAAATTTTCAGTAATTTGAACCGGCCCTATACAATGTTAGCGGATTCCTTGTAACTTGATTTGTGATGCTTAATGAAGATTACATATCGGCAGTTATGATCTCGTAATCGCAGGTTTTGGCAGGTTAGTTCTTTGATGGGGTTATCGATAAGGAAAATGAAACATTGACGTACGCTCCCAAACTCCCGGGTGAGCGCTGAAAGGACTATTTATACCGTAATCGCTGATACAATTTTAAAGTCTTTATAAATCCTCTTACAATCAACCTTTTAAGTAAGCCTTTTTCTGTGGGGTGGATGACAGGATCGTCAGACCGTTTGGCGACGAAAGCCGTGCACTTCTCATAGCCACTTCGACCTTCTACAAGACATTTGGCTAAAGAATCTACCGTGTATGTAACTTTAAACCCCAGCACGCCCAACATAGTTTCAATACACTTGGGAGAAAAAGACCACCAGGTTTGCAGAATAGATTCGTCCTTGGGGTTGGGTGCGAAATAAGCAAGGCTGACATTATCATTGATCGGTCTAATTGTCTGGTTCGTGACAATTATTGTATCTTTCGCAAGTAGAGAGGCGGAATACAGAGCCTTGAAGGGATCTCTGAGGTGAGACAGGATCATTCCAAAGACAACGACATCAAACTTGCCCAGCCCATTGGGAAGGTTGTAGATGTCACCATAATATGCCCTGGCGGCGGAATTGATTCGCTTGTGGGTGAACCAATATGAATTCTTAAGCCTTTCATGCAATCGTTGATTTTTATTGAGTATTTCGCCCATACGCGGTTGAATTTTAAAATGAGGGACGATATCCCACTGGGTGCCATCCTGCATATCAAACGATACAACCTTGGCGCCTAATTTTTCCATCTCGAAAGTTAAGAACCCGGATGCCGTACCAACATCAAGCACCCTTTTGTTTGAAAATTTAAAATTTCCCAAATATTGTCGTATAGATAACCTTAAATCCCATTGTCCTTCTACTTCTCCATGGCCTGGAATGTCCATTGAGTGATAGAAAAAACAATCCTCCGCGTTATTGACATCAATGGGGCTTGCATATTCTAACCTTTCAACCATTCTTTTCCTTTCGAAAAATAAGAACTTGCCTTCTGACATTGATATTGAATAGCTGTTATCACCACCCATTGTCAAATGTTGAAAATAGAAGGTTCTGTCAGCTAAGTCGGAATTCCAGCCAAAATATAGATTTGTAAATGGTAATCTGAAATCCTTGTGTTACCCACACATAATGGATTCCTCCAACTAGTCGCCTTATTGACCTGTATTTGGATTTGAGACGGTAATCGCAAACGCTAACAATTCGAAAAAGGCCGATTTTCTCCATGTTGCACAACCAGCAGGCATCATTGGATAATTTGGTATGATTCCCCAATTCAGCGGCATCCGGCTAGCCAAACCCTTGACACACGATTTAACATATATAGTTTAGAACATTATCTCATTTGAACTCAATCTGAAGCCAGGCATTTCCATCGTCTCGCTAAATCTCAAGTTCCCCGCCGAACAACACCCAATTAGCCGGTTAAACTAAAAGGATAGGCCATCGAATGATAGGCGATCCTAAAAATAGAGGTTGGTAAATCTAAGCATTTTTCATCAAAAGGAGTCAGATAAACGCGTTATTAATCAATTCATATTCAAATTAGACTGTCGCTCTTCTTCATTTGCAGAGTCGAATCTTCCGCCTCAATTGCCTCTCACACCTCTCCTGAATACCGTATAATAAAATTATCGGTCTGAATCCAATTTAAGGAGGTGTCGCATGCCCACTTATGAATTTTACTGTGAAAAATGTAAAAAAATCTTTCAGCGTGATCCTTTCTTTATCCGAATATGAAAATAAAATGTACCGCTGTCCAAATTGTAAGGCTAAAAAATTAAAACAGCAAATCACATCTTTTCAGGCGGTCACCTCCAAAAAAAGTTAACCGCAAAGGCAAGGAGGATGATAATGGGAAAAAATTCAATCGAGATTGAGAATGATGTATTTTCATGTAAGCAAACAGACGATGTTGCTTTTCTAACTTTCAAACGAAATGTCATCGAAATTGTAACCAATTATGCGGTTAGGGACGCATTTTTTTCCACTTTTTCAAAAATCGAAGATTCACCAAAAGTAAAAGGGGTGGTCGTCACAAATTCGTCAAAATATACCGGCGACACCAACTTAGAAAGTTTTATTGCGCATACAATTGAATCCTTAAAATATGGAGAGCAAAACATAACGATACGACGTTTCAAGAATACAATGGAACAATTGGCCAATTTTTTTAGTAACATTAACAAACCTACAATTTCGGCCTTGAATGGAGATATTGGGGAGGCGCTGTTTGCAGTTAGCCTTGCCTGTGATTTTCGTTATGCAACATCGAATACCATTTTTCACATTCAAACGGTTAAATTAGGTTTGCCAACAACTGGCGTTTTAGCCTTTTATTTGGTCAATTATATTGGGTTGCCTCGATCGATTGACATTCTCTTAACAAAAACTTCTCTAAGTGCTCCTGAAGCACACAACTTAGGTTTGTTAACCGATGTGACGGCCGATGAAGAATTGATGAGCCGGTGTGTCGAAAAGCTTGATGCGATTAGCCAGTATCCCAGCTACAGCATTTCAGCAATGAAGCGAATACTTCGACCTGATCCAAGTGAGATATCTAAGCTCCTAGACAGAGCTTTCGAAGAGTTTGGGTTGAATTTAAAAGAGATAAGAAAAGCACTGTCGGATCGTAAATAGTATTTGATTAGAACCTATCTCAAAATAAAGATTAGGGTTCCTGGCAAGGCGTGAAACGGCGAGAATGCGGAGCATACCCAAAGTATGTATGCAGGTTCTTAGGGCAGGGACCCTACGGTTCTGCCAGGAGCTGTTTCAGAACACCGCCAGGGGCACTTAGATTTTTTTTGAGATAGGTTCTAGTGACATTCGTTGACCACGACCGCCATCCCATTTTAAAACATTGCGGTTGGTGGTCATGAGTTCTTCCGCGGAACATATCCCTTGATCGCACACAATTGATTATAATCACATGCAACGCAATTGCGCGGGTGGGTGCGGCACCCGGCGGCGTGGGCATCGGCGCCGGCAGTTCGAGCACCGGCCTGCCGGTAAGGCCAAACCACCTGGTTGCAGTGAGACCTATGTAAGCCGGGTATGCCCGTCTGCCCGGCCCAGTAGGCCCGCTTCAGCCCGTTTGCGGCGCCAATCTCGACACAGCGGTCCATCAACGCGGCGGTGGCGCCGGCACGGTGTTCGAGGACGTAGTTGGGTCGGAAGGCCAGAAAGCATACCGGCAATTGCGCGTCAATCTCAGCAATAAAGCGGCAAAGCCGCGCGATCTCCTCTTCATTGATCGCGGGAATCACCAGGATCCGGTACTCCCAGAGTTTTTCTCTGGCATGCTTGCCCACGTAGGCGGCATTGCGCAGGACCGGTGCGGATGATGCGCCGGTCAGGGCCAAGTGCACTTCGTTGCTGAAGGCCTTGAGGTCAAAGGTGATGGATGTGGTAAATTCCAGCACCTTTGATAGGCTGGAGCGCGTCAGATAACCATTGGTGTCGAAATTAACTTTGAGATTCGGTGAAAGCCTGCGCGCTTCGTCAACCACCTCTTCCACGTAGGGCAGGTGGATGGTCGGCTCGCCCCCTGAGAAGAAGATACGATCCGCGCCCATCTGCTTGGCCGCAGGCGATTCCAGCCAGGCCACGCATTCGTGGGCCAACTCCCGGGCAGGCACGAAGCGTCCGGGTGGGTAGCCGTTGTCCGGCGTTTGCGCGATGGTCCAGTTCTGGCAGTTGAGGCATTTGTAATTACAGCCGGCCATAAAAACAGTGTAGCTCTCCGGCGGGGCCGGGTGCAGGGTGGCCGAAGCCACGGCCGGCAGCGTCATGCGGCAAACCCCGGTCTGTCCCGCCAGTCGATCTACCCCGCAGCGATGCTCGCACAAAGTGCAGTGGGCCAGGGGGTGTCGGTCGCCTTGCGGATTCATCGATCCTCCGGGGGCACGTTGCGGGCCAGCAAAGCAAGATCTTCCTCTGTTCGCACGAATACGCCCAGGTTTCCCAACCGCACGTTGCGCAGACCGGCGGCCTTGGCGCCGTGATAGGCCGCGATCATTTCCGACGTGACGGGGGCGCGATATCCGCGCATGCGATGCTCCGGAAAGAAGGCCAGTATGGTAAACGGTATGCCGGTATCCACAGCCGCTAAATGCTGGGCAATTTGACCCAGTTGGTCGGATTCCACAATCTGGGGAATGTAAAGGGAAAGCACCTCCAGCACGAAACCGCGTCCGAGGATCTCGGCGGGTAGTCCGAGAATATGGGCATTGGTGCCGCCGGTCAACCAGCGATGGGTCTTCTCATCCCATGCTTTGATGTCCAGCCAGAAAGCATCCACGCCGTGCCGTTGGAGGATGTCCAGGTTGTCTTTCGTGAGGCCATAGCCGTTGGTTTCGATAAGCGTCCACAATCGGGTGTGGGTTTTGATCCTTTCGGCGCATTGGGCATAGAAATCAGGACAGCAGGTGAGATCCCCGCCGGTGAACGCCACGATGTTGCGCGCCGGCCCAAACCCCTGGGGTCCGAAGCAAATCTGCTCCGGAGTCAATTTACCGGGACACACGGTGGACGGACGGCCGTCTAGAATGCAGGCCCCGCAGCAGCGGCAGCTATCATGCGCATGCCAGGCGGTGGCCCGTTCCCGCGGCTCCAGTAGCGTGACCTGCCGTTCGTATTTCTTCGCAGCATCTAAAATATCCTGCGAGCGGTACCAGCGCCCCTGCTGGACTTTGGCAAACGACCAGGAGTGGCACTTGCGGCAGGCCAGATTGCATCCCGACTGATAGATGGAGAGATAGTTTTCGGGGCGCGATAGATGGATGGCGCTGATCAGACGGGACAGGCCCTTGGCATCCTTGTCCAAGGTGGCCCGGCAGGCCGGGGCGCGGTGGTCCCCCACCTGAACGGCGCAACTGCCGGGTGTTAATCCTTGTTCCTTAAGTCGGCACTGACGGGGTTCCATTGTTTTAAAAAAATAAAACAGCCTCGGCCCATGTACACCAACGAACCGGCAGTGGACTTCACTAGGACGTCGATGGCGAACCGAGCGGCAGCGCGGGCCCCAGCCGAAAGATGTCATCCGGCGGGTCGTTGCGCCAGATCAGATGGACCTGCTCGAGCGTAAAGGCGATCGGATGCCAGGTGGTCTGCCATCGGCGGCAAAAGGCCTCGACATCATGGCTGCGCGTCTGCCCCAGGCTGAGATGTGGTGTAAAACCGCCGGTAAACTGGGCCACGTCGCTGCAATCGGGAACCTTGTACCGCAAAGTCTGGTGCAGCGCTTTGATCGCAGCGGCAGGTTCAGGGGCCAGGTAGAAGGTGCTGTGACGGCGGGAATGCCGAAAAAAGCCGAAGCGCTGCAATCGCACCTCAAACGGCGCCTTCAGGCGGCAGGCCTGAGCCAAAATAGGGGTGACGCGCTCAAACTCCGCTGGCGGCCGGAATGGGTAAAGGAGCGTGATATGCGGCATCCAGCGCCGGAAATGCCGGTCGTATTGTTGGCGCAGTGCCTGAATGGGTGCCCAGAGATCGTCGGGCGGTATGATCACCACCGCCGTTTTGTGCGTCTTGGGGGCCGCCGGATGCCAAGATGTGTGTGCGGATGGAACAATACCGCGGTGAGGTCCCCGTCGCCGCGACCATGATTTGGCCAGCCGGGCCTCTCCTTGGCGGCCGCGCTGCCACGCCTGGCGACGCTTTAGATCGCCGTATTTGCCGAATCTTCCTGCCATGATCCACCCTTCCCTGCGGGCAGACAAATTGCCGCCACGTACCGGCATTGAGTTCGATTGGCCAGGCCTTGTTGATGAACTCGCAAAAAGCCATGTTGCAGACGGTCTCGGGAAAAGTCATAGGCATGAAATGCCCAAGGAATGACGCGTACTTGCGGTACGCTGCCATGACGGGGGCTGAAGCGTAACGCCAATATTTATCCGCCTCGGGGGGATCAGACCTTTTACGGGACCGTCCTTGTTTGACCATAAAGTTAAGGATATACACGCTTAAAGCGATAGTCGGTTGACAAATAGGGACCGTTACGTGAAATACCGTCTCGCCGACCATATGGTCTGCGCGTTTTTCCGTTTGTTCATCATATCAATGGGGACGAGGAGAACGATCAGTGCGAAATAGGAGGATTTCGATCCTGGCCTTATTGGCTTTTTTAATGACGGCCGGCGCTCTGTGGCTGACCAATGGCGCCGTCACTCCCAAAGAGGCAACCTGGAACGATGTCGTCGCCGAAGCGGGAAAAGGCGGCTACCGGCTCATCACGACCAAGGACTTGTGGAAGCGCTACAGCACCAAGCAGGACCGCCTGCTCCTGGTGGATACCCGCCAGCAATGGGAGTACCGAACGGGGCACATCGAGGGCGCCGTCAATTTCCCCATGGAACCGACCTGGCTGGCCCGGTGGCAGAAAAAAGATGCTCTGGGCCGATTTCTGGGTGAAGACAAGGCGCGCACCATTGTTTTCTACTGAGCGGGCCTGAAATGAGTCCGAAGCGACTCGGCAGCTCGGGTAGCTGTCCAACTCGGTTATCAAAATGTGTTTCGCGATCCATTGGGCTATCCCGCATGGCAGGAAAACAAACTGCCCGTGGAAGCCCAACCGGCAGGGCTGACCGATGCGCTCCCTCCGCCGGAAGCACCAGGCGTCCTGTATGGATGGGCCATGCTCGGGACCCTGCTGGGCATATTCGCAGGCGGCATGGCGCTGAACCTCACCCCGTGCGTCTATCCGCTGATACCCGTTACGATCTCCTATTTCGGTGGACGCAGCGACCGGCGGCGGTTGATTGGCCACGGACTTTGTTACATTAGCGGGCTGTCCTTCACCAATTCGGTCTTGGGGGTCGTCGCCGCCCTGACCGGCGGATTGATGGGGGGCCTGCTGCAAAACCCTTTGGTGCTCAGCTCCGTTTCAGCGCTCTTGATCATTTTGGCCACGAGTCTTTTCGGTTTGTGGGAACTGCGCATACCCAGCGGCCTGATGCAGGCCGCGTCGCGATCCTATGCCGGGTATTGCGGCACCCTGTTCATGGGATTGACCATGGGTGTCGTGGCCGCGCCCTGCATCGGGCCCTTTGTTCTGGGTCTCCTGACCTGGGTTGCCAGCATGGGCAGCCCATGGCTGGGATTTGTCGTTTTCTTCACCTTGAGCCTGGGCCTCGGCTTGCCGCTTTTCTTCCTGGCCATTTTTTCCGGGAACCTCAGCAGGCTTCCGCGTTCGGGTGAATGGATGCTGTGGGTCCGCAAGCTGATGGGCTGGGTTCTGGTGGGTATGGCGGTGTATTTTGTCCGTCCCATTCTGCCGAAAACGGCGGGGATGCTTCTGCCGGCCGTTGTCGTGCTTGCCGCCGGCCTCCATCTGGGTTGGATCGACAAGACCCGGGCCGGTTTTCGCGCCTTCGGATGGATCAAGGCCACGGTAGGGATCGCGGCGGTGGTGAGCGCCACCCTGATGATCGGCACTTGGCTCAAGCAAGGCCCCGCCGTGGCCTGGCAGCCATACTCGGATCAATTGCTGACGACATCAAAAAACACAGGCCGGCCGGTGATTATCGATTTCTCCGCCGATTGGTGCAGCCCCTGCCGGGATCTGGATGCCATCACCTTTCAGCACCCGGATGTGGTCAAGCTGGCCGAACGCCATTTCACCCTGATCAAGGTGGATGCCACCAAAGGCGGCGATCCCCTTCATGAACGCCTGCTGAGGCAATACAACGTCAAAGGGGTGCCCACGATTGTATTTATAGATGTGCGGGGCCAGGAACGGTTCGATCTGCGTCTGGTGGACTTTATCCCACCGGATCAGTTCCTGAATCACATATCCGGTTTGATAGAATCTGGCGCGGACCAATAGACGGTTCTTCAATCCGCTAGGAGGCGAACATGTTCAAAGTCAGGTTTTTTCTTAAAGAACCCAACGGTGGCCATCGATGGTGGGGCCGTTATCGAACATGTCAACCGCAATGCAATGAAATCTGTCACCCACCTGGCCCTGGTCTCGGACGGTTCTCAAAAGGGCTGCGTGTTGCCGCAACCCTTCGGCAGGTCGCTGATGCAGCCATCGATTTTAGAAAAGTTGGTTTGATCGTCATCCGGCTGCGCAACGAAGCGGAAAGATCGGCTTTGTCCATACCGGTCGGGCTCGACTGCCTGGGATGGATCCCGGAAGATAATACGATCTGGACCACCGATTTGCAGGGGTGTAGCTTTCTTGACCTATCGCCGGACTACCCGGCTGAGGCATCTGTCCGGAACTTTTTGAATACCTTCCTTGAGTAGAGGCCGTTTCAAACCCTCCCATTGATTCTAGATCAGATTGAAGGTTTAGAAACGACCTCTAAAATCTAAGTGCCCACCTCTGTGATCCAGCGCACAGAATTGAGCCCCCTATCAATGCGGTCGGTTCGACCGAAACGCATTTACGGCGGTACACGAGAGGCTTGTCAATCGTCGGCCAGCCGTGCCATGCGCTTTGTTTGACCCTTTAAAACAGCGTCAACTTGACCGAGCCACACTTTTTGGAACGCCTTCGTAAGGGGTCCATCCTTTGGATTGATAATACTCCTTGCCGCGCAGGTCTTTGAGGGCTTCGATACTGCTCTTGTAGCCTTTTACCAGGCGGCACGTATCCATGGCAATCCCGCAAACCTGGGCAATGGCCTGGATGATAGTGATATCCTCCATCGAAAACTCCCAGGGTTCGGAAGTATATACCCGTAACGCACCGACAACTTTGTTGCGCGAGACAATCGGAACGCCCAGCAGCGACGA
>JAAUYL010012497.1_pt1 | contig 14905 bp, 9 predicted proteins | sample 7278011 | NCBI WGS metagenome assembly JAAUYL01 (sample SAMN14350225, study PRJNA611818) | marine sediment metagenome | isolation source: surface marine sediment (1.8m) | place: French Polynesia: Moorea | collected 2018-08
AGCCCCTCGAGGCATCTGTTTAGTCCGCAGCATGCAGAAGAGAGCATCGACGAGTCCGACACGACGTCCGTCAACACCGTCGAGTATGTGCCCGTCAAGGAGAAGATCAAGATGATTGCCCAACAGCAGGAGGAGATTGTCCGACGGGAGGAGCAGAGAAAACGTGTTGGTGGTGATCTTCTTCCGGTAGGTCCCAAGGGACTTCACAGCTCAGCTTTCACATATTCCAATTTATTTCAGGGAGGAGTCCGCATTCTGCCCCCGTCTCCACAAACCGTTCGCAAACACGTCGACCATCAACATGAAGAACAACATAGCGTTGACCAGTTTGCCGTCACCAAGTACGACTACTTGGCCGCCAGTCCCGAGCTCGAGCTCCAGAGGCAGATGCAGATGCAAGAGCGCAGCGACTCGCGAGGATCTCAATTGTCCGGAAGTGGGGGCGAGGTTATGTACGACGCGCAGGTCTCAGCCTCGACACAGCAGCAGCAACAACAGATAATGCAGTCGTCGGTAGTCGAGAGCAGGAGCATGACCAGTCACCAAAAAGTGGCTAACGCTCAGCATCAAAAGCGAGCTGCTTCCGGTGGCGCGATGGGCATCCCGAGGCTGGAGGACAAGTACGATGTCGCCACCGGCCTCGATGAGCTCGTGTCGAGCGAGGCTTCGTTCGCGACCTCGGCCTCTCACCACTCGGCATACTCGTCGACATCCTCCACCACTATGAAGCAGTCCTCCTTGGTCTCGGAGCAATCCTCCGTGTCGACCATGAAGGACTCCTCTTACTCAACAGCAGCCTCTTACGGAACCAGCAGCAGCGTTCAATCTGTCCAGCAACAGAAACAAACCCATTTCCAACAGCAACAACATTCAGTGAAGGCTTCCATCGTGACTGAATCATCAGCCTCCTCATCAAAACAGCAGCACGTAACGTTTCAAGATCAACAGCCCAAAGTTGTTGGGAGACAATCAGAGGTAAAAAATTTGATTGGTTTCTCTTGATTTCTCTAAATTCATGGATGTTTCCTTTTCACAGACACCCAAAGCCGTAACTCAACAGCAATCCGAGACCGCCGTACCATCGTGGCAAAAGATCAAGGAGGCAGATCCGGCCGAGGATGGTGGCCCGCTCTTTGGATCGCCTGCGACTCGTCGACGCGTGATTAACCAGTCGCCCGCTCCTGTCGATCCGGATCCGGTCAAATACCGCCAGTCACCATCTCAACCGTTCCAACCTCCATTTTATAAAGCCCCTCCACTGGAAGAACCTCAGGTCAACCCATTCCCCCTCGTGGGATCGCCTAAAGTCGTGAGGGCTCACACGGTCACCGCATCCTCCAGCACGTCGTCCATGTCGTCGACCTCAAAGAAATTGCGGCGGAAAAAGCGAGCCGCCGAAGCCAAAGCGAGGTTCGAGGATGGCTCCTCCGATTCTGAGGAAGATCATGACGCTGGCATCTACACGGCCCAACCGGCCTCGGCCGTAGAAATCATGGACCCCCAAGAGTGATTTAGATCATGGTTGACATAATATTTGCTAGTTTATTGTCATAATCAATATATGTTGGTTACTTCATTAACTGATAACTTTGCGCATAAAAACACCATTATTAACAAACCGTTTCAAAGCAAGTACACTAAAATGGAGCCCTGTCCGTGAGCTGGGCAATAATAATCTACATGAATAACCTGCTCAAATTTCTAAAAAAAAGTATGTATACGCCAACGCAAAAAGCATGATATTACGTATTAAAACTGTGTGTATCATTTCAGAGACAATAAATACAAATTCTATGTATTGTCCATAACCTGCTCAGATCACATGTCGATTCGTGTTGTGAAAATGTAAAGTGCCTTATTTAGCGTAAAATCAGGAAAAATAGTTAACATCGTGACGCGAGATGAGGGGAGGAAGGAAGCACCTTATTTATGTTCTTCTTTAATTTGGCCTTTTTCAGCAGCGACGAAGTGAACGCGTCTCACATCATGCCGCCGCTTGTCATCGTATCACATGGCCGTTTCTCTGCCGAGATGAGAGGCTTGAGGCTCCTCTGGCGACCTCAGATGAGGTTGCGGCTGCTCCTGTTCTTGATCAGCCATCAAAACATTTTTCGAACCTGGACCACTTTTCGTCGGACTGGCAGCGTGAACTTTGGGCAGTTCTTTTCTGGCGTTAGAATTCGAGCCTCCGCTGCTGGGCCTTGACGAGGTCGAGCTGGTCGATCCTTTCCGGCAATCTTTGGCACGCCCAGGATGAGCCAGTGTCATTCTTTGAGGCGGAGACTTCTGAGGCTTGTCCGTCTCGTCGACGTACAAATTGTAGAATCTTGCGTCCATATCTAAAGCAAATATAACAGAATTTTTTAGAAGATTCGACCGTTGACTACTTTACTTAACTTACCACAAACTTCATCGATGTCAGCCTCAATCGTATTTTCCAGGTCGAACCGAATTGATCCTCGCAGAGCCGAAAGATATTTGACAGCCTCGTTATGCTCCATGTCAACAAACGAGTCGCCATTAACAGCCAGTATCACGTCTCCTGCGCAGATTTTCTTGCATCTACCCACCGCCGAATTAGGAAAAATCTCGGAAATCATGATCGGCAGACCATGCTCTTTGCCGCCCAATATCGCCATGCCAAGTTCGTCCGCGTCGTGTTTGTGCAAATGTACCTAGAGAATTGAGTCATATGTCTGATTTGCCTTTACTTACGTATTGGTAATACAAAACCTAGTCGCACCTGTTTTACTCCTGTTTTCACTCTCTGACTATTTTCGGGATCGCTCAACTGATTTGGTTGTCCATTGGGAGTTGAGTTCTGTCCACCAGCCCCGCCGCTGTCCACTTCATCTGAGCCGATGTTGGTTTTGGAATTCACAGCTTTCAGGGCTTGTTGTTGCTGCTGTTCACGAAGCCTCTGCTTTGAGTAACACATGTTGGCGATCGTTTTCGACCGCTGCAAATGCATCTCTGATTCGATTTGAGCCCAGACCTGCTGTTTGTGCTCTTGACTAGCGTTGGAGGCCAGCAAGATCTGTATTTGCTGGATTCGACCCGCCAGCTCCTTGTCGAGATATTTGGCATCAAGCCTCGCGCCGACCAGTTCACTTTCGAGCTCAGCACGCTCTTTCCTCAGCTGAAAATTCTCTTCGGACAACTCCGACACCTGGTCCTGCACACGTCGCGAGTCCCAGTCGATTCTTTGAAATGATGCCATTTCGTTGGCCAGCTTCAATTGCACTTTGTCTGAGAGCTTCTCCATTGCTTCTCTGCTGACGGAGGCTCCTCCAGTCTTCATGACGTGAGTCTCAAGCATACTGGACTGCAGACAACACAGCAAGTACCGTTTCTCGGTGTCAACTTTTGTCAGAGATTTTTGGCTTTCCTGAAGCTCGGTCTTCAAGTGGAGATTCTCAGCCTCGAGTTTGGCGTTGATCTGGAAAATAGTCTGAGCCTTGTGGACTAGCTGAACAAAGCAATTGCCCAGATTGGTCAGCAGTTTTCGTTGCTGGTCGTATACTTCGTCGAGATCGTATTCGTCGGCCATGGATCTTGAGGTGTGTTCAAGATCAACGTAGGATTTGTCGAACTCCTTTTCCAGGAGATCAAGCCACCGAAAGCCGGTGGTCGAGGTTGTGGCCGTCATGGTTGTGGTTGGGGACAGGCGAAACAAAGAAAACGTCAATTTCTTCGGCACAAGATTTTTATCGCTGATGACGTGACCATATTGTTGACATTTTCATTTTGTGATTCAGATTTCAGAATCACAAGAGCAACATCAGCCGAAAAGGAGTCGATTCGACTTGCCTGCTTAGACCGACTCCATAATATTCGCTGAAACAAGTACACTTGAGGTGCAAGCGAATTCCAGTCCTTGTACGCAGCTGATATTTTCGCCCTTACGCAAACAGTCTAGTATCTAAACGTATGTTGAACAACAAGAAGAAACAAGTGGAGTAGTTGGATAATCGGGCGCACAGTGTTCAACAATAATTCAAACTTGCCCGCTAAAACCCGTGCTATGGCAATTGATTTATCGAATCATATCGCCTGAATAATCACATAATGAAGCACATGGAGAGATACATTATTCCATTCTTTTTTATTCATTTGGGGAAGTTTAGTAGAATCACATTTAATCAGCCCCGCTTTTGTCGACGGTCCCAGTTTCTTTGCCTAATTCCACGAGATTATACTTCTTGTGTTTGTAATAGTCGGGCAAGACTCCGATGCAGCAGTTCCCTTTCATGACTTCGATCACAATCACGACGTCGGGAGCTTTAAATTCAACCTTCGAGCGTGGACTCATCTCACGAATCAAGCCACCGATGAGTTTGTAAGCATCCTCTTTGGCAAAGCTCTGGTTCAAGCGAGATTTGAAGAGAATTGAGTAGGATGGGCTCGATTCCTGATTGAAATATTTTGGCAGGATTTTGCCACAGGTATCCTTGACGTTTTCTTCAAAGGCTTTACACGTTGCATCGACGGGAACGAGGCGCAACAAAAATCTCGTCTTCTGACTGCCGGAGAGCTCAATATCTTTTATCACAGCCAGGACAAGGCGCAGGGGGCTCTTGAGCCGAGATTTGAAAAACAAGACATTTTGTACTCCAGTCTGAAGAAGCTGAAACTTTTCGCCACTGGCCACTTTCTGTTTGGCCTCTTCGTCCAGTTGTTTCTTCTCATTTTCTAATGCTGCATCAATGTCAACGTCGGACTCGTTATCGGAATTCTCGGAATGTTCTTGCCCTTGTTCAAGGTTTTCATCCTCAATCTGTCCGTCTGCGTCTGCCTCAGTGGATTCAATCTTTTCGATGGCCGGACCGTATTGGTCGAATAAAGACTTGGCTTCACGAATTGCCTCTCGCTCACGATTGTTACAAAACACAAGGAAGCCTCTTTGACCAGGGCAAATGCTGTATTTGGCCTTTTTGTTTTGGACAAACCATTTTCCTTTTGCTTTTCTCTTCCGCGAATTGGTCGTCTCCATGATGGTTAACTATCTTGATCAATAGTAAGTCCTGACGGAACGACAGTTTTTCACAATTGCAGACACAACTGATACAACACTAAACGGGTAAACGCAAATCAAATGTCTTGCGTTTACGAGTTCTTTTTTCTTCCAGTGGCTTTCAATTCACTCCATGTTTTGTTGTTTGTTTTGTTTTTGAAAATGAGAAGTGTGCTGTACGCTGGGCTACACCGTATGAATCGTAGAGCACTGTGAAACTCTTACGCTTACTGCGTAGCCAAGTGAATGTGGTCACGTGACCAACTAGACTCCATTTTGGATCGTCCGAAAAAGGGGAGAAAAGAATCTGACGGGAAAGTGCGAAATCCGCAGATACTCAACTTTGACCCTCAGGAAGATATTGTTGAAGACAGACAGGTTCGTGTGGCTAGGGGCCGAGTCGAGAAGTTGATCAAGGCCGATCGCAGCGTTGGGTTGTGGCTGAAGAGCCGCCAAAGTCTTCAAAAGAGGCCAAGTGAATGGACCGTTCCACAACAAGAAACTGAGAATACCCAAAACAAATCTACGATACCGGTGCCTGGCGGGACGTCAAACTCGCGCATGACCCCCGTCCATACCAAATCCCAAGAGGCATGGTGGATCCTCTTCATGACCGCTGAACATGGCGTCTAGGAGCACGTCGCCAAGTCCTGGCCAATCTGGACAGGACGACAGAGAAGAACGAGACGATGTGTAAGTTGAATATGCAGACGAATGACAAAATTCGACCTTCTTAAAGAACGAATCTTTATCCCTGTAGCTCGGTGGAGTCTGATTCCGAGGCTGTAGCTCAGGGCTCACTCAATAGGGCAGACGCTGAGCCTGATGCAATCGAGATCGAGAGTGGTGGAGGAGGCGATGTCGAACTCAATCGCGTATCTGGCTCCCAAGTTTCGTCTGGCATTCGTTTGCTTGAAGCTCAACCCGGGTCCTCCTCGTCGAGTGTGAACATTCCTGTTGTTTCAGAGGGAGGAAGTGTCAGTGGGTCCTTTCAAGTCGCCATGATGCTGGCGGACGACGATGACGACGACGACATGAACGAGGATGATGAAGTGTCGAGAGCAATTGCCGAGAGTCGGCATACTTTTGCAGCTTCCTCCAGCTCGAGTGCTGCTCGGTCAAACGTGAGCAATGCCGTGGCAGAGGGCGGTCACAGCAACAACTTTTCGCCTCAGCCCTCAACCTCGGCTGGTGTTCATCAGAGTGCTTACTTAACCTCGAACAACGGAAACAGTAGCAGCAGTTCAAGTGCTATTGGCAGTGGAAGCGGCGGGAGCAATAATGTTACCGCAGGCATCAGCACGACTCAAGCTAGTAGCAATGCCATGTCTACTTCCTCCTCTTCGTCATCCTCGATTTCTCGAGGACTTGTACCTTCGACCTCTTCGACTGCCCAGCATCCACACCCGAGCAGTGGAAGCAGTCGAGGGTTTGTGCCTATCCCGACAACGTCGAGAGGAATAAGTAGCAGTAGCAGTGGCGTGAACAATTTGTCCTCGAGTGCGGATAAAGTGTCGTCTCACAATGCACCGAGCAGCAACGTCCAACATGCCCCGAAACAGTCCTTGGATTCTGGACATGGAGAGATTTCTAATCCCCCTTCTCCCTTGGGTGGGAACAGAGCTCCCCTTGCAGCCTCTGATCAGTCAAACAATTCAAGGCCGGACTCTCCACAAGCTGGACCGAGTGGTACGAAACGATCGGCGAATGCAAACGTCTCGGGATCCAACAGTGCATTAAAGCGACGACGGGATTCTTTCGATCCAGTCCAGCCTGGTCCGTCAAATGTCGGGAGAAATTATCCAGCTAGTGCGAGTTTCTCGACTGGCTCATTTGCGGCTGCCGCCGCCGCTGCTCTGTCGAGGAATCAACCGCACCAACACCAACAACGGCAGCAACCTCAAATCGTGCCGCGACCTCATAGAAGCTCAAGTGCCCAAGCTCCCATGGCGTCTGCATCAGCATCGGTGAGTGGTGGTGGTGGAGGAGGTCCTTTCGTTTCGAGGTCACAGCAGAACATCACAAGTTCGGAGGCCGTTGCGGCACCAAGATCGCCAATCGATGGTGGTTTCGACCTCGACGACGACGACGAATCGCCAGGACCGGCCTCGCCAATCATTCCTCCGCACACGCCAGCCGACAACTACCTGATATCGTCCTCGACCGGCGTTGTGAACGACGGAAGTGTTCCTCCCACCCCTGTGGATGTCCATGGCGATATTTCAAATGACCTCTCAGTGCCTTCCCCGTATCCGAACTCGCCCGCCGTCAACAGTCGCGGAGGTGGTGGTGGCGGCAGTGGAAACGACGTGGACGATATGATTGACAGCACTGTCGATTCAACAGTTTACGCTGGTGGTGCCAACAACGACCTGCTTATGGATCCCAGGCTCGACAACACCGAAGTGGAGGTCAACGGACCTGTGCAATCGTCGCATTATGAAGACAGCTCAGACGACGAGGATGAAAGAGAGGCGGCTGCAGTTGCTGTTGCTCGACAATTGAGTCGGCAACAGAGCAGCAACGTGGAGGGCATCTCAACCTCTGGACAAGTCGACGATGGCAACTTTCGCCTGGTTCCTAACAATCCCGAGGACGACCAGTTCAACCAATTCAATCCTCCGAGGTCGAGCGAGGCCGCTCAAAATCTGAATGCTGCCTTGAATAATGAACCGATTCCGGGCCCCTCTAACTACAATCCTCCCGCCGGGTCCGGGTCAGGCACCAGGAAGGGAGCGTCGAACAGTCATAATAGTGGAAGCTCAGTGAAGCCGGTACCGTCGAGAAAAATGGATAGTACAACCGACAGCAACGCTGTCAATGTAGCAGCCTGCAGTAACACTGGCAGCAATGGCAATGGCAACGGCCTCGACGGGTACGATTTTGCAGCACTGGGAAACTATGCGGATCCCACGGCCGGAGACTTCCAGCTATCGTCGAGCTTCCCGCCGCTGGATTCGCATCCCGTCGACCTCGAGGACATCCAGGTGCAAAATCTGGTCCCTGACGAGAGCAACGAGGCCAACGCCAGCCCGAAGCAAATCCCGGTCCCTATCAACAGCAACGAGTCACCGCCGGCCATGCCGCCACTTGGCAATATCGGAATGGCATTCTCTGCTATACCAGGATTCTCCAAAAATGCGTCGTCATCCTCCTCCACGTCTTCGCAACAACCGATCGAAGTTGAAATACCAACGTCTCAGGCGCAACAAAATCAAAGCAACAGCAGCTCCCTTCCTTCAATGAACTTGACCTCGATGACTGGTCCCCTTAGCAAACGGTTGAGAACGTTGCACTCGTTACAACAACAACAAAGCACACCTGCGAACGAGGTGGCTGGGGAAAGCATGAAAGTAGCTGCCGGAAGTGCAACGTCTCCAAAGAACAACAATACCAAGGAGTTTAAGGTGAATGGCAAAGGAAAGAAGTCCTCGCCTCCGCCGGGTGCTCCAGGTGAGGCTGCAGCAGCTTCTTCAGCCTCGGCGTCGACTTCGAAGCGTTACGATAATGACGACGATGGTGGCGCAGGAGGCCCACCGAGTTCGTCGCTAGCTCTTGGAGGAACACAGCACACCTATTCCGTCACGATCGAGAACAACATGAGCATTCAGCATGCAGCTATCATCAAGCCAAAGAAGTTTTTCCAACAAAAGTCTGCGGCTGACTTCCATTCCGGAGATTTGGGCCACAAGCAGCAGTCTGAGGAGGGTCTCGTCCCTTCATTATTGGAGGACGTCATCAACCCGTTCAATGAGAGCAAAAGTATCGAGAAATCGAAGACGACAAGCAACAGCCTCGCATTGAACCGAGGCCGCCGCAAGAAGAAGCCAAAGACGATGTCACAATGGTGCGACCAGTGTCACACCTACTATAACTCTGACTGTCCTTTGCACCAGCCTCCAGTGATGATGCAGATCACGGACAGTCCCGTGATGTCAAGGGCTCAAGCCTCTCTGCCCTCGGGATATTTGACTCTGAAACGAGTACCTAATAGCGACGGAGAGCAAGGCGTGCACGCAAAGAAAACAATACCAAAAGCCTGCCGTTTTGGACCCGTCGAAGGTCGGGAGGTGAGGCCAGATGTCAACAGCCAAAGCAGAATTCTTTTGATTGTCCAAAGGCCAGACGGCACCAACGTCCAACTGGACTTGTCCTCGTCCGAGGAATCCAATTGGATGAGGTTTGTCAGGCCGGCCACTCGGTATGCCGAGCAGAACCTCATCTTGCACCAGGAGGACAACAAGTTGTACTACACGACAACGAGGCCGGTCCAACCGAGGCAGGAATTGAGAGTGTGGTATTCTCCGGTCTACGCCGAGGCTCGGGGCCTCCCCATTTTGGAGCCGACAGAGGACGACTATCAAGCACTCAATGAAGATGAAAATCCCTGGCCATGCTTCGAGTGCAGCCACCGTTTCTCCAACTCGGTGGAGCTGCAGCGACACTTGAACGAGCACGAGAACATTCCTCCGAACAACAGTTCGACAAGTGGAGGCCGTCGTGGTCGTCGTGTTTCGGGAGTGAGGAAGCAGAAAAAAGCAAAGATCCACTTGCCCAAGGAGGGCGAAAGTGGAAATGAAAGCAATGCTTCACCAGGTGGAGGCGGTGGGAAGACGAGGTACAAATGCCACATCTGTCCACGGAACTTTGACCGTCATTACTCGCTGAACAGACACGTTGCCCTGCACAAGGGGGACAAGAAGTTCAAGTGCGACGAGTGCAGCGCCAAGTTTTCGCTGGAGTTCAACCTCAGTCGCCATATGAGGAGGGTCCACTATGCGGCAGACTCGCGGAGCAATTACATGAGGTGCAAGGTGTGCGCGCTCTGGTTTGACTCTGAACTCCATTACCAGGTCCACTTGTTCAGCCATCGTCATGAGCAGCGACCTCAGGTTGAGAGCGTCGCCGCCTCGGAAGAAGAACCTCTGCCTGAAGCCCTGAAAAGTCACTTGAACGAGGACGCCAGCCTGGTTTGCCATCAGTGCAACATCGAGTTCAAGCATTGGCGCGACCTCAGCCTACACTCGGCGAGCCACGGCGTTCAGGAACTCCCGAGGCCGCAACCCGTGCTTCAAGGTGATCAACAGCATGCCGAAGGTTTCGTAGCTGACGACTCAGCCTCTGGCCCTGGGAGCAGATCTTTTTCTCTCCGCCAAAGCAATCGAAACAACTCGAAACCTCACAAATGCGAGCTCTGCTACAAGTCCTTTTCCACGGAGGATCGTTTAAAGGTAAAGTCTTATTGTTTCGTACTTACCTACCTACTTGTTTGTCACTTGGGAATAATTAATTAAAACTATTTTCAGAAACACATGGCTGTCCACGGTTCTGACGAAAGTAAGCCGTTGTCCTGCGACGAGTGTGGCAAGAGATTCCTCAGCAATTCAGCACTAGCCTGTCATATCAAAGTTCACTCGAGCCAGAACAATTCCTATGACTGCCCAATTTGCAACGCGCCTTTCGAGCAAATTCACACCCTGAAGGAGCACGTCCATGTTCACAGGGAAAACAATGTCTACACATGCCCGCATTGCTCCAAGGTAGACACATTTCGACTATCTTTACATACGCGATTAGGATTCTCATGAGTCGTTTACTTAACAGGTTTTCCCGGAGTATGCTCACATCAGAAAGCATATTCGAGCCTTCCACGCTAAGAAGCGATTCCACTGCCAATTTTGCGAGAAGTCATTCACCGGCAGCGACAAGCTCAAAGCTCACCTGGTCAAGTAAGTGTTGATTAACTTTGACATGCTAGTGCCAGTGCCAATGCGTGCAATTCAATTGCAATTCACCTGTCAATCAAATCATTAATCACATAGGCATTCTGACAAGCGAGAATTTCTGTGCAACGAATGCGGCAAACAGTTCAAGAGAAAAGACAAATTGAAGGAGCATGCTAAACGGATGCATTTGGGAGAGAAGAAACCAGCCGTTCCAGTAAAGAGGGAGTGCGAAAAATTCATTCCAAGGGTAAGAGAAATTAACCGTTTTGACCATTTAGCTTCTGCTTTAAGTAATGGCATTCTCTTATCTAAACAGGTCTCTCCAACTGACTATCATCGTTTCATATACAAGTGTCACAAGTGCTTGTTGGGCTTCAAGAGAAGGGGGATGTTGGTGAACCATCTTGCCAAAAGACACCCCGACATTGCCTTGGAAACTGTGCCTGAACTCAACCTCCCCATCTTGAAAGCGACCAAAGACTATTTTTGTCAGTATTGCCACAAGGTAAGCATAGGTTGCCTTTAACAGACACTCAGACCTGTATTTTACCATGTATTTTAATCGTTTATGTAGGTCTACAAAAGTAGCTCGAAGAGAAAGGCCCACATTTTGAAAAATCATCCCGGCATGAAGCCTCCACCGTCGGCTAGGGACAAAGAGGCTTTGGCCTCGAATCAGCAAGAGGTCAGCAATCCCGAGGCCGCCTTCAATCCAACCTTCTCTGCCACCGTGGGTTCGGTGACGTCACAACCTCATAATTGTCCTCACTGCCACAAGCAATACGCGTCCAACGCAAAGTTGTTGCAACATCTGCGTAAGCAGCACTCCGGAGAGGAGCTGGAGGAGGACAACAAACCTCGTGACCTCAATGACTTGCGGGCGCCTGTTCAAGTGCAGCAGCAACAGCAACAACAACAGCAACTTCAACTCAACCCATCTTCAGCCCTCAAGTTGGTCACGGTCACCGGCGACGAGCTGAGTCAATTGATTCAGCAAAAGCACCATAGCAACTTTGACGAGGTCCACTGGCGGCAAGTTGAGGCCAGCGAGGCCGAGATCATTTCGGCGGCCGGGATGCAACCCATGCCTCAACCCCAGGTTCCGTCAGCCGCGAGAACATCCTCATCCTCGACAACTTCTGGAGCCCCCGGCGACCTTGAATATCGAACGGTTGACGGGGAGGTTCTCCAGTTGACGCGTGTCCCACAGGACGAGGCCATGAGACTTGTGAACAGTGGCGCCACAGTGATACATGTTCCTGCCGAATCTCCAAGAGGTGGAGGGGCCTCGATGGACCCTGTACCGGGTTCGAGCAATCGGGTATACTCCTACCCTCAACAGCAACAGCAAGAACAATCACGGCCACAACAGCACCATTCGGCTCCCCAGATCATTCCAGTGGCTCGTGGTGGCGTTGGTGATGGTGGTAGTGCTGCCCAAGCTCCTAATCCTGCATATGATCTACAACACGAACTTGTTCAGGCGCTAGTCTCTTCTCAACAGCAACAACAGCAACAAGCAACTCCTCATTTGCAACTTTATCAAAACAATCCAGCGCAAAATCAAGTCAGATCATCGTCAACTGTCTCCCGGGCTACCAGCAATCGTGCTCGAAATGCCAATTACTATGACCAAAAACGAAATTAAAGAGACGAACCTCAAAACTTTTCCATGGCTGCATACAAACAAATGGTAGTGTTTTTACTGTGGATTCACAAGACGTTTAAGCACCGACAAGACAAAATGTTAAAGTTCTATGCAAGCCTGCATATGAAGACCCCAATTATAACTTGATATCGCATTGATGAAAATGTGTTGACAAAACTGCCCAATGTCGAATTATTATGCTGATGGCAAATATGGAAACATGATTAGAATTTACCTGTCTAAATAAGTAGACTATCACTCTACCTATACGTTTATAAACTGAGCTCAATAAACCCTACGGCATAGGCATATGTATACCAAATAATTCGTCTAGCTTGCTTTGGCATAAATGTTGAAAAGGAGAACAAGAAATCAAGGAAGAAAAGTTGGGCCTCTCTGGAGTTCTGTGAACCTACTGTTGATATTGCTCATTTAGTCGCGTTCTTGGAAATGTACGTGAAGTCATGCATCCTTTTCGGCTACTTGCACGCATGTAAGTATACAGGATTTAAAGGCTATGCACATATGAGAGCAGGTTAGTCACAACTCACAAAGAACCCTAGAAACAAAAACAAGACGGCATTAAAATGTATATAAAAAATCGAGGCCGACGGAGTCTCGACGTTGTTAAAGTCGGAAGGCAATCATATTTTTTCTTTCTTTCGCACACGACAGTCATTCGAGGCTCACGTACATATGTGTAACAAAAATTTGATGTGTATGTACTGACGTCTACGTACCTAGGGCAGGGGGGCGTGCATGCAATCTGTGAAAAAAACTCTGAAATCCATGTGGCCAAGCATGGCTACCATACAAACGAGTAGATAGATACATCATAGATATGTAGTCTCTATTCCAACAAAAACACTCACCTCGGCGAAGTGAGCATGTGCTCGTATAAGTAGCAAGATATCTCGCAGCTACATGCATTGACTACAAGTTGTTGTGGCCTCATACGTAACCTCCCGCTCGCTCCCAGCACTCGTCGAGCTAGTGCTACAGCCTACAGCCTTCAGTAGTGTGCAATGTTTGAGGTGAGTTTTATTGTTATTATCGCTCTCCTCCTCACTAGCTCACCTCACCTCACCTCCCGACCCGACGACGAAGCCGAAGAAAGCCGCGGTAACCGCGAACGCGTTACAGACGACGGCCTCGGCCTCCGGCTCGGTGTTGTTGCACGCAGCCGGGAGGAGGCATTAAACTGAAAGAGAAAGAGGGAGTGGGAGACGCAGTTAAGAGGCCAGATCATTTCATACTCGCATTGCTTGAATAGTAAATACATCGGTACTGATACTAATGTGTCGAACTGCACTATATAGCATGGCATGAATCGCAGTATTATAAGTGTAGTTAGGTAAATATTCTACTTGATATTTTGTCTGATGAAGCTCGTGTTTCTGTGTTGAATAAAAGATTCTAGACGTAAGTATTCAAAAGTAAGTTTGTAACTCTTTTGCAATGTTCACTGCAGGTCTATGTACGTAGTATATCAGAAGAGCCTATGAGCATTCATTTAAAGTACTTAAATTATTTACTTTACATGGCTGGACATCGTTAGAGTCTAGCCGGATCTGAGTCCTGTAATTCAACTTTACGATTATTTGGTGCATGTTGCCGATGCACTCGCGAACAGGATATTGTCCTACATACATTCTGAGTCCTCTAGTAATTTCATGCCATACAGAAGAGCAAAAATCATAAAGACTATTTTGTATGAAGAAATAGTTTTTTTGCTTTGCTAAATATTTTTTTTTGACGCGATAACAAGATATTCAAAATTCATTAATAGGCCAACTGCATGATATCACTTGATTGAAGACAATATTTATCTAAATACACCGATGAAAAAAATCCATGTTGATAAAACAACAGGTTGTTTTTCGCATTATGTTTCGGCATAATTAAATGCTGAAAAGTATGATGCTGTATTATTATTTGGATCCATGCGTATTTCAATAACCTTACTTATATACATATTTGCTTAGATATACTGCCTGTGCCAGCAATTGTCAGATCACGACTTCGATTGAAAAGATTTGCTGGTTATTTCAAAATAAAAATAATACCCTGACTGATAATATGCTACCAATGGGAGAATAAAACTAAAACTGCATGCATGTAGGCATATCTATGCTGCCTATACTTTCTTCCTTTGTTTACAAACTGTCCCGAAGAAGTCGGCATTCCCTTTTAGTACTTTTTACCAGTCAAAGTTAAAAGGGGTAGCTAACAGAGAAAGAGAGAAAGTCCACCTTGCAAAAAACGAGGTTGGCTGGTGTGAAGCAGTTGTACGTTTTTACCCAGTACTTGATCAATACCAATCGAACCAACAAATCTAGTACATAGTCTGCTTGGCAAAAGTGCATGTGTTTTTCCAATTGGTTATGCTGGTCAGAGCGGGAATTTGCTTATGTAAGATCCCAGAGAAAGGCCCCACCAAGGTGCTCTCTACTCTCCCCCCTTTTCCTTTATGATCCAGGGTGTGTATGCATGTGTCCAGATAGAAGCTTGTTGCTC
>JAAUYL010018283.1_pt1 | contig 14903 bp, 15 predicted proteins | sample 7278011 | NCBI WGS metagenome assembly JAAUYL01 (sample SAMN14350225, study PRJNA611818) | marine sediment metagenome | isolation source: surface marine sediment (1.8m) | place: French Polynesia: Moorea | collected 2018-08
TGCTTCACAAGTATGGCGCTCTTTCATTCTGGGACTACAGCACCGTCGCCCCATTTGCCAACATCAACATGAATCCAGAGGTAACCAAATTACTACTTAAATGAGGCCAATTTACGTAAGTGTATACTCCCATGAGACTTATTTAATGAATGTCTTTGTCGTTACACAATTATAATATAGCGCCGTGCATCGAAATATTTTTAGCACCGACTACCATTGATTGACAATGCTTTTTAGGACTTAATTTTCTGTATTTAGGTACCTGGTGATTTCGAAGGAGTATACCACAAAGATGCGGTGTTTTTTCAATGTGACAATTTTGTCGGCGGCCTCCATGCGCCGGGGGCTCTCGTAGTGAAAGCAGCCCTTATCAAAAGTAAGTTGTACTATTGCGTCAGAAAGTATAAGCCACCAACCAATCCCGAAACTTTTTATGAGCGATGAGATTTATTTCTCAGAAAATATGACCGCATTGAAGGACAGGAAAAAGGTCCGCGCGGGAGAGACGATCAAGGCGGGGTTGGCAATGCAGCTGAAGCAAAAGTTGGGCCCGGGGTACATCATGGCGCAGCACGAGAAGATGGCCAAGACGTTGGACGAGCGGCTGTCGTCGATGACGAACCTGATCCTGACCTTGGGCAACAAGATGAACTCTCGTCTGGCCACCTATTCCTTTGTCATCAAGCATCCAATGACCGGTACATCACCTAAATGAGGCTAAAAATCCATATTATTTGTGGCCTATATTAGGCCTTTATCTCCATCACAATTTCGTGGCCGCCCTCCTCAATGACCTCTTTGGGATCCAGTGCACCGTAGGATCGGCCTTCGACAGCCAGTACACCCGGTACCTGTTCGGCATCACGGTCGACGAGGCCAACAAGTTGGACGGCGGGGGAGGCTCCAAAGTCATGGTGCCAGGCTTCACAAGGCTGGACTTTGCTTGGTTTTTCAACGACGACGAAGTAAAACCTTTTTCCTCCTTCTATTGCTTTCCCTTTCATTTCTTTATCCGATAGTTTAAAACTATGTCCAATAGTATTCCGTCCACTCGTCCTACATATAGACCTTCAAAGGCTTTGAGTCGTCGTCTTAAGAAATTGAGCAATTCTCTAAAATAAAGGCCAAAGGTCGCGACCTTCGATTTTACTTACCTATAGGTTCAATACGTTTTGGATGCTCTGCTCATGATTGCGGAGGACGGGTGGAAGCTGTTGCCACAGTACATCCTGAACCCCGACACCTGCGAGTGGAGTCACACCTCCAACTTGGCCTTCGCCGACAGAAGATGGCTGGGGAGCATCTCGTACGAGGGTGGCCTTTTTTCTTTCAACCAGGAATCTTGCAGTAAACGCTCAGCATTCACGCATCGCGACCTTCTCTTGAAGGCCAAGGAGGCTATAAAGTAAGCAAAATATACCGCTGTATGAACTTGAATAAGGTCAAATCTTTAATGTAGGAACGCTAAAAAGGTCGCGCAAGGCTGCCACATCATGGACTTGTCGAGGCTGTTCAGCGAGGCCGACCAAAACAGGCGATGGTTCCTGCTCCCCCATGAGGCCTTCGCCGTCATGATCAAGTTCCGCAAGTACAGCGGGCCAGTGTGTGCCGACCGCCTCAACATCTTGCGCTACGACAAAGCCGCCAAGCCCACCAACAGCAATGAGGGCACGGCCGAGGGGGAGGAGAGCGAGGAGGACCTGAACCCGAACGGGACCCTGCTAGGAGAAATCGTGGTTCCCAAAGGTTTAGAAGGGCGCAAGAAAGCAACTGTCGGCGGTGGCAGGGGTTATTGGTTGAAGAAGGCCACTGAGATGGTCGCAGAGCCTCTAACCTCGACCACAAGCGAGGAGGTGTTATCGGAAAATGAAACGGTGCCGGCCTCCGAGGTCGGCGAGGCCGCCGACGGCCTCGAGCAGGAGGACGACAACGAGGTCGCGGTTGGCACTGCTGAATCTATAAAAAATGCAACCGCCGCCGAATGCACGACGACTGACGAAAAGACTGCTGATGAAGGGGAATCAAATGATATTCATGGCCAGCAAGCGGCGCAAGCAGATGATGCCAAAAATTCAGGAACCCACGAGGAAAAAGATGGAGAAATAATTGTGGACCACCAAAATGAAATTCAAGAGGAGGAAAAGCACGATCCATCCAAATCAGAATCAGAGGAGGGAGTTGGTAGCAAAAAGGCATCTGCGTCTTCCTGGTCGATTTTCCGACCATGGCGGAGAAATCGAGTCAGTCATGCCGAAGCCGAACCCGAGGCTGAGGTCCCTGAGGTGGTTGCTGAGGTTAACGGCACCGGCGAGGACACCGTTGACGTTGAGCAAGTCGAAGATGATGCTCCCGAGGCTGAGATATCCGAAGAATCCAACGTCAAAGTCAGCGAAATGGACAATAAACTGAGGTCAGATTTCGAGGTCGCGCTGTTGAACGGGAGTCGAGATAAAGGCAATTTGGAGGACATTCCCGAAGAGGCTGATCAAGCTAATGACGACGGCTCACGTGATGAGAATGGTGATGCAATGGAGACTAAAAATAGTGAAGAACCACTTGCTGAGGAGATCAAAGCAGGAGAGGCTGTCCCTGGAATCGCCAAGAAGCGGAACCAGCGTCTTTTCTCCAGGATTATGACCAAGCTGACCGCCAAGTCGAACGTGTCCTCTGTCGGTCAGGTGGCACCCGCTCCTGATCTTGAAGCTGTTGAGGTTGAGAATGATGCCAACATTAATGAGGTCATCGACGAGGACGTGAATGAAGGCCAAGATCAACCTGAGCCGGAACCATATTTGTACGGTTGGGAAAACAAGCAAGAGGACAATGTTCCAGTACCGGTTGCCTCTTAGAAAAATTTAGTATTCTACAATAATTTTAAGACGGTCAAAAATAATTTATTTTCGCTACATCAAGTACATTTTAAACAGCTAGTATATCATATGCCAAAAAATTAAAAGCGCTTGAGTTGGACTTTTATTCAGTGCGTTAAAAAAGGACATTTTATCCAAAATCCGTAATAAAAGCTTATTTTTATCAAATCACATATTTTTTGATCACTTGATGATGGTATTATTACAGTACAGTTGAGAGGATTTATTAAGTACTAGACTATGATTATTATTTCTGATGTAACCAGGGAGGGGAAGAATATCGAAACGTTCTATCACATTGTGGAGATTATTTCTTTTTGATTGAAATGTCCTTACTTTTGATGCGATCACAAGGGTAGAGTCCTTCACTTTTGCTTTGCACGCCAAACGACAACTCTTCTGTCGTCGCCACCGGTGGCAACGTAGTCACCATTTTCAGACACCCAGAGACTCTTGACAGGTCCGGAGTGAGCCTTGATTTTTCCCATTGGCTGAACGGAAAAGATGTCCCAAACACTTAGGTAACCAGATCCTCCACCGACGAGCACCGTCTTGCCATCGAAAGCAATGCAATTAAGCTCTTCGTCCAGATCTGAAAGCAATACTTTAAATGACAATGTAATCTTAAGGGTTGACAATGACAACTCACTTTTTGAGAACAGTATGGTGCCCGTTTGAAGGTCTATGATCTTCATATAAAAGTCGGAGCCGCAGGAGACAACGCGTTTCGCGTCCGAGCTGAACTTGACTCCGTTGACTTGGCGTTTGTGAGCGGGCAGTTCTTGGATTAACGCATAGGATTCCAGACACCAAAGAACGACAGTTCCATCACGTGTCCCGGAGACAAGCTGACTATTGTCGGGTGACAATGCCAAGCAGGAAACCTGACTGTTGTGCTCAAGCTGGGCGAGGAGATCCTGGTCGACGTTGACGATCTGGCCGTTGTTCAACTCGTTGCACTGCCAAACCTTGACGGTCGCGTCCCAGGACCCCGAGGCCAGGATGCCCTTGTTCCAGTCGATGCAAGATACCGCATCGCGGTGTGCGCCATCATGGCGGTGAGTTCGGCCATATTCAATGCTGTAGGCATAAATGCTGTGGTCCATCGAACCAATGAGCACCGTTTTATTGTTCGGCATGGGGTAGCAGCAGGAAATGTTGACATTGTCGCCGAGGGCGACGCTGCGCATGAGCTGGGTCTCCTCCATTGAGTACATTCTCAGCTTGGAGTCGTGCGAGGACGAAAACACCCATAAGTTGTCAACGCTCAAGGCCACCGTCGAGAGGGATTCCTTGTGCACTTTGTAGTCGCATGCCATGCTCAACTTGGTCATGTCGTTCTTCCACAGCTTGAGATCCTCCTCCATGCGCAGGAGCGAGGCCGGCCTTGGGTCGTCACTTCCGCCGTTCGTTTTCGAGGCTGTCGCCGGAGCGTCCTCGACATCTTCCTCAGCCTCGCTCGTAGTCCGGGTCTTTCGTCTGACATGACGCTGGGGATGAGCACTGGTAAACAATTGACGAGGCACTTGGCCAAACTCTCCGATTTGGACCTCGAGAGCGTACCGCTCCTCCAGATCACTGATGGAGTCCAAGTCCACCGAGCCCTCGTAGCAAAGGTGATAGAAGAGGTTGTCTGCCAATTCTGCCGCCTTGCCTCTCTGCTTGTATCCAAAGATCAGGTCGATCCACTTGTGAATGTTTCTCGCAACATGGTCGGTCTCGAGAGCCTCGCTCAGCTTGGACACAAAGTCCGCGTGATTCTTGGCCCACGGCGGAAGCTCGACGTCGTTCACCACCGTTCCGCAATGGCGGATCCCGAAATCGATGCTTCTCAGATTCTGAAGGAAGTCCCCCTTGGTTTCAGTCATGTAGAACTCGGGCACGAGCTCCTTGAAGTCCGAGTGGTGCGTGGTGACGTTGATCCAGGTCTGGGGTATGGAGTTGAACATGCGATCGGGATGGTCGAAGCGGCCGTTCTGGAGACAGAGCATGCACTCGGGTATCTTTCGCACCAGAAAGTAGAGCACGAAGCCGGGGGTCGAGTAGTGAGATCCGTACAGAAACTTCGGGCCCGTCAGATCGGCCGTGCGATCTTTGAGCGAGGCCAGCCTCTCCGGGTTGAGGGCGCCCATGGGCTTGCTCAGGTCTCGGTAAACTTTTGGATTGTCTAAGTCGAGTTCGGGACTAACATAGTCGGCAATCACCCACGGCATCACGGGGTACTGGGTGAGGTCGTTGAAGCTCCGATCGGCAGCGCTGTTCAAGTAGAGCAAGTAGTTGAAGTTGGAGATGAGCCCGTTTTGCCACTGGAGCGTCATGTTTTCCTCGCCGATTTCCTTGGGCAGTTCCAGAGGGCGAAAAACGAGCTCGTCGCCACTGCTGCTCGTCGAAGCCTGAGGCTTTAAATGTCTCGGACTCAGCGGATGATCAAGCTCACCGTCGTTCGCGTCCTCCGGCTGCAAGGAGCTTCGCTTCACCGGCTTTTGTCTGGCCACGATGATCTTGTGATACAACTTTTGCCGATCGCCCGGCTGACTGAACGTTAAGTAGATGTGGTCGGACTTGCCCTTGTTGTTGGTGTACTCGATTTCCAGACCGAGGGGACGGAGGAGGTATCGTCGCTGAAAGATCCTCTTGATGGAAGCCAGTTTCACTCGGTAGACGGGCTTGGACTCGGCGTTGTTGTACGGTTGGAAGTAGAGCGTCACGTTTGTCAAGACGATTCGACCGGGATTGACGACGAGAGGGGTGATCTTGTTCCCGACTGTTTTGTGCAAAATCGTCTCTTGGACGGACTCGAGCCAACAGGAATCGAACTCAGTCCGGCTCTGCATGGAATAGACGATCGCGCCAACCATTCCGTTTTGCTCGACAGGAGGCAAAGTTGAGGCGCGATGCAATTGACACATGAGCGGGAGGTGATCATCGACCTTGGCATACTTGAGGGAGAAGACAAAGGTCTTGGTGGACTTGGTGAACTTGAAGGGAGCCAAGATGTTTTTGTCGAGCATCTCAACGACTCCCTTGCAAGTTATCGTGATCACTTGTTGCTCAGAAGCCAACGGAGATCGAAAGGACTTGGGCAGCCATTCTGGAAGAAGTTAGAAACGTCAACGTCAAATTCAAGCTTCACTTGGAAATGGTCTTACCTTTGATTTCAGAACATTCGTTCAGTGGAAACTTGAGCAATGGTTCCATGTCTATCGGCTGAGGTTGTGGGACGAACACGATGGATTTGGAGCATATTTTGAGCCGGCCTCTTGCGAAATTCGACTCGTCGTTGACTGGTTTTGACGGGTCTCGAAACAACGTGACGGCGAGGTCGGTGAAGTAGATTTCGCCTGGCTCCAAGAGCAGCAACGAAAACCTGTCCATGGCGCAAGTCTTCTTGTCACTGAACTTCTGGAGCTTTATTCAGGCAAGTGATGCAAGCCCAAGTCGATGACCGACATGAAATATAAAATGCGGAATTTTTTGACAGTGAGTCATGGACTTTGTCTCTGTGTTTTTGTTTATTGTTTCGTTCAAAAGTCTCAGTTTTTCAAGCAGAATCGGGGGACATCAGCTGAAACGTTCTCAGCTATCAGCTGATTCTTTCAAAAATGTAAACAAACGAAACCTCCTCCAAAACTAAAGTGCCGAAAATGGTGGAAAATTAAATCGATATTCTTGATCTCAGACAGCAAAAGGTGAAATCCACAACTGAATTACTGGCGCCAACCGAACACAGCAACCTAAAAGTCTTCTTTAATAAAACTGTCACTGTCAGGTAAGATTGACATACCGATTTCTGGGTCTGCAACAAGTCCTGATTTTTTGAATAATTTTTGAATGCCATTCGACAGGTTTCTTTTTTCGAATGTGTGTGAAGCTAACATTTTCCAGTTTCACTGTCAAATGCCATCATTTTCTAGATGCATCTTAATGTCCAATTCCACACTCTGGATCGTCTCCTGCAGTTTTTCTAATAATCTAATATTTTCATCATAATACACGAGCAAATATCTGGCCATGAAGATGAAGAGGTTTTTACAACGAATAAATAATCTGTAAATGTTTAGGACATTATGATCGATTCTGATTTTTGATTCCGATTTTATTAATGCTCAAGGAATTTACGACAGCAAATTCGAAAATTCGTTTATTGCTCTTCGAATATCATTTCTACAAAATTCTTTCGTTCGTCCAGGAAGTTTTTATGGAGCCCCTGCGGTATTAATGTACAATTGTCTCGGCCAGATTTTTGTCCTGGAGGCGCCAAAAAGCAACATCAGCATTGTATTCTGCTATCACTGTTTAAAAGGAGTCAGATTTCCTGTGGGATTTTTGTACATTATGACCGGTACACTGACGAAATTCCCTTCTTATATCTTTTACCTTCAGGAAACTCTACGTCGTTCTTGATTATTTTCTAGTAACAAGCAAGAATTTTCAATGTCAAAAGCATTGCTGTTCGGCTAATTTTCCTGCAGTACACACACACGACACACCTTACTCCAAGATCTTGATTTTGCATTTTGCGAAAACAAGGTGTGGTAAGGAACTAAACTTTGTTTCCGATTCATCACAATTTACAATTCAGTTCTGTATATATAATGTAAAATTGCCAAGCTCGCATTCTTGCAAAACTTCAGGAAAATATCATGAAAATCTCCGCATAATTTTTGTTTCAACATGAAGGTTAAGCCGCAGTGTATCATCTCTTTCACAGAGATTTTCTAAGGTGTGTCAAGTCAAGTTTAGGTTTACATAAACCGGTCGTGATCATTCCCAAATTTATGATTAGCTGACTTTGCTAATATCTGGAAATATTGTCTTCAGTCTACAAGTGTGTTTCTTGGTCAAATGAAATCCGGACGTAATTAAATATTTTCCATGAAAAAAATCCGTGAAAAGACACCCTGTGTGTTGAACTTTTCCGTTGGATGGTTATTGCTCGTTACCCGTTATAACCGGCATGCCATCCACCCCCACAGCATGTTCTTCAGTACATTTATGTGAAGGTGACCCCTGGCCTAGCCCCTAAAATAACAGGTTAGCAAGAAAAATCTCAGAATCTAACCAAGAAAAAACCGGCCGGCGTCGCATTATCCGCCTTTGCTTTGCATAGTAACTATTCACGTATTTTAAATTCAGCCAGGTTTTTCTCCCTCCCACAGCGCTTCCCAACGTCAACCTGTTCGATCGTTTGTACATTCACTTCGCACAGAGCCCTCGTCCGATACGCACGCCTCCCACACCTTCGTTTTGCCGGTAAGAGCTAGAAACACATGTTTAAAATATCCATTTACTATCTGGATTTTACTTGATTTTACAGAATTAACCGACAAAATCTACATCGACAACAACTCCAAGATGTCTGACAAAATCCAGGACCTGAAGAACATCGCCACACAGCTGAGGATCGACTCGGTCGCCTCGACGGGCAAGGCCAAGTCCGGCCACCCCACCTCCTGCTCCTCCATGGCCGAGTGCATGTCCGTTCTGTTCTTCGACATCATGCGGTGAGTAGAAATCAAAACCACATTTTTTGATGTTGTAAAACTGCAAATATGACCGCACACCCTTATCTACACTACATGTAACTCAAAGTGAATATGTTATGCTATTGTCCATGTCCTACAAAACTTGTAGGTACAATCCGACAAAGCCCAAGGATGCCAGCAACGACAGGTTCATCCTGTCCAAGGGGCACGCCGCCCCCATCCTCTACGCGGCCTGGGCCCAGACCGGCCTCTTCCCCCAAGATGACCTCCTTAAGTTGAGGACAATCGACTCCGACCTCGAAGGCCACCCCACCCCGAGGCTGAACTTCGTCGACGTCGCCACCGGCTCCCTCGGCCAGGGCCTGTCCGTGTCCTGTGGCATGGCTTACGTTGGCAAGATCCTAGACAAGGCCTCCTACAGGACCTACTGCCTGATGGGCGACGGCGAGTCATTCGAGGGCAACGTCTGGGAGGCTGTCCATTTCGCCGGCCATTACGGCCTCGACAACCTCTGCGCCATCATCGATGTCAACCGCCTCGGCCAGTCGGATCCGGCGCCCCTGGAGCACAAGATGGACGTGTACAAAGCCAGGTACGACAGCTACGGCTGGCACGCGATCGTGGTCGACGGCCACGACATCGCCGAGCTGATCAAGGCCTTCAAGGAGGCCGAGGAGACCAAGGGCAAGCCGACTATCATCCTCATGAAGACCTACAAGGGCCGCGACTTCCCCGAGATCGAGGACAAGATGAACTGGCACGGCAAGGCCCTCGGCGACAAGACGGAGGAGGTCATCGCGCACCTGAAGGGCATGATGAAGGGCGAGTACAAGGTGCCCGCCATCAAGCCGGCCGTCGTCGACGCCCCCGCCGTGGACATCACCAACATCAAGTTGTCCGAGGCGCCTAACTACAAGATCGGCGACAAGCTCGCCACCCGCCAGGCCTACGGGACGGCCCTGGTCAAGATCGCCAACAACAACGGACGCGTCTGCGGTCTCGACGGCGACATGAAGAACTCGACGTTCTCCCAGAACTTGCGAAAGGTAAATAACATGTCTTCAATAATGTCAATGATTGTAACTCAATTTTCAAATTCAGGTCTATCCGGAGAGGCATGTCGAGTGCTTCATCTGCGAGCAGAATTTGGCCGGAGTCGCCATCGGGATGGCTTGTCGCGATCGCGCCGTCGCCTTTATCTCGACCTTTGCCTGCTTCTTGACGCGTGCCTTCGATAACTTTCGTATGGGAGTTATTTCCCAGACGAACCTGAACGTTGTCGGCTCTCACTGCGGAGTCTCCATCGGCGAGGACGGCCCCTCTCAGATGGGTCTGGAGGACTTGGCAATGTTCCGCTCGTTGCCCGGAGCCACCGTCTTCTACCCGAGGTACGACAAACCGATTATCATTTAAAATAGATCACAATTACATAATTTGTTTCAATGTTTTCAGCGATGCTGTCGCCGCCGAGAGAGCCGTCGAGCTGGCTGCCAACACCAAGGGAATCTGCTACATTCGTGTCAGCAGGCCCGCCACGACCATCGTCTACGATAACAACGAGACCTTCGAGGTTGGCAAGGCCAAGGTCCTGAAGAAGTCCGACAAGGACGAGGTGCTCGTCATCGCCGCCGGGATCACCCTCGATCAGGCCATGGTTGCCTATGACAAGCTCGCCGCCAGCGGCACTCACGTCCGTATCATGGACCCGTTCACCGTTAAGCCCATCGACGCCGAGGCCATCATCAAGAACGCGAAGGAGTGCGGCGGCAGGATCCTCGTAGTGGAAGACCACTATCCCGAGGTCAGTAACCAACAAAATAGTTTTAATATTGGGCAATTCTTAAAATTCCTTTGTACTTTGATTTCAGGGTGGCATTGGCGATGCTGTTCTGGATGTCGTCGGCGAGCTCCGAGATGTGGTTGTCAAGAAGCTCTGCCCGAGGGAGGTCCCCAGGTCCGGCCCGCCCATGGTCCTGTTGGAGAAGTTCGGCATCGGCACCAACTGCATCATCAAGGGAGTCGAGGATATCAAGAAGCTGTAAATCATGATCGTCAGATCAAGCGCAAAAAGACAGATATCAAATTAATTAAAACGATAATTTCCTATTTTCCTTCAATCGCATCGTATTTATCAACGCAACAACGCCTATTTGTATTATAACTCGATCGCATTCTCTAATTATTTTGCATTTGACCAACTGCTTTTCAATGATCTTTCCTAATATATCGCCATTGTTAAAAATGTAGATATTGTTTATGTAAATATTTTTGATTAAAAAAATAAATCACATGAAAATACTTGATTTCGTTTGGTCTCTGATCTCCGTATATGTAAAAGTGTTTTATGGATTGCAGCAAATTCTTTGGATGTGGGCACGCAACCTTCTTACTTTCACATAAAAAAGTCGCGATATGATGCTGTTTTGTGCTTGACAAAGAAATATTCAACGATAATCAACTTTATTGTTAACATAAACGAGAGGGCATTTCCCGAAAAAAATGGCGTTCTTTATCCTCCATCAATTTCGAATATTTTTGCTCGCAAAAATTCTTGGAAAAAATATTATTTATTTTTCGTCTTTTTCGTGGATCTTTCCCGACGACCCCGTTGCTCTTCAAGTTCCTTTCTCTTATTATAGATTTGCCTGCATTTATCTGGAAGCCAGCTGATCTGGAATGAAATGTCATAGGTACTTTTTTAGAAAAAGATGTGGCAGTACAAGCTAAGAATCCACATCAATATATACATATTCTCAAAAAAGTTTGTCGATCATGTTGGAAAACGTAACACACATGGTGGTCTTTCGACCTTGCCCTTTCATATGAGTTATACAGAACAAAACGTTGATTGATTTTTGTTCGACAGAAAATATTGGAAAAATATTATTGGCTACATTTTACCGGTATTTTTACTGTGGTAATGTCCATCAGCGGCCAAGGAAGTCTGTACTTCCACTCGTTCTTAGTTTTCTTTGATCTGCGAATAATTGAAATACAATGTTCAACCTCAAAAAAAATCTGTGAAAATGTACAAACCTGTCAGCAGCCTTGTCCCACAACTTGAAGTTCTGTGGATATTTTTTGCCCAGTTCGAAACTTTCCAAGGTGTCTAGAACCCCTCCTTCGACGTCCCTGGCAACGAAGCAAATTGAAGAGAGGAAGTTACACAAAAGAGCTGTGAAAATTGTATGATAGGCCAAGGCATTCATAAAATATTCATATTTTCGTTGCTCAGCCGCAAAGGGAGCAGTCAGCAATTCGTACATTTCATGCTTCAATTGAAGAAAATGTACTTTAGAAAGTTGTTCGTGACTGTCGATTGTCGTGATAAATTCAAAAAAAAGGCCAAGATTATTTTTTGCAACTTTTTATACATAAGCAAAAACCTCTCTCTAGAAGGCAGTGTGAATAATTCAGGCAAAAATTGGCCAAACCACACTTAATTTTCGCAGCCAGAAAAAGCATCATCATTAAGTCTGGTCGGTTGCCGACCAAAGTTTTCCATGGAAAACTGCGTGGTGGTTTTAGTAACAATCAAGTGAAGTACGCGCCATTAAAAACGGCTTACGAGCTGTAGCCTCCAAAAACCCACAGAGTATGCTTAGTTCGGTTGGTTTTGAAGTCCTATGAATGGGAGGATTAACTAAGTGGATTAACTCAAACTTAATTTGTCATATAAAATTTGTACCTTGGTCTTTAGTATTTCAGAGGCATGACGTGTCCTCGGTATATTTAGGCCCAAGCCAAATGTTCTATCCTCTGCAATCCAGGATCCTTTTCCCTCCTGCTTTGGATACTTACACGAGGAGCTTTCAAAAATATTTTCTTTTAATTCCATGGATTATTTGGTTTACATGTACTTAGCCTTACTTTACTACTTGTAGCTGGTATCTGGCCACTTCCCTGTAAATTGGAGTGTATGGATAGTCTGAGCGAAGTATCTGAGGTCGATCGGCAAAGTGGGCAGTGCCACCGCCAATCAAGATGATGTCGTGTTTGCTCTGCTCCGAGGTCATAGAGGCCGAGTTATCGGACCTGCATCGGGGAAAGCAAAGAAAACATTGAAAGCAGTGCATTAATATTATGAAGGTTGAACACCAATGTCCTCCGTGTTTTTGTGACCAAGTGACAATCATTAATAGAATTTATAGGTTTGTGCATGGGCATTATGGATCATCATCACCATTTGTATACTTTTTATTTTTACGTAAGGAGCAAAAAGTTTTCCGCGAAAGTTTCTGTCGTGAAAGCAAAAAACTTTATGATTTTGTTACACTTTTTTTCTTTTTGCAATAAATCAAAATCACCCGGATAGAAAATGCATTGCCATTACAAGTTATAACCCTTTTTGCGACGGCCTCCATCCTCGCGGCAGAGGCTACGTTGTTAATTGGAAAGAAATGATAGACCACCAGCATTTTTGCAATTATGCAGAAAATAAATAAAATGCACAAAAGTCCCCTTGACCTAAATGGTTAAACTGCCTTCGCTTTCAATCCAATAAGGACGACTTTTTAAAGCTCGTACAGGAAAATAAAACTTTCTCAATTTGCTTTTATTTCCCGACGTGGACGACTTTCCTCAAATGGCCTTCAAGCTTTATCTAGACTATTCAGGTATCTAAGTATTTAGCTTCGTGGGGACCTTCTGTTATATGGCATCCAGCATTTTTAATCTGCATATTTTTATGGTCCACTATGGAATTTTTCATAGCATTTTTCACCATCAAGGCGAGCCTCTTTTAAGGAGTAATTTGATAACCAAAACCAAACACACCCAAGATGCGGACTTACAAACTGGGCACGACATGGCAGGTGTGGAAAATTCGATCCTGCTCGAGACGAACGGAGGCCATCTCGGCCGTGAACTCTTTTCTGGTGACAATGTGTTTGAGGTTGTCCGTCATCTCCTTCTCCCTACATTTTGCACGAGTCACCGTTGCGTTTGGCGCCAAAAAGTAAACATTTCTCGTCGTGTTGGCCAATGGACCTAGATATTATAGATGAAAGCATTATTTAGAATGCGTACTTTGCGTCATTGCAACTTTTTGCTTCAGAACAGGGGCTATTTTTAGATAGGAAAACTTGAGTAGGGAAGCCTCTCCCTCTGAGCTTTAGTTGTCATTCAGTCAAGCCAACAAAAACTTGGGGGAAAAATGTCTAAAAACTATTTCTTTTTCAGATGAACGATTTTGCTCTCTTGCTGTTTCTTTGACCGAAAAACCTGCGTAAAAGGTTAGCTGACATTGCACAATTGACAATTATATGCCTTGTCATACTCGTATGTTACAAACAGACCAAAGAAACAGTCATTTAGTATTAATATATTTACTTGCCTGCAACGTTTGGAAGAAATCTCATCTCAAGACCAATGTCAAAATATCTCGGGAACTTCGCCAGAAGATCAGGATTTTGAGTCCAGCCGGTCTACGACATAAAATGAAGATTACTGTAATGTAATGGGAGGCCTAGAATTTCTCAAGTGGCAAGAGCTAGGACATAAAAACCGTTGTTCACAAAGACTCCCATAAAATATATGGAGCGAATCCTGCTCCGATCTTATGTCAAGATAATCTAAAACCGTCACATTATTTTTATCAAACTCACATCACGTCCACGAATATCCACACTGAGTTCCCGTCCGCCGAAAGTGTGCACTCGAAAGTTCTGCAAATCAAATCAAACGCAATGCACTTTCCCCCGGGAAAAATTTAGGTAATTATCTTACGTTGCTTGGCAGTTTTTCAATGGTCCAACAGCCTCCATACCCTAATGCCATATCGTGAATTTTGTGTTTCTTCCAAAATATTCTTGGACCGTGTTTTGTTCGCCTCATATGTCCTGCATAGAAATGGCATTTATGTAGTGACAAAAAGCTTAATTGAATGTCTGCTGCTAAAGATCATTTGGGGACACTTTGCTGCATATGTTTTGGGGTCTGGTCTAGGCATTTTTCTTGCAGTCTCTATTTAGGTGATTATCCTTTTACGTTTAGTAATGCCCGCCATAATTGAGGTCCTTATTCATTGCATACCATCAGCATTCATATTTAGGCTTTTACACTTCCAAAGACTCTCATGCTTTTTGTGAGGGAATCGAGAATGAGAGCGTAGAACGCAAAATAAAATATGCTGGTAAATAATTGTTTCTGTTATACAGTTCTATAGATGTACCTTCAATCAAATTTCCTCCTTTGTAAAGATGTGGATCCAGTCGACCAATTCTAAATGCGTCCGTGTAAGCTGGCCATGGCAGGATGAGGATTCGATAGAACTCATTCACGTTAACCTTTGTGTCCTTTTTATTCGTGAAACGATCAGTGAAAGCTGAAAAAGATCCATTTTTTCTGAGCGAAAATATAGCCAAGAGCATCAATTCAAGTGGCGTGAGAGAATTGAATCGATATTTCCCTACCACTTTAAAGTACTCGTAGTATGTGAACATCAATTGAAAGGAAGGATCGAATCTCTGTTGCCACCGAGAAAAGGTTTCTTTTCCAAGGAAAAAGGAAGCCAGCCTCAAACTAGAGGTTGCAACTCGACACCCCA
>JAAUYL010013089.1_pt1 | contig 14890 bp, 11 predicted proteins | sample 7278011 | NCBI WGS metagenome assembly JAAUYL01 (sample SAMN14350225, study PRJNA611818) | marine sediment metagenome | isolation source: surface marine sediment (1.8m) | place: French Polynesia: Moorea | collected 2018-08
AATGATAACGAATTGGACGCGGTTGCCCTCTGGAGACTCCATCATCATCGGACTCGTACTCGACAGTGGACAAGAACAGGACAGCAAACAGCTCACTGGGGTTTTAAATACTTTCTAACAATGGGTAAGATGCCCCGACAAATCGCCATAATCAGCGAAGAAACTGGAGAGTGATTAAGAATTAAAACCCACCCAAAAACAGATTCTTTTGACCGCGAATCGAATCGCAAAAACAACTGTCATAAAAATTGAACCAGCGATATAATTGCACGTTGTTTGATTTTATTGCAATTCTTCGTGAAATCGCTCAACTTGAAAATGGCTCTCTTGGTCGGACTGACTTTAGCATTTTGTTGCAGCTCTACAGCACTTCGATCGTGAGCCCCCTTCATTTCGTTCGCTCCTTGGCCGAGCTCGAGCTGTGGTTCGCAGGGCCGGGATATGTGGAGAGGAGGCCGGGTCTGTCTAGCGAGAGCAAGAGCATTAGCCACCAACCGGCCTTATTTTCTGCTCGACACAAAGAACGAGGACACGTAACGTTGCCGAGTCGGGTCGCGATCTATCTAAAAGCTTGGCGCAAGCAGGCAAGGAAGGCAGGCAACACCAACTTGCTTCTAGAGAGCAAGCAGAGCTACAACACTACCAATGTTGTACACCATCCCTCTGCTCTGCTCTACCTCCTCTGACATGTGAAGACTTGCCTGAGCTGTAGAGATGGGTCGATCTCCCGCCATTTTCCACGAACGAAACCACGTTGGAATCTCCCGCGACTCCCGAGTCCCCAAGGTGTGGTAAGAGCTTCAATAACAACAACATGATGTTTTGACTGAAAGAGTTGATGGCGTTCTATTTTTAGATATAGCGGGAATTTTTTCACTTCACCGGCGGCGTGACCGACATGCAGCTTGCACCCCCCGCGCCGACAAGCATTTGGCGATCGACACCCGAATTTGCGCATAGTCCATAACCTGGCTAATCAAGGCGACTATTATTAACGTCCAGGACGACGAGAGAGGTACGCTAATCCATTCGAGCATTTTTCACTGAAACACTAGCGTTGCCGAGCCAGGCTTAATCGTCCTTTCGTTCATTTCATTTTGTTTTGCAAGAGGGGTCAACAATTATGTTCCATTCCTAAGAATTTCACAGCAGCAGCTCAAAAACAATACAGGCGACGACATTAAAAGAGACGAGAGACGCGAGGTCAAATTGACCGCGAAATAAGCATTTATTTTCTGCTCCAGGCAGCCCCAGCCATCAATGCTATCAAGGATCAAAACAATCCATTTTGCAGTTTTGCGGGAAATTTCATACGAGTCATTATTATCGTCGACATCGAGGAGTAAAATGCCATGTTGTTTACCTGGCTGGGCAAGATATCGGGACTCGATTCTGTTGTAGTTAGTATAAGGGATTGAGATGGAGGAGCACTTGAATGCAGAGAAGAATGCAATTGCAGCTTGCTTTGGGCTCTGCAAAATTACTTTGTGCGCAATAGTTTTCAAGGTCTTCGTCGCGATTTAGCCCTGAACCTGAACGGTGTTATTGTGGCAAAATTACCACCCCCACCACACGGGTTTGCTTGCACGGAAGGGAACAGAAGTTCAATTTCTGGTCTGGTGGCATCATACAAGATCGTAAATATTTTTCATCAAAACAACCCCGGTCCCAGCTTCCTTTCCTCTGCTGAATGGATTTTGCAATTTCAATTGCGTTTTAAAGGGAAGAACGCGAAATATTTTCGGGTATAGAATTTCCAATCTAGCTCCCAGTCTGTGAGAAAGAAAAGAAAACGAATATTTTTAAACCCCATCGTGACGCCACTTGTTTTCAGCTCAACGTTCTTCTGCTCCAATTTAAATGCCATTTTCCAGCAGAAGACGTTGGGAAAGGGAGCAGAGAGAAAAGAATTGAGATCGAGATAACAACAGAGGACTGACCGGCGCGGCTGGTCACTTCTCGTCTTGTCGGCTGAAAGTAAAAGTGAAGTCCAGTAAAGCAAAGGAGAAAGGATTGGTGGTCATTTTCTTTTCTCCAATACGTCTTGGGGAGAGGCTGCTTCTGCTGGCCACAAACATGAATAATAGGCAGGTTGACCCAAATACTTCTTCCTCCCCCGCGGACAATCGCGTCGGTCAACGGCTACGCTATACATAGCTAGGCTATAGCGTCCGTATTTTCTGCTATGCAGCAGGCTATTTAAAGGGATTTAACGAATCCATCTGCTCCGGAATAATGCTGAAAAACGCAAAGCGTCGCTTGGCCAGGCTGGTCAATCGCTGTAGCGAGATGGAGCTTGCTCAATTCGGATGCTCCGACTCGAACATGGACTTCGTAAGCGCGAGCTCTATCGTCACATCACTAGCCGTGCCCCCGAAAATATTGTAGGAGCGCAGCGCAATCCTGTGTTGTTCGCCTCTTTCTGCTATGTTGAGTTTCGTATAGGTGTTGTATATGTCAAGAGCATAGCTAGCAGAAGAATAAGTACATGCGCCGTCCGTCCGTCGAGCTCTCCCAACTAAATATTCTTTTCGTACTCTATTCCCCAATTTGATTTCGTACACTTTTAGCTCTTTTTCCATCCACAGGGGGCGACGTACAATTCGGAGTTCGGAGCTCAGCTCTGCTCGGCCAGCAGTCTAAGCCCAGGAAAAAGCTCGGGGAGGAATTGCCGATTCCCGCCAACCCAACGTCATTCGAGCTGCCACCATCCGTCGGACCAGAAGTGCTACAAGACTTGATATACCCGAGTTGTCATTTATCAAGTCATATGTGCAAGCATCCATAAGACAGAACAGTGTGCATATATATCTACCTATGTAGTGTTGTCAGAACTATAAGATCTACCATCTATCAAAGTTAGCAGAAGAAACAGTATATACTTACTAGTGCCGGTGCTACATACACTTCGGAAAAATCTGGACACTCGTATATTCGGAAGATTTGGAAAATTGGCCAGCAGCTGCATCAACACAAAATATACACCAGTTAATGCTCGGTGGTGTCATGAACTCAATTTACACATACGCATTATAGAGAAGACGAAGACGAGGAGGACATTGCTCCCGAACGACGAAACTCTTGGAAGTGTCGCGATCAGTTTTCAAAAACTCGAAAACTGCATCTGGCAATCAAGTTTCCCTCAACCGGGTCAACATCCTTTAAAGAACTCTTACGACAACGAAACGAATCACCACGAAAATGTTTGAAGCCGGATGAACATGGCGAAGCTTGCATAGGTCAAGCGGGCTATAAATAACTTCAACGCGTCGGAGGAGTTGCAGCTGCTTGAACATTTGATTTGCATCGACATCGGTGCATCAAAAAGCTCATCTGCTTCGCGAAAATCCATGTCAAAAGTGGCGGGAAACAGCATCGTCGTGGTGGTGTTTACTTTCTGATTGCTCGTTGCTGCAATTATCTTTTCGCAGCAACAGTCCAGCAAACAGTTCACAAACATCACTCACAGTCTGCCTGCTCTCTTTTATGTGAACGCAGCCGGCGAGAAGCAGAAAATATACACGACAAACAACTTGTCAGAAGAAATTATTGCCCCCAGGAGCTCCAGAGACCGTTTTCGTGGGAGGTCCAAAATACACGAAAGGGGAGACAAAACATATCTGCACACATCGGATTAAGAGCGGAACTACATCAACAACAGTTATCACCAATGTATTTCAACATGATGAGCAGGAGTCCACCCTACTCCGACTCGGACGAGTCGGTCATGTCGGGCAGTTCTGGAATTCAGGTAAAAATTTGTTTTGATCTCCTAAATTTTTTTCATCGGCAAGTGTCCAAAGCATTGACACTAAGTCCACTGCAAATGCATTCATGCCCTCGCCTATCCTCAAGTTGACAAATAGAGATATGCCAGTACGATCAAACATTTCACGTGACCCTCTTAAAGTTTTGCGGGAAAACATCTGATTTCTTATTTGCACAATATGATCGAAGACACGTGAGCCTAGGCTGCCTATTCGTATACCTAACGAAACGTCCACGTCCACCGATTTAGTCGTAAAAATAAAGCTTGCACCCGTCAAGAGGGAGCCTAGCTTATTTGATTTTGGTCACTACTTAAAGCATTAAGCCCTCCTGCCGGCAGTTGAATGATATTCTGTTATCTTGAGGCTTTTGGACGAAAAAAAGTTTTTCGGCCTTCAACTTCGAGGACGAGCTCACTCATGAATTATGCCAAAGCGAGAAAAAGAGTCGAGAAATATGATATGGACAAAGCCATGCAAACTGTCAGTACAATCATTTTGGAGGGAGCACCAAGCACCACGGCAAAATTCAGCATTGATATTCATACATTTTATGTAGACACATATGACATTAGTGTAGCGTATATGTGCTCAGGAGGGTTGCTGGTGGTGAAGTTAGACAGACGCGCTTTTGCGCTGGGGTGGATAATTTATGTGCAGAGGTTGCAGATGTTTTCCCAAACTCGCATTTATTCTGCTACATAAAGATAGATAGTCATAGTAGTAGTGTACATATTTAGTACAAAAAGAACTCTCCAGGATATGCTGTCTTGCTTGCCATTGCGCCGGCAGCCCAGCTAAATATGTGAGTTTGCTTTGGTAAAAGCAGGGGTTCTTTCTGCCTGTTTCACATATGCAGCAGTACATGCTATAGATATTTTTACCCCCACTACTACTGCCGACTATGTTTCTACGAAATGAGCTGGGTTTTTTTCGCTCTCTGAAGTTCATCTGCTTCATGTAAGCTTCACACAAAGATATGACTACAAGTTGTGTACAGACGGCTGACAAAAAATTGCCTCAAACCAGTGCAGGCTTGCTAGCTTTATGTACCCCTTCACTTGCGAACGATATGAAGCATATGCAGAGATAGGGCGACTCTTTTTTTATCGGGGATTAATCCGAGACAAGGGAGATTTTTCGTTTTCACAGAATCACATTAAAGTTTTTTTCCCGATCGTTTTATGTACTTGATACATTTTGGGGGAAATCTGCTAGTGCTACATAATGAAGCAAAAAAGCTGGGACATTTTTATCGTCACGGAAAATTAAGCGAGCACATCACATCACAAAAAAATGAATGCTTGTACTAGGACATTTTTTTGAATATTATTTCAATTATCATATTCTTTAGGTGAGCACAAAACGGAGATCACCAAACAGTACGCCCACCAATCACATCAAGAGGCCGATGAACGCCTTCATCCTGTGGTCGCAAATCGAGCGCCGGAAAATCCTCAGCCGTCAAGACCAATATGCGACTATACACAACGCCGAGATCTCTAAAATGCTCGGGAAGAAGTGGAAGACAGAGCTGTCCGACAAGGACCGCGAACCTTTCATCCAAGAGGCCGAGAGGCTGCGACTAGCACACATGAAGGAATATCCGGATTACAAATATCGGCCGCGGTCGAAGAAGCACGGCCAAAACAAGGCCTCAACCAGCACGTCGTCATCTACGTCAGGAGTCTCGTCCAAATCATCATCCGGGCTGAGCTCGAGATCACTCGAACAGAAGCGATACGAGGACAAAACAGTTCAGCTGAGGACGTCAAAATTCAAAGTCGGGGCCTTCTCGCAGAAGAACATCGACCACTCGCGATTCGGGATGCGACTCGTTATCGACTCGAAGTTCAAAGCCACCCTCCGGCAACACAATAGCCAAAATCAATTCACGTCCGTGAGCAAGTTCTCGACGACGAACAACGCAGCAGCATATCAGAGGAGCTACAGCTACGACTCGTTCCAAATGGTCCCCTCGAGCCCGAGTTGCACTTCGGACAGCGGGCTGACGAGCGATCAGGATCTTGGACCCGTGAGCAGTCCGCCGACGAGCGTCGTCACCGACACCCCGATCAAGACGGACGGCGAGGCCTCGTCCACCGAGGGCGGCAGCTGGGAGAACTCCGACGCACTCGAGTTCTTCGACCTCTTCGCCGACCAGAACAACGAAAACGCTAGCGCCACCGCAAACGGCAACTCCTCCTCTATTACTTCTAACGTCATTAAACTTGAACCTGGTGATGAATCGGCCACCGCCGAGGCGGCCGCAATGGACTTGGACAACAACCAAGACCTGCTGATGGACGACATCCGCGATCTCCTCTACGGGAACAACGCGAACAACATCGACAACTGCATCCAGAGCCTCGTCGACGGGAGCACCAACTTCGTCGAGAGCGTGTCCTCGGCTCCGGCGGCCTCGACGGCCTCGCAGATGGTGACCTCGCAGGCCGGTGGCCTCAATATGGTGGGAGGTCAGGTGGTTAATCACAAGTTCCAGCCTCAAACGCAACAGGAAGTCGTTTCAACGACGTTATCGCTAGATCACCATGACGACTCGAGCACCGATCTCTTTCCGGACTTGGGGACGATTGAAGACAACTCCATTGAGCCACTGATCGCCACGTATTAAAATATGCATTCAATGAATGTTTCTAGAACTTTTTTTAATTTGCTCGCAAGGCAACAAACATTTATACATAGAATTTAGGTTGCCAGTTAAACTACTTTTGTAATATTTTTTTGTTTAGCCATTTTACCAAATGCATAGATGTTTTCATTTCCCAAACCGCTTTTCTTCTTGATAGTCTCTCCGTTTTTCCTCTATAAACTTATAGACCTTTTTAGTTTGAATTCCATTGCATTTTTTTCTGTTGTCCCATACCAAGCAAGATAAACATTTACTTTTCAGTGAGAAAATATATTGAATCTACTTACGTAAATGCTTTGATGCTTACTTAGTCGAACGAACAAGCCAATCTAAGTTTTCTTTATTTTTAAAATGTTCAACAAAACCCCACCCTGCCAACCAACAGCCAATATCTTTAATTAGCACTATTATTTAATTTCATTAAACTATTTTGTTACAAAAACCGTGTATGTGTTCAAAGTATTATCATAAAAAGCAGGAATATAGCGTTACTTAAAAAGTATAAAAATGAACAAAAAAAAGAGTGAGAAGAAACGAATACTTAATTTTAACAAATATATAAATAGACTTACAACAATTTTTGTCTGTAAACTATGTCGCTTTAAAACCAATTAAAATAGAATAAAATGCCCAAATAGTTCATTAAATCACAATACTTCTTTTATTCGTTTTCTGGTCGGACAGATTCTTTCTATTCTGAGAAGAGTCACAGCCATGTCGAGCATCGTACTTATTTGAGCCAAGGCGGCATCCAGCGGGTACGGAATCGTTTCTCCAGACGAAAATGGATCGTCTGAAATAACTCCAATAAGATGAGTGAATGTCGTCCTCAAAGCAATTAGGACTTCTCCAGACTGAAAAAAGTAATAAAATTAACTCAAGAGCTTGTCGCTGAGAAAGCTGTCATTAGAAGGAGGAAATATCCAAGTATCTAAGTCTAAGTAGATATCTAACTAAGTGACACTTCTCCAAGTTTTTAATGGCACTCACATTGGCCTCGAGTGGCAAAATTGAGTCAATATAGGAGACGATCTCGTGCTCAAATGAGTCTCGTTGTACCCTCGTCGGCCTATTGGAAGAAGTCGTCGTGAAAGCAGCAGGCGGCCGCCATCGTTGTCGTTGTCGCGATGCTGCTGCCAAGAGTGGAATAATGGTTATGACCTCCAGCCCCTCCTCCTCCGCTACCTTCTCCATTTTGCAATGGACTTCTTCTCCCTTCTCGAGCTCGAGCTGCTTCTCGTGATTAATTTCCGGATCCGCCCACAAACGACTTCCCGCCACTACTTTCTGACCGTGAGGAGAAGGAGGCAGCCGTGGCAGACTTGAAAGTAAAATATATGTAGAGCAACTGTGTGCGACACAAAGTGAATTTAAGCAGTCCTACCCTCCGTCGGCAGTGGCTTTTTTGCTACGGTTGTCTCCAATTGGCCTCTCGGGAGTCCTCAATGTCTCATCAGTTTCTTCGCGTTCTCCTTCTCGACGACGGCTAGTCTTCGAGGACGTTGCCAATAAAGTCGAGCATTGCAAAAGGGCCCTGCGAGAACGGTAGTTGGTGGTGAAAAAAGGTCAACCTTTTTGGTTAGGTCGTCAAATCTTTTAAGAGCTTTTCTACGAATGCTTTTGGCATCCAGAAGTAGGAAAAGAAAAAAAGGCTACTACGCGGCTTACTTTGCGTATTGTGAGGCTGAGGTCGAAGTGAGGCCACATACGAGGACATGCCTATAGTCGAGTTTGTTGGACAAGTAGAACTTGGTGTAATAGTGGCGACCGAGCCTGGCCTCGCGGAGAGGCCGGCCGAGTTTTCCAACAAAAGCGTCATCGATCAGATCTGGATTCTCGTCCAGTTTGCCTAAAAGCAATTGATTGAATACTGACAACGTATCAACATCACATATGTTTGGGAGGATCAAATATGACCATATGAATACATTAACTTCCGTATTACCAGTGAAAGCCAGAATATCGGCCTCGGAGGCCAGATCGACCACCTCATCTTTTGGAGCGTTTTCGATGACCGCAATGTTGTACTTTTCAATAATGGGCCTGAAATTAAATAGGGAGTACTATGTTATCATATACATAGATATGTGGACACGTATGTGAAAGTCAATAAGTCAAAATTTGGTTGTGGTCCGCAGTGCTGTCACACTTTCATTTTACAGGGAAAGGAAACCGGAGAGAGCATATAATGAAGTCTTTTGCAACTACGCCCACCTCTACTTAGTTTAACACCACCACCCGCCCATATTTTCAATAGAAAGCCATAAAAGCAAAATAAAAATGAATTATTGCCGCGTATTAATTTGTAGAAGGAAAAGATCGGCGGCGACTTGACCCTGATTTATTTAGTACTTCCAAAAATGGGCTTTATAATTTGAGGAGAAGCAAGCAAGACCACTCGTTAATTCAGCAGTAATTAAAACTGCAATCAATTGTGCTTAACAAAGTTGTTGGAAAAGTACTCCAAATTGCCTCATTGAGCCATTTAACTAAAAAAGTTTTACCCCAGCACTTTTGTACAAAAAAGATCTGTTGCTCTGTAGATATAAAAATTCTGCGGCCTTTTGACATTGACCACTAATAGGGCTTATGACAGCTTAATACACAGATACACATAAAACAGGAAATACGAATTCGCAAGGGAAATTCTTTCCGCTCGCCCCAAAAAGTACGTCAATGATTTTCATTGTAAAAATTGGTTTTTGATTGAAAAAGCCTGTACATGCCTTGAGTAATCTGGCACTTTCGAGTCGGTGATTATTAGGTCCACGGCCAAATCGTTTGAAAGTTTTCGCATAAACGTCTCGATACGCTTCAATTTCCAAGCGTTGAGTCGACCTGAAAGTAAAGCTTGAATAAGTGTTGTTTGTTGCATATATCTCGGTGGTCATGGAGGTGTCGGGTTAAGGCCTCTTTTACGAAACTAAATGCATGCAAATTACAGTTCATTTGCATTCTAGATGAGGCGTGAGCCCAACATTCAAGCTTATATTGATTTCTTTCTCCTTTGCCAATTTGCTAGGACCTAGGAGCATATCCTTAGCTCAGCAGTGGTTTCTAAAAAGACATCTGACCATGCACTGTACACACTGTAGACCAGATTAGGGTAACGAGATGGAAAATTGCTGCATTTACTTAAACGGCCCTAGCAGTTGATTTTGATTCAGCAAGATTAACTTGGTCAAGGAAGGGGGAACCCATCCATGTTATGCACTTCTTGGGCTTTTTTGGGTCCTTAACCAAATCACGGCCTATTGCCTATTGGCCGCTGAGGCAGACACTTGAAAAATGGGCACCAATTTGGGCCATCTGGACCATAGATATAGATTCGTTATGCCTTCTCCTTCGTTACATATAGCCAATCGAAGGCCAGAATCAGCCTTCATAAATATCGCAAATCACACAGCAGATAGAAATGAAGGCCAAGGCCTGCTGCCAACAAGACCCATCTGGAGACTTCTACATATATTATGGTACCAAAATCAAAAGGCTTGGATACGTAGAAAATGAGTCACTTGGTATGTATACCTTCGTAATTTAATATTACCAAGGCCGATGGATCGATTTTTCATGAGGTGCTGTGGAACTGTATTGCTTAGAGTGCGATTTCTTTTCATTGTGACCATTTTGGTACCAAAGCTGCATAGACTGCATAACTAAAAAATATCATTTAAAAAAAAACATGAGCTTTAAATGGTCCAGTCCAAGTTCACTGCCTAATGACACCAACTAAGTAGATACAAGTATAACGGCATGGAGAAGTGCAATAACACAGTGTAATATCGATTCAAACCTTGTACCGTATACCTTATACCATAGCCCCAGTATCTAATTTTGTGTTAACTTTTATAAGTATCTCAGGCTTAGATTTGTGCCAACTACTTTGGCCAGTGGAGTTCTTTCTTCTTCTAGCCGCCAATTTTTGCCAAGGAGGGCGCGAGTTGCGAGAGGTGCACTGAATGAAAAATCGGTATCCCAACATCGAAATGCAAGAGAAGCAGAGGCGATAAAAATATCATTTCTCCTCTTCGCACAAGAGGACGTTTTTGCACCCCCATGAGAGATCGTTTGCTTTCAAAAAAAATCTGAAGAAAGCTACATAAAAGTACGAAGAGCAGGAAGAGGAAAATAAACCACAAGTGAATGAACGAATGCCAATGGCAATGGCAATTGCACCGCCAGAGATTATTTTGCGATTGATCGATGGGCCTCGTTTAAAAAGCGAGCCGAGGCGCTAAACTAAATCTACGTAAACGCAAGCGAAAGACGGATCACTTTCCTTGCTTCGAATGGCAATAATGAATGGCTTCCTCGTCTCAGACACTTCTTTGCCTAAGTACTTCTTAAATACCAATTTCAGGCACTTAAATATTTACTTACCCAGTGAATCCTCCAGGTCCTCCTGGGCTGTCCTTGTCCCATTTTTAGTGGCTAAAAAGCAAAGCAAAGATAATCGTACTTCATAATTATTCTGAGAACAAGAATCAATTAGAATACGTACGATATGCATGAACTTTTAATTTGGGTTAAATTAAGTGGTCACTTTGTACTTATGCAATTCATGAGTCATATGACGCAGTTTTACTCAAAATCATATGATCACTTTGTACCCTTACGCATTGCCTTCAAATTAGAAACTTTACATTGCTTTTCTTGAGTGCCTTAATTAAGACTGTTCTCTGTGCACTGTTTTATAGAAAAAGGATTCCTGTAATTGCACCGAACGAAAAAGCAATTTTTAATTTGCAAAGTTGGCGGTCGTGTAACCGATAACACTTTAGCAACTGGCGTTGTGGCTATCATTAGCTAAAAGGATTAATGATAGAGACCCACAAAAGGTGAATTTATGGCCATTTTTCTACAACACTTAGTCGCTCATGTATTGCTTTTCAAACTGGGTGTGTTATATATACTATGCAATAAATTGTTTGGCCCTGAAAAATTGTTGCTTTACTTCTTTCTTTTGTAGGGCCTATTTCCTTAGGTATTTTCCTTACACTCATGCCTCGAGTTACCTACCAAACAATGCCGTATTTTTTTCAATGTCAACCAGCGACAAAAAAGGCCTACAGCCACTGCATGTTTCAATTGCAATAACATGGGTTTACGTAAAAATACGGCCAAAAAATGAAAATAGGAGAGTGCATTTACTTACCATCGTACGTCCATTTTGTTTCGTCGGCCTCGGGAGTCTCGAGCCAAGCAATGAATCTTACATGAGGAGGACTTTTCATTCCAGCAGGCCCATAACAAGGTTCTTTCGCGACCTCGGAGGCCGCGAGGCCGCCCACACTTTTTGAAGAGGAGCAGTCGTCGTCTCTCTGTAAACGTATTCATGCATGCTTATGTGTGGATCAACGTGAAGTGGAGCAAAAAACATAAAGGGCCCTCAAAGCTTCAACTTGGCTTTTCCTTTCCCCCCTCGCTTGTGTCCATAATTATGTGTATACGGTCTCATTCTAATGGTGTATATTGTGCGGTAGTAGCATTATTGGTAAACTGAGTTAATCGATTTTTCAAAAGCCCAGCGAAGGACAGACATACACCACCACTATGTACTTGATTGATAGGACGAGAATACACTGCGCAAATAAGTATAAAATCAAGCTGACGCGTCGTCGCCGTCGTTGCGCTCGTCAAGGAAGATTCGGCATTGACGGCAGGTGGTGTCATAATATCTTGAGAAAAGGGGTTGATTACATAAGGCTGTTATGACTACTTACCTTTCGTAAAGTGGCTGGATTAATTCGACTGCTGTGAATCGTCACGTGCTGACCGATAAGTATGCAACCGACCTCGAGCAGCCTCGAATTTGAAGCGACCTCGCCTTGGCCTCCAAGTCTTAGCAGGCATCGGGACTGTCCAAACTTTTCGCACACGTCACTCAACGTGTTTTCGATCCTGTCAGCGAGACCTGTCAAAACGAGAAAAGCAGAATCTTCTAGTTCCGAGGCCATTGTCAAATGTGGAGGCCGCCGCGAGGCCAACAATACAATAAATAATATGTAGGTTAGCTGAATGAAAATTGGGCAAATAAGAAGATACTATCTGCACACGAAAGAATTGACACATATCTATCTATCCAAAAAGAGGGGGCCGTACTCGTAGAGTTTTGTAGTTACTTAAGCTGGCGACAGACCGTCAATTAAGCGCCAGTTTTGAAAACAAACTTGCCACTGCTAGACTACTGACATTGACTAGAACTTTCTACAATTGGTTGGGAGTTAATAAATAAGTGGCATTTTGGTGGGCCTTTTTGTTGGAAAACACTTTTTGGAGGACGTACGTACAAGAACGTAACTAACATACTCGTGTTAAGGCAATATGCTCAATGCATGATTTCTTTCAAAGCTACAATGCAAACAACAAAACTCGTGTAAAAGCTGGCTAAACAGAATGCAGGGCTAGCTTGGTCTGAGCTCTCTCTCTTTCAGAGCAGAGTAGGAGGGTATGCAAACTTACAGACCATCAAAGTGAAACTTGCTGTAAAGTTTCCTACTAGAGAATTTACGACCCTTTTGTGTAGGGGAACGGCTTTGGCAGGGTGTGTGCTCTACTTTCTTTTCTTAGCTACGGAGGAGCTGAAGGATAAAATCAAAAATGAAATGACTTACCAGATTTTAAATGCCACTGCAGGTATTCCATAAATAGATCAGTCAACGCCGAGGCCGTCGTCTGGGGGAAGCGAGTTGCCATAAACGAGGTTACCAGGCTGCGGAGGATGTCAATTGACGCGAGGCTGGCAGAGGCCGCAGCATTTTCAAGGCTAAAGATGCTGACGGACGGTGGCGGAAAAAAGAAGGGAGATGTGTGTATACGATAAAGAGGCAGGCGCATTTGAATGAAATTTTGGTCTGCTGGCAAAAAATCCCGCACGCGTTTAGTCAATAAGAGAAAACTGCCAGTTGATGGCTTCTGGTAGCCGGAGATTTTTCAAGACTTTTGCTACAATTCTTTTAAACACGAGCAGCTCGCTCTCTCCCCCCTCATCTTTTTGGTCCGAAGACCGAAGGACTAGAGTGAGCGTTCTTTTTTCTGAGTCATTCCCTATAATAGGAGGCAAAGGCGTTTCTCTTAATGGCAAGAATTTTTCTTCCGCTCGACTGAGAAATATATGGCACATTTGCATGGTTGCTTTTAGTGCGAGACTCTATATTGCATGGACTCTGTATAAAAGAAACTCTCGCTTCAAAAGACCTTGGCAGGCGCAGCAAGGACAGTTTTTATTACCTCTCGCAGAAGAAGGAGAGTCGTCCACTTCCCCTTGAGTGATCAGCCGCTAGCCTACGATCCAGCCTCGGCAAAATATGACGCCTGAACCTCGCCACTTGGCCGACGAGGTCGCAGCGCCATTTCGAGGCCGCGGCCTCGGAGAAGGAAGTTGAATTCTGTTGTCTCCTTATCGCTCGCAAGAACAACTGGAGCATGAGCAGGATCCTCTTTGCGCCGTCGCCCCACTCGCGAACGTGCGAGGCCGCCATATCGATGATCAGATCAGCAAGGGGGTGGCCTCGGCCTCGCACTGCCAGCAATATCTCGAGGCCGCTCTACAAAGATTGCAGCATTGCATTTGTGCATTCGAGTAGCATCTTGAAAATTCATGCATAAGTTTACCTTGGTAATCGTCACCTCTCTTGGAGACTTCTGGCTGATCATCACGCCTTTGCCGGCGACTCCCAATGCTGGATGGAGGAGTCCGCTCAACTCGTCCGCAATTTTGCACAGCTTTTGAAGGCCAATGACGTCAGCCTTTGGGGCCTTTTCTCCGTCGAAGGTTGCGTGCCGTTGTTGCCTTCCCATCATGATTTATTTAGTGGCATTCTCGCGGTTTGAGGAACGCTTCCCCGCCAATGAAGGAGCCCGTTCTTATTGTTGTTGTTGGAAAGGCCAGCCATGAGTAGTCTATACCATTCAAGGTATAAGTCGTTGAGTTCTACGAAATAAGGGACAAAAACGGGTGTGTGTATAGCATTGTCATTGTATAAAAGAACTGGCAGTTGTACTATTTTATTCCCTGCATTAATATTTGTTTTATTGCTCATACCAAAGCCATGTGTGTCTTTCATTGGAATTGCTTTGCATGTTCAAAGATTAGGTAAATTGGGTAGATCTTGCATGATTGTGTAGAGGAGGCTCTTGACTAGATGAGAAAATGACCAGGTGGTTGCCGTTACCTCTCCCTTTATTAAGTGCCATGTCCCCATTTGCTCCTTCTGTCAGTAAGACCATAAGCCCATGGTTGTAAGATGTATTTTGTTTACATATAGGCTGCCTTGCTTTCGTGTTTGCTCAATGCGGATAGATGTAAAGAATGGAGTCTGATTAACAACAGAACAGGAGCAAGAGAAGGTTTAAAGAAACCTTTTGCTGTTTTGTTGTACGAGGTCGTCATTAATCTTCGCCAGCAGAGGAACATTTCAGAACTAATTTATAACATGCGTCACGAAAACTAAAAAACGACTGCCAGATC
>JAAUYL010029035.1_pt1 | contig 14890 bp, 9 predicted proteins | sample 7278011 | NCBI WGS metagenome assembly JAAUYL01 (sample SAMN14350225, study PRJNA611818) | marine sediment metagenome | isolation source: surface marine sediment (1.8m) | place: French Polynesia: Moorea | collected 2018-08
GTGGGTGGTTGGGTTTGGCTTTTGTTCATTGGTTTGGTGGGAAAATTTGAGTTTTTCACAAATTGAAAAGGTTGATTTTAATTTACAGCAGGATTTTTTAATATCGAGCGCTCGTTATATAAAAATCCTGAAGCTAAGAAAGAATTGGTTAGAACGCGAAAATATTTTTCACTCCTACTCCCTACTCCCTACTCCCTATGTCTGAAACTGATTGAATAACCAAGCGTAAACTTGAGCTTGATTTTCTTGACGACTGCGTTGTAGTGCTTCTTGGAATAAAGAAATAGCTAACCCTGGCAAAACTTGAGATTGGTTAATTCTTTGACTACCGACCTTGGCAATAGCAAAGGCAATAATTTCTACCTTCTGTACGTCAATTATCCAATATTCAGCAACATTCATTGCTTCATACAACAAGCGTTTTTCCTCTATATCATCAGCAAGGGAAGTATTGGCAACTTCAATAACTAGATTTGGTGGAGGATAAATATCTAGGTCAATAATAGATGCTTCCCAAGAAACTACATCTGCATTTTCTCTAAAATAATAGGAAGCGTCTGGTTGAGCTGCTTGATATCCTGTTTTGCGATAAGTAGTGTCATTTGTGCCATCTACCTTGATACTTTTAGCCATCGCCAATAAGTTAACTATGGTAATAATAACCATCTGGTCTTTACCGTGCTTGTATCCTATTGGTGACATTTCGATTCTAAATTTTCCGTTGTTGTCATAACTTTTGGCTTTTTCGTAACTTGGGTCTTCAATGGTTTGGATATATTCTTGCCAGGTTGCTGTTATCCAAGTGTCTGTGGGTAGTTGGGTCATTTCAGTTATCAGTTATCAGTTATCAGTTATCAGTTATCAGTTATCAGTTATCAGTTATCAGTTGTCAGAAAATTTTGGTTTTTCAGAGTTTTTTTATATCGAGCGCTCGTTATTTAAAGATTCTATTTTTCTTGAACTTGGGCAACTCCTTCTCGCACTGCTTGACGAATTTCATGCCAGTCTTGTGCAGTCATCGGTTCGGCAGTGCCAGACTCTATACTTTCGATTAACATTGTTTCTAAGCGTTGCTTGGTTTGGCGTTGTTGGTCTTGCCGCATTAGGAGAATAAAATATTCGCTGGCATTTTTATAATTACCAAGTCGTAGTTGTTCTTCGACGTAGACTTGCAGGGAGTCAGGTAGAGAAATCATTATGTTTTCCATACTAGCTCGTCCAAACTAAAATTATTGGTTAAACCTAACCCCCCAACCCCTTCCCTGCTAGCGTTGGGGGGGAATATTCTCCCCTCTCCTTGCAGGAGAGGGGTCGGGGGAGAGGTCTTCTGGGTTGCTCAAACTTGCTCAAAATTGAAGTTAAAGAATATTGTAGCGTTTTTGAGGAAGGTCTTAATCGCAAAGATGTTTTATGCTTTCATCATCAGTAGTTTTGAGGTAAGCACTTGCCCAGTTACAAGCACGGTTGAGTAAGTCGTCTAAGTCTGCGTTTAATAGTAAGACTCCTGACTGGTTTTGTACAGCGATCGCTTTTCCATCAGGACTAAATTTTTCCCCTAAGAATGAATTGGTTGTGTAGAGTTGGGTTTCTTTGAGGAAGATGCCATTAAGTAGATAGAGTGTTACTAAACCATAACCGTAGTCGATGGCTAGGATATTACTTTCAGGGCTGAAATTAATACTATTTACTTCCCGATCATCATTATTAATCCGTTTTTTCAGTTTTTTCTTCTCAACATCCCATAATATAACAGTATCATTATCACTAACTGAAGCGATCATTTTGCCGTCAGGACTAAAAGTTGCTTTGCTTACTATATCTGTATGATCCTCAAAAGTGTCTATAAGTTCTCCATCTAAGCTCCAAAGCTTTAACATTTTATCACCAACACTAGAAAGAATATGTTTACCATCAGGGCTGAAAATTACAGTGTTTACTTTATCCTTTTCTTGAATAGTATTGATTAACCTACCATCTCTGTGCCAAATTTTAATAGTTTTATCATCGCTTCCAGAAACAATTTTTATTCCATCAGGGCTAAAACTTACACTATTTACATCATCACTATGACCTTTAAAAGTTCTTATTAACTCACCATTAATATTCCAGAGTTGTAAAGGATATTCTTTTTCTATTTTACCCCAAATAATTGTTTGATAATCAGAACTGTAATCTAAAATATCAGGAGACTTATCGCAAAATTCAGATTCTATGAGAGGGTCTGATTTTTTACCACCACGTTGCCAAAATATTACAGTTTCACACTCTGAACTTTCAATAATAGAAGTAATAGTATTATTTTTCTCCTCAAAACTAACTTCATCTCCCCTAATAGTTTTGAGTTTATTACCTTCTCTATCCCAAAAAATAATTGTTTCTTCTCCATCAATATCATAGTCATTACTAATAGAAGCAAAAAAACTTCCATCAGGACTAAAAATTATTTCTTTAATAGGAGATTTATGTTCCGAAAGATTCTTTATTTCTTTACCATCCTTGCTCCTCCAAAGTTTAATAGTATTGTCGTTACTAACTATGACAATTATTTCACCATCAGGACTAAACTTTACTCGTTTCCTAGAACTATAGGAATAACGTCCGCCCTGGATTTTTATTAACTTTCCATCACGGTTCCAAAGCTTGAGAGAATCAAATGAGAAAGAAAGAATGACATTAGCTTTTGGATGTACCTGAATATTATTAACCCTATAGTCTCTTATAACACTCGCTTTGATTGGATATCCATCACTTTCCCACAAATTAATGATACTTTCTCTTGAGTTGCTTAGATTATTGCTAAGAGTGATAATCGTCTTACTGTCACCACTAAAATCTATACTATTTACTTCACCTGAATGCTCTAACTTGCTAATAAAAGTACCATCTTGTTTCCAAATTTTAGCCAAATGATCGTCACCAATAGAAGCAATAATTTGACTGTCTGGACTAAAAATTATCTTTTCAACTGTTTGATAATGACCACCTAAATCTTTAATTGATTTGCCGTCAAAATTCAATAATTTAACTTGATTAAAACTTCGAGTAGCAATTAATTTTTTATCCGGACTAATAATAATATCTTCAATTTTTTCATTGTGCTGGTGGAAAGAATTAATTGACTTACCATCCTTACTTAATAAAATTACTTGATTATTAGTTATAACAGCAACAGCTTGACTATCTGGACTAAAAATAAGGTCTTGTAGCTTTTGATAATCTCCTTTTAATTCGGTAATTAATTCACCTTTGTTGCTCCAAAGTTTAATTTTATTTTCACTTATGGAAATAATAATTTTACTGTCTAAGCTAAAAGTTAACCACTCTACACCATCATGTTCTAAACGTTTAATTAGGAGACCTTCACTATTCCACAAATGAATAGACTGATCGTTAATACTAGCAATAATTTTGCTGTTTGGGCTGAATTTTAACCACTTTACACCATCATGCTCTAGACTATTGATAAAAATACCATCATTATATAGCTGGATAAACCCATCATTACTAATAGCAGTAATTATTTTTCCATCATAGCTAACACTGATATCTTTTATAAGTTTACTATTGTTTAGTAAAGCTATTTCTCCTTGATCAATATTCCAAACTTTAGGACTATAAATATAGTTATTATCATAGCTATTAGTGATGATGTTTTGATTCTTAGGATTGAAACTAAAGGCGTAAGGATAAGATATTGGTATAGTTGTAGTCAAAGAATCATTCTTATTCCTGATTTCGAGTCTTTTATCTGTTACATCATCAAAAACAGTTGCAGCAAATTTTTTGTTAAAACTAAATAAAATATTGTTGTAAAAACTAGATTTAAAATAATTATCAAATATCCAAAATCTTACTGTATTATAATTACTGGCTGAAGTCACAGGCTCATCTACATTGGAAGCAGTATCACGATTATCAACAATAAAATTAGGGGTATCTTGTTTATCTTTATCTATAAATAATCCATAATCATCAGAATGGTCATGTTCTTTATTAACAGTAACAGTTAAAAATTTGTCATAAAAGCTATCAAAATGATGGGAAATAAAATCATCACGATAAATTTTGATGACTTCTCCATCCAAATTATACGCTTTAAAATTACTACTTTTGCTAGACACAAGAATTTTGTTGTTATCTATAAACTTTAAATTAATTGTTCCATAATTATTAATTTCTACTTCTTTGTCTTCATCAACAAACCAAAGTTTTATAGTATTGTTTATACCAGCAGAAGCAACTATTTTACCATTGGGGCTAAAAGTAACGTGGGCAACAGGAGCAGTATGTCTGTCAAAAGTTTTAACTAAACTACCATCTTTTACACTCCAAATTCGCACTATTTTATCTTTACAAGCTGTAGCTATAAACTGATTATCTGGACTAAAACTAACATCCAATACATCATCACTATGTTCTAAAATAATCTTCTCTCTACTACCATCTATCCATCTAATTATTGCCTTATCATCTTTACTAGCAGAAGCAACCATTTTACCATCAGAACTAAAGTCAACCTGGGTAATGTCATCACTATGTTCATCAAAAGTTTTGTCTTCTTGACTACCATCAACTGACCAAACTTTTACCCGATCATCTTTACTCCCTGTAGCAATCATTTTCTCATCATTACTAACACTAAAATGAGTCACACCATCCTCATGTTTAAATTTATTAAACTCTTTTATTTCGTGAATTGCTGTACTTAATTCTGACAAAACTTCCAGTCTTATTTCTGGAATTGCTCCAAAAGATAACCATTTTAATTTTTTCCCAACTTCAATAGCAGATACTAACCGATCTAATTCTGTATTTTGCTTAGAAGCAGAACTTAAACCTAACAAATAAGTATTAATTCCGAATAAGGTTGCCACAACAGCAAGTCCCCCAACAGCTAACAACATTCCCCCTAAAGTAATAGCCGCACGACGGGCAGAATTTAGTTGTTTTCTCAAAGCATCATTTAACATTTTTTCTGTCTGTTTGCGCAGCTCTCTTTCCTTCTCCAACTCAGCAGATATCTGAGCTGCTTCAGACATTTGTTTTCTGACAAAATATGCTAAATAATCGTGAACTAATTGATAATTATCTGACGGACTTGCGGGAATTCTAAAAACCAACCTAGACTTAACTAAAACAGTCAAAATTAATTCCATCCGTTCGGGTTTTTCTGTATATTCATCTAATTCCACCCGACTTTTGAGGGGGCGAGTATTATTCTCGTCTGTGAGGAAATATAAAACTACTTTTGCTAACCTTTCGTTCTCCGGTCCACAATACTTAATTACCTCTTCTAAATACCGCCCGACGAAAGCTTGTTTAGGACCCTTTTGTTGATATTCTACTAAAGTAGTAATATTCTCGCTTTGTAACTGCGACCCCACAATTTGTAACTCAATTGGTCGGACATTATTCAAATTTCCTGCTAAATCTTTCACTAATTCATCTATTAGTTCTGGAGTTAGAGTAAAAGTTGTTTGAGCGGTTATTCCTTGAATAAAAGATTTAGCATCTTCGATAGAAAAATCACCAATATAATAGATATGCTTTTTGCTGAGAATGTCGTTGTTAATAATATCTAAACTGACCAGACGATTACATTCTAAAAGATAATTGATGAAATCTTCCCGCAGGGAAATAATTACATTGATAAAAGATATTTTTAAACATTCTTGGAGAAAATTATAGAATTGTAGTCGTTGATTTATATCCTTATTATTAAAGAAAAATTCCTCAAATTGGTCGAAGATTAAAACTGTGACTTTATTCTGTTTTTCCAGCGTTCTTAAAATTGACAGTAAATCATCATTAGATTCAATAAAACTATCGCAGTTGTTTAATATATGGGGTGCAGTTTTAGATCCCCCCTTAAGAAGGGGGGAGTTTTCTAAGGGAGTCTTCAAAGTCCCCCTTAGAAAGGGAGATTTAGGGGGATTATATTCCCTATTTTCCAATTCAGAAATAGCCTTTGCCAAACTATTACCAAGGTCTTGTCTCCAATTAGTATAAACTTGCTGCAAAACTGGCAAAATATCTCTAGCATCTACAGAGTCTCCTTTGAGAATTGGAATTAATCCAGCTTCTACTAAAGAACTTTTACCAACTCCAGAAGAGCCATACAAAATTGTGAATTTATGGTGAGAAACTTTAATCCGACCGACTAAATTTTCCACATCTGGCAACCTGCCAGAAGTAGCTATTTCTTGAGTTAATTTTTTTGATGCTTGAATCGAGGATAAAGCTGGATTAGCTAGATGTTTTCTAGGCTGTAATTTCCCAGCTCCAATAAAAGCTTTAATGGCAAACTGAGTCTCAACTTCTTGTTGTTCTAGTTTTTGATTAAATGCAGTTAAATAATCTCCTTTATGGAAATAGCAATTTACCAATTCTTTCAAAATTAACCGATAAAGTTCGGGGTCGTAACTAGGCTCAGTTATCTTTTTTGCATCTTCTAAATTTGTAATGGCTGTTTCTACTAGCTCAAGGTTTTTTTGAGCTTTAGCCAAGGAAAATAAATACCAACCTTTGTGATAGTGAAGTTGCCAATCTAATACTTGGTTAGTTTTTTCAGAATCATTCGATATTTCAGCAACGGCTTCTTCTAGTAAAGATAATGCTTGTTGAGCAAATTCTTGAGTTTTATGCCAAGCTTTTCGATTTGACTTAACTTCTGCTAAAAATCCATAAGCTCTGGCGATTCTAAATTTTGTTTGATGAATTTGATGAATATTTAGAGCCTTTTTAGCAACTTTTTCCAACTCATCCCAATCCAAAAGTCGATGATTAACCTCTGCCAAATAGTTAATAAATCTATCTACTAAATCGCTCCTTTGAGCAATTTCAAAAGAATCTATACATTCCTGAAAATAACCTTTTGCTCGTAGACAACTCTGCTGATATTCCTGACGATTTCTTTCAGCATAATCTCGCCACCATAAACCCAAATAAAATAACAAATATCCTTGTTTTACCAGATTATTATTTTGTTTCCACAACTCTAAACTATACTCATAATGTTGCCGAGATTCCTCCAAATCATTACCTAATCTTCCTAGGGCAAATTCTAAACTTGCTTCTAATTCCGATTCTATTTTTACCCCACTATTTAATAATTCTTGAAAAGCTGCCTTAAGTTGGATATCTATGCCACTATCAAAATCATCTTTGCCCAGAAAAATATCCCCAGACTCGAACGTTTTGTTGTAGACATCTTGGCTAGTTGACTGAATAAAATTAACTACATCATTAGTGGAAGCTTCAAAATCAACCGTTACTGCCCAACTATAAAAATCTGGTGCTAAACGAATCATTTCAGCTAATACAGTATCCGTCACCCACAGCACCAATGGAAAGTGAAAATTGTCGCTAAATTCTCCCCTAGTTCGATTAGCACTTATTAACAGTTGAGAAATTGCTTTTACTGATTCTAAACCTGATACTATTAAAGCTTTAGGTTGTTCTTTTCCTAGTTGTTTTTCAATAGTGGTATAGAGAGTAATTGTAGAGATTTCTAAGTGAAGTTCCTGAATTTTGATAGGACAGATATTAGCTAGTATTTCTATGAGAGTTTGTTGTAAACTATTGAAATTACAACGAGCTAAAATCAGGGAAAAATTTTTCCCTTCAGCTTCAATAGTAAAAGCTAATTCTTGTAAAGAACTTTGATTTTTCTCCGAAAGATTTTCTAGTTTGTGTGAATTTGTCATTGTGTTAGGTTTGTCGTTAATTATTAAATACCTGTAAAACCTAACCCCCAACCCCCTTCCCTGCAAGGGAAGGGGGGAAAAACCTTTCTCTTTGTGGGAAATGAGCTTTTTTAAGATGAATAAAACCGCAAGGAAATGGGGGGTTTCAAAGCCTCTCTCCTCGCAGGAGAGAGGTTTTTAATTTACCGAATAATTAAGGTTTAAAGCCTCTCCTTTAAAGGAGAAATAAGAAAAAATTTTCCTTTTATTCAATTCTCTTCCTTTTAGGGAGAGGTAATTATCAATTATCCATTATCCATTATTGAAAAACAGCTCCTTAAATTAAATTCCCTAATTCTGCTAATATTGGATTCACTTGAAACCAAGACCCCTGACTGTCTCGATATTCATATACTAACCTAGTACCAACTAGAATTTGATATTCTTTATCACCCTTTACCTCTTGACTTTTTTGTACTTGACGCAGTAACTCCCACTCTTTGTCATCCACTCCCAACTTCATTTGATTACCTTTATCCCGAATAACTCTTTCTAACCATTCACGAGAAAGTGGTAGTTTCCGCTCTTTCGTTATTAAACTACGCAACAGTTGTAATAATTCGCGGACGTGACCCCCACTAATTTGACAGAGACGGTCAAGCGTTTCCGGTGTATCAAAAACTTCCGAAATTAAACCAAGTCGCTGCTCGGAGTCTAAGTCAGGAAATGCTCTCGCCAAAACCATCTGCCGTAAATTCTTCATTCCCAAAGCACATTCATTACCATCTCGCAGTCTCACAGGCACCATCGGCAAAACTTTCGGTTCCACCGCTAGGCGACTGGTCAGTCTATTATAATCATTAGAAAACATTAGAGACAGAGGCATAGTATAAATAAGATGACATTTGAGTAGGCGTAAATTTTCTCCCCTATCTACAAATAAGTATTCAGGTTGAGGGCGACCCCCAGATTTAATTATATTTTCTACACGGTCAAGGTTATCAACTATTACAACTAAGCCTTTTTTCCCATATTGTTTCAACTTTTCAACAGTAGGTTCAATTAATTCTTTGTTGATAGTTTCCAGAATACTAGCTGTTTGTGGTTCCAAATAATCTCTCAATTTCTTGCGAAGTTCGAGACTATTCTTAGTTTTAGCAGTAATTTTACCAATTCCCAAAACTAGAGAAACTCCCTCATCATCGCTAGCTTTCACTTCCCCAATACCAGGCAAACCTGCTTCCACAGAAAATTTACCTTCCGAACTAGCAGAAATTTTACCAACCCCAGGCAGTGCAGCTTCCGCAGATCAGTCTATTTCTGTTTGTAAAACTTTGAGCGCTCCGTCAATGATTCTTTGAAAACCCCTTGGTTGGGGCAAACTAATTTTTTCCAAACTCTCAATACTTTCTGTTACCCGACGAGCTATCGCCAACATAATATCCCCAATATCAACATCACCCATTTCTAAATCTTGAGAAGATTCAAAATAAACCACATGAAATTCTGCTTTTTCTAAAGCTGCTTTTAGTCGTAATAATTCTGTAGACTTGCCACAACCAATATGACCTGTAAACAATTCACAAGTAGGCTCATCTGGAGAAAAAAATGTAATATTGTCCCTAAGTTCTTCAATGATTTTACCTCCACGCACCTCAGAAAAATCTATGTAATATTTTTCGTCTTCTGGACTATCTGCTTGAAGAACCTGACTTGGGTTTGTAGCTTGATAAAATTTCTGTAAATCTAGTCCCATAATATTTTTAAATATTCCGTTAAAGTTAATGTAATTCTTAATATAGCTGACGGCTGAATACTTATACCAATTCACTTTATAAATATGACAAATAGTTTCAAACTCAAGATGTGAAATAATTTGCTGAAATTACTATTTCTTCAAAACTTTAACACTATAAAATCTTAATTTTGAATTTTGAATTTTGAATTTTGAATTCCGTGAAACGGTATTACTATCTTGTTTTAATAAAAATTTGATTGAAGTAATATGTTCCTTCAGAATTTTGAGCAATACCAATACCAGTTAAATTATAGTCACCTATCATATTTTTATGATGACCAGGACTATTAATCCAACCAATAACAGCCTGTTCTCCAGGATTACTATAACCAAAATTATTAGCCAAATTTTCAGCAGCACTTCTGTAAGTAACTTTTTGACTGATTACTTCTACTCTTTCCTTAAATCCATCATGGCTAAAAGTTGCTTCTCCACTAGCCATTTGTTGAGCATGAATTGCAGCTTGTTGAGCAATAGTATTATCCCACTCTAGAGGAGGCAAATTCTGAGATTTTCGATATTGATTTATTTGAGCAAAGACAGATTTTTTCAATCTACTAACATCAGGTGAAACTGTTACATTTGGTCTAAAAATAGGAGTTTGTCTGGGATTGTTAATTTCTGGCATTTCCGGCAAATTTTCGATTAATTGTTGATAATTACAACTACTCAAAAATATTGTCAGAATCCAGAAAATTCGTTTTAAATATTTATGATTCATTAGTTAATATACTGTGTGCTATGTCTAACTTTTTTAAACTTGATATAATATCAAATCCGGATAATTACTATAAGTCATTGCGACTGGAACGGAGTGAAAGGAAGCAATCTCAAGGGTCTAGGAAATTGCTTTCCTTCTAGTATAGCTGGCATGATAATTAACTTCCATGGCGGGAAGTCCCGCGCTCTCCGGTGGGGGAGCGACGCAATTGGAAAGCCAGGGCAAAGATTCGGATACCTTCATAAGCTGTTCATATGCCCTTGACAAGCTAGGTACATTTTGTTATTATCAACGTCAACACAGGGGAGGACATCACCTGGTGTCTAAACAGCGGTCAGGGTTTCCCAGACTGAAGAATTCCGCGTTTTCCCGTAAGGGAAACGTCGGGAGTATGTCAAAACAGAACTTACCCATGAGGTAGGAAAAACTAGGGCTTGAGATTGCTTCCCTGTCGGTCGCAATGACGAAAATACCTTGTATTGCGTAAGTCCTATAAAAATTAAGTAGGGGTCTGGTGACCAAACCCCCTACAAAATTAATTATCTCTCCAAAAACTTCGCAACCGTTTGCACATCCTTATCCCCACGTCCAGAGCAATTCAGCACAATACGCGGACTACCGCTTAACTGCGGACAAAGAATTTCTAAATAAGCGATCGCATGAGCAGTCTCCAAAGCTGGAATAATACCCTCCAACTGAGACAAACGTTGAAAGGCATCCACCGCCTCCTTGTCAGTCACACCATAATATTCAGCCCTAGCACTATCCTTCAAAAAACTATGCTCAGGACCTACTCCAGGATAATCTAAACCAGCACTAATAGAATGTGGCTCTATGATCTGACCTTCCTCATCCTGCAACAAATAACTCATCGCTCCATGCAACACACCCACGCGACCAAGAGTCAAAGTTGCAGCGTGCTTATTTGTATTAACTCCCTCACCAGCAGCTTCCACACCGATCATCCGCACCGACAAATCATTCATAAACTCATGGAATAAACCCATCGCATTAGAACCTCCACCAACACAAGCCATCAAAATATCAGGCAAACCGCCCCACTTTTCCAAACATTGAGCGCGGGTTTCCACCCCAATAATAGCATGAAAGTCACGCACCATCATCGGGTAGGGATGGGGTCCGGCAACCGAACCCAGAATATAGTGAGTTGTCTCCACATTAGTCACCCAGTCGCGAATAGCTTCCGAAGTCGCATCTTTGAGAGTACCAGTACCAGCTTCCACTGGTCGCACCTCCGCCCCCAGTAGTCGCATTCTAAATACATTTAGGGCTTGACGTTCCATGTCGTGAACGCCCATGTAGATAACACACTCCAACCCAAACCGAGCGCAAACCGTAGCAGTCGCAACACCATGTTGACCGGCACCTGTTTCAGCAATAATGCGTTGTTTGCCCATTCTCCGAGCTAATAAAGCTTGAGCTAGAGCATTATTAATTTTGTGCGCTCCAGTATGGTTAAGGTCTTCTCGTTTCAGGTAGATTTGTGGCCCTGTACCATCTGGTCTGGCGTAATGAGCCGTCAGACGTTCGGCGAAGTAAAGAGGGCTAGGGCGACCTACATAGTCTCGTAAGAGCTGTTGGAGTTCTACTTGGAAAGTGGGGTCTTGACTGTATTTTTTGTAGGCTGCTTCTAATTCAAATAAGGCTGGCATTAATGTTTCTGGGACATATTTACCGCCAAATTGGCCAAATCTACCCAGGCCATCAGGTTGTTGAGTGGAGGTTGGATTTAAGGGTGTAGTAGTCACAAATTGTTTCTAAATAATGGAACAATTTTCATTATATGTATGCTGCTTGGTAGTAGTTTAACTAAATTTAGAATCATTCACTTTGATTGTTGCAATATTGGGTATTTTAAGGTTAAATAGTATTCCTAAATAATTTGCCAAAAATTCCAAAATAGACTATCTAGTCTGAAATTTTTACCACTGTATTCCTTTATGTTCTCTATTACCCAATTCTGTAAGTATTTTTTATACAACTTCAATCAAGCTCTTATGTAGTTGAAAAATTGCAACTTAAATGTTTCTTGGCTCTACTATATTATTTTTATCAAATTTTTTAAGGAAATTTTAACTTTTGCTTGTAGATGTCAAGTAGTTATAAGTTTTGTAAAAAATTGTTGTAAAAATCAGACTAGCCTTTGAAAAAGACACAAAATAATAAATATAAACTATCTCTATATCAAGGAGAAATGCGGTCGGCTTGACCGTAGATGCCTGTGGATGAGTAACCGCCGACGGCCTCAGGTACGGACGTTGCATGCAACGTCCGTACAACAGGAATTAAACATCAATTTGTCAATTTTTGTGACTTATTGTATCAGTTTTATCAAGCAGAAACACATCTAAAAATAAAAAAAATTTAGATGAAAACATCAAGAAAATATTAAGAGAATACTATGGAAGTAGAAGAACTTTTGGGGCGTTATGCTGCCGGAGAAAGAAATTTTCGGGATATTGAGTTGTTCCGCTCCGAGCTAAGTAATGTTAATTTAGCTGGTGCAAGTTTATTTCGTGCTAACTTGTTCCGAGCTAATCTATTTAGGGCAAATTTGATTGGCGTTAATCTGTACAATGCTACTTTGATTGGTGCTAATTTATATTGTGCAGATCTCAGTGGTGCAAACTTGAGTGGTGCTAACCTAACTCGTGCAGATTTGAGTGGTGCAAATTTGAGTGGTGTTGACTTGAGTGCTGCTGACTTGAGTGGGGCAATTTTGAGTTATGCTAATCTCAGTTATGCTGACATGAGTCGTACTAATTTACATAAAGCAATCCTAATTGATACAAATTTGACTGGCGCCAACTTAAGTGGTGCTGACCTAACGGGTACTGAAATAACTGGGGTAAATGTGACTGAAACTAGATTTTCTTTGGGTATCGGTCTGTCTACAGAGATGAAGCGAGAGTTGCAAGAGCAAGGAGCGATCGTTGAGGATATGCCAGCAGAACCCCATGCAAGTAGATTATTAAGTCAGATTTAAAAAAATATCCCCCTTTTTGACATACTCCCGACGTTGCCCTTACGCGACAACGCGGGATTCTTTAGCTAGGGAAACCCTGACCACACTGCGGTGAGATAAATTGAACTAACAAATAAAAAGATATTTTGCTCTGTCTTTTTCTTTCTTCCCTACTTCAAATGTTGATCAAAAAAATCTATTGCCATATCTATCAAATCAGGGTCAAAATCTACCCCTCTACCATGGTAATGCCCCCAGTCAGGTTTCCTAACCAACTCAACTTCTACGCCTTTTTCTGATAAAGCATCTGCCAATAAAACACTTTGACTTATTGGTACAACATTATCTTCTTCTCCGTGCATAATTAGAAAAGGTGGGTCTTGAGCATCAATATGAGTAATGGGATTAGCAAGAGCTGATAATTCTAATTTTTGTGATACAGGTCCTCCTAATAATAGATGAGTTACTAGGGTATAAGCATACCATTCTTTATCTTTGTACTTTTCCTCAGTAGCAGCAGTAATAGGTTCATCAAAAGCAGGAGGAACTTGAGTAAAATCTGTAAGTGGATACCATGCACAAACTGCTTGTACCGCACTAGATATTTCTTGATTATTGTTTGTGTCTGATAATTTTTTTACCCCTACTGATGTTCCTAACAAAGCACTTAAATGTCCGCCAGCAGAAGGTCCCCAAACGCCAAAATTCTTAGAGTCTAAATCATATTTATCTGCATTTTTTCGTAACCAACGAACTGCATTTTTAACATCCTGAATTTGGGCAGGAAATAGAGCTTCATTGCTAAATCTATAACTAATACAAGCCATCGCATAATCTCTGGGCACAACAATTTTACCAGGGCAATATTCTTTTTTTCCGCCTAGCCAACCTCCACCATGAATGTAGATTAATAGAGGCAAAGGTTTATCTGTTTTTTTCTCTGGTAAATATAAATCTAAAAGTAGTGATTTTTGCTGATTTTGAAAATTATAATTCCCATAAACAAGATTTTCTAAAACTTTAACTTCTATAGGCTTTTTCTGACAACTTGTAATTAATAATGTCAACACCAGCAACAAAAATCTGGAAATGATATTGTTGATTTTTTTTGAATAACTCATACTTGAAAAAACTTTATTTCGATCAAAATTATAGATGAGAATGCAGCAAAAATTAAGTCAAGCACTCAATTGGGAACTCAAAAATCCAAAAGTTGTGAAGATATTCTCATCAGAACAAACATTAATCACTTAACTGCAAAGCTTATATGAAATACAAAAAATTCTGCAAATATACAAATCACTCCATCACCGTTCTTAGAAACCTACGATTATCTATATAAATCTATGATTATCTATAGATAGCCTGTTCTATTCCTGTTTCTATCTGGCAACGTCGGCGTTATCCAGCTCCTCTGGCTGTCACGGACGTTCGCGTTAGCGGAGCGGAGCTCTTACTGCCCGCCATAGCTAAATTTAACGCTGCATTCAAGTCTCTATCGCAGCTAAAATTGCAGTTTTCGCAATGGAAAACGCGCTCTGATAAGGGCAGAGACTGTTTCACCTGACCACACCTACTGCAAGTCTTAGAGCTAGGAAACCATCTATCAACGATGATTAACTTAGAACCATATAACTCACACTTGTACTCTAATTGCCTACGAAACTCATAGAAACTCATATCAGCAATAGCCTTAGCTA
>JAAUYL010105561.1_pt1 | contig 14887 bp, 6 predicted proteins | sample 7278011 | NCBI WGS metagenome assembly JAAUYL01 (sample SAMN14350225, study PRJNA611818) | marine sediment metagenome | isolation source: surface marine sediment (1.8m) | place: French Polynesia: Moorea | collected 2018-08
AAAATTAATAATTAATAATTAATAATTAAATAATTCGCGCCTTGAAGCCTCCCCTTGGATAGGGGAAAACAAAGAAAATATTCCTTATATTCAATCCTCTCGGTTTTAACCAGAGGTAATTATCCATTAATGAAATTCCTATTTGTTGATGATAGGAGCATATCGGGATAATGAGGTATTTCCTGCTCATCCGTTAATGTTAACCCTGGATGAAATGGGGAAAGCACAAGCCACGATTAATACTATTACCTTAGCACCTTACAAAATAGAAGAGATAGAATTAGATTATTTATTGACAGATTTACTAGAATTAATTGATTCTATGAAACAAGGAACAGAACCTATTGCCGAGATTAGTAAATCTATGCGCACTTTCTCTCGTGCCGATACAATAGCGAAAGTTCCTTTTAAGCTCCATGATGGTATCGACAGCACCTTATTAATTCTCAAACACCGACTCAAAGCTAACGAAAATCGTCCGGAAATCCAAGTAAGAAAAAACTATAGTAACCTACCAGAAATTAACTGTTATCCCGGACAATTAAATCAAGTATTTATGAATTTAATTGCTAATGCTATTGATGCTATAGATGAAAGTAATTTTGGGAAAAATTTTGCCGAAATCAAAGCAGCACCAAATCAGATTACTATTACCACAGAAATTGACAATGCCAAACAAGAGGTAATTATTCACATAGGAGATAATGGGATGAGAATGAGAGAGTCAGTGAAACAGAAAATATTCGGGCATTTATTTACCACAAAAGGAGTAGGAAAAGGAACAGGTTTAGGTTTATCAATTTCTCGGCAAATAGTAGTAGAAAAACATGGAGGTAAAATTACTTTTATTTCAGAATTAGGAAAAGGAACTGAGTTCGTCATTGCTTTGGCTAAAAAGTAAGTTAGAGTCTGGCGAAAGCAAATTTTAAAACTGCTTAGTATGTTAGTATATTTATGGTTAGTCGCTTTTTTTGTTGATAGAGCCCACCGGTGTTGAGAGAGAACTCTGATATTGTGCTTCTAAAAAAATAGACATCTCCAGAAAAGAGGGAATACTTAACTGGGAACAGGGAACAGGGGGGAGTAATTGATAATTTCTGGATAATAATTGATTTTATTTTTCATTTTTGGAGATGTCTAATATATACAACTTTTAAGAGCGATCGCCCTTTCAAGTCTTCTGGGACAATGTGGCGAATGGTGGGTTTAATATCATGTTCGGATAATCACTTATAATAAAGTTTTTGCTTGTAGTATAGCTCTCAGCACGAACTGTATATAGGGCTGAGAGCTATACTACGAACTTTAATTATAATAACTATTTAACCAAACATAATATAACAGATGTGAACATTAAGTATTGCTCCTTGAGGATAATTGCTGATACTTAATGAGTATATCTACCAGAAAATGTAAAAAAAAGGTAGGGAAAAGTTTGAATTTGATACAATTCTATCAAAAATATCAAATTTTTTGTTACATTTATTGACAAAATGTCAAGTATATACTCTACAAAAATTAGCTTGACATTTTGCTGTAAATACGATAGTTCATCTTTGTACCTTGAGATAGAATGAGAATGAGAGAAAGTTATGAAAAAGTTTTTTGATTAACTGCCCATAAACTTAACTCTAAAAGCATGAAAATTGATTGCATTGATCTAAATAGTTATTCAATGATTTTAGTAGACATCTGCTGCTTTCCTTTTATCTATATTTTTACGTCGAACTAATTTTTATGAAAATACTGTACAACAAAAAATATCCTGATCAGCAAAGATTATCTACAGCACTTGTAGCTTTCCTTTTGCTGTTTAATGCAGTGGGTTGTAGTCAAAAACAGTCCACTGTGGAAACCGATCTGGTTCAAACTCTAATAGAAAATAAAGATTCAGTAAAACCACAAAGATTTGACGGGATTACCATTAATCTTGTAACCAATAATTTATCAATTGCGGTAGGGGTTGGGCGTCGAGCGCGTGAGTTTGAACAACTGACTGGTGCTAAGGTTAATATAATTAAATTTCCTTTCAAAGATATTTTTACATCCATACAGCAGGACTTTGCCAGCAAAACCAACAAGTATGATGTACTTGTTTTCTCGCCCAAATGGATGACGGATTTTGTCAAACCTGGATATTTGGAAAATTTAACAGCTCGCGTCAAAGCAGATAGGCAACTGGAATGGGATGATGTTGCACCCTTTTTCCGCAATTTTACGGCAACCTACAAAGAGCAAATCTATGCCATTCCCATAGATGGTGACTTTCATATGGTTTATTATCGCACAGATTTATTTGAAAAGGCTAAACTCGAACCCCCACGAACCTGGGATGATTATCTCGCTATTGCCAAACAATTTCATGGGCAAGACCTCAATGGTGATAGTATACCCGACTATGGTTCTTGTCTACCTAAAAAGCCAAAAACCATGAATCATCAGTTTTTTTGGTCGGTGGCAAGCCCGTTTCTCCAAAGTCAAGGAACAGAAGAAGGTGGATTTTTTGACCCCGAAACCATGAAGCCATTGGTCAATAACCAAGCCTTTGCCAGAGCACTTGATATTTATAAAGAAACAACTAAATACGCACCGCCAGAAGAATTAAGCTTAGGTTTAGAGGGATCGAGAACATTGTTCCTAAGTGGACGCTGTGCGCTGACTTTCGATTGGGGGGATATTGGAACATTAGCTATAGACCCAGCCATTTCCAAAATACCTGATAAAGTTGGCGCATCGATATTACCGGGTAGCAAAGAAGTTCTGGAGCGCCAAACTGGTAAATTAGTAGCCTGCGATAAATTCACCTGTCCCTATGCAATTGATGGCGTTAACCATGCTCCCTATGCTGCGGTGGGTGGATGGGTAGGTGGAATAAATGCAGCGGCAAAACCAGAAGTTAAAGATGCTGCTTATGCACTGATTTCCTATATCAGCCAACCCGCACAATCCAATATTGATGTCACTATTGGCATTACGGGTTTTAATCCTTACCGAATATCACACTTTACTAACCGTGAACCCTGGTTAGAGGTAGGGATGGGGGAAGAAACAGTTACTAAATACTTGGGTGGTATTTCTGTAAGTTTAAAAAATCCCAACATGGTATTAGACCTACGCATCCCAGAAAATCCTCGCTACCAAAGAGAAATTTTGGATACTGCACTCACAAATTTTATGACGGGTAAGATGACTCGCGATGAAACCATGGAACAAATTGAGCAAAAATGGGAGAACGTTACGAATGAAAAGGGGCGAGATGCCCAATTAAAAGCCTACCGAGACAGTTTAGGAATTCAATAGCTATGGGGAGAAAGCAATCAATGTTACGTTGGAATTTAAGTCAGGACTTACGCAGAACACGAAATTATACACCATCTGTAGGGGCGGTTTCCTATGGAATGCTCCGCAAACGCGAACTGCCCCTACTAGACATGGTAAGTATCAAAATTGTTGCTGCTTATTCAGGCTTAATTGCTCTGATGACGGTGATACTTACCGAAAAATTAAGGTATAAAGCCTCTCTATTCATGGAGAAAAAAAATTCCTTGAGCGCCAATCCTATCCGTTATAAGAAGAGGTAATAATTAATAATTAATTATTAATTATTAATTGTTGAACACTTTTCCTTTTATATCATGTTCGGTTGAATAGTTATGATTAGGATATAGATGGAAGAGATATCTCAAACCCCTGAGATTGCTTCCTTATACTCCGTTCCAGTCGCTGCGGACTTTATAGTTAGTGTTTATCCGAACATGATATTATCGATTTTTTACGTCGAACTAATTTTTATGAAAATACTAGGCTACAAAACAAATCGTCATCAACAAAGATTATCTACAGCACTTGTAGCTTTCCTTTTGCTGTTTAATGCAGTGGGTTGTAGTCGAAAACAGTCCACTCCTGAAACTGATCGAGTTCAAGCTCCCATAGAAAATAGAGAAAATTCAGTAAAACCGCAAAGATTTGACGGAGTTACCATTACAGTTGCAACCTTCTATAAAATTGGGATAGGAGTTGAACGTCGAGCGCGTGAGTTTGAAGAACTGACGGGTGCTCAGGTTAATATGTTTACGTTTCCTATGAAGGATACTTTTCTATCCATGCAGCAGGAGTTTGTGAACAAAACCAACAAGTATGATGTGGTTGTTTTCTCGCCCAAATGGATGACGGATTTTGTCAAGCCTGGATATTTGGAAAATTTAACAGCTCGCGTCAAAGCAGATAGGCAACTGGAATGGGATGATGTTGCACCTTTTTTCCGCAATTTTATTGCCACCTACAAAGACCAAGTCTATGGCGTTCCTATGGATGGCAATTTTCACATGGTTTATTATCGCACTGATTTGTTTGAAAAGGCAGAGCTTGACTCCCCACAAACCTGGGATGATTATCTCGCTATTGCCAAACAATTTCACGGGCAAGACCTCAATGGTGATGGTATACCAGACTATGGTTCTTGTATGATGAAAAAGCCAAAAGTCTTGAATCATCAGATATTTTGGTCGGTGGCAAGCTCGTTTCTCCAAAGTCAAGGAACACAAGAAGGTGGATTTTTTGACCCCGAAACTATGAAGCCATTGGTCAATAACCCAGCCTTTGCTAGAGCACTAGATATTTATAAAGAAACAACTAAATACGCACCGCCAGAAGAATTAAGCTTGGGTGTGGACGAAGCGAGAGCATTGTTCCTAAGTGGACGCTGTGCGCTAACCTTAGATTGGGGCGACATGGGAACATTAGCAATAGATCCAGCCATTTCCCAAATACCTGATAAAGTTGGCGCATCTATATCACCGGGTAGCAAAGAAGTTCTCGATCGCCAGACTGGTAAATTGGTAGCCTGCGATAAATTTACCTGTCCCTATGCCATTGATGGCGTTAACCATGCTCCCTATGGTGCGATGGGTGGATGGGCAGGTGGAATTAATGCAGCGGCCAAACCAGAAGTTAAAGAGGCTGCTTATGCACTGATTTCCTATATGAGCCAACCCGCGCAATCTAATGTTGATGTTACCATTGGTATTACCGGTTTTAATCCTTACCGAATATCACAGTTTACTAACCGTGAACCCTGGTTAAAGGTAGGAATGGGGGAAGAAACAGTTAATAAATACTTAGGAGGTATTGCTGTAAGTTTAAGAAATCCCAACATGGTATTAGATCTACGCATCCCAAGAAATGATTCCTACCAAGGAGAAATTTTGGATAATGCACTCGCCAGTTTTCTCACAGGTAAGATGACTCGTGATGAAACCATGGAACAAATTGAGCGAGAGTGGGATAAAATAACAAATGAAGAGGGACGAGAGTCCCAATTACAATCTTACCAAGATAGTTTAGGAATTGAGTAATCAATTCAAAAGTCAAAAGTCAAAAGTCAAAAGTAAGAATTTTCAAGTTAAAAGCTAATGCACAGTTTGAGATTTTCTCTCTTCCTTCCTTGTCTTCCCTGTCTGGACACAGCCAAAAATAATGCACCATTTTAGATGAAACAGTCGAGTAGGGTGCGTTAGCGATATCGAATAATCAATTCAAAATTCAAAATTATAACTTCTAGCTAAAGTCAGCTCAATTCAAAAATAATTATGAATCAAAAGCAATCAATGTTTCGTTGGAATTTAAGTATCAAAATTGTAGCTGCTTATTCAGGCTTAATTGCTTTGATGGCGGGGATACTCACCACTACTCTTTACTGGCAGTCTCGCACAGCTAACCAGAAAGCAATGCGCGATCGCCTATTGGATTTGCTGAGTTTAACAGCGCCAGAAATTGACAGCGACTATCATTCCCTGGTTGTAACACCTAAAGATACTAATAAACCGTTCTACAAGATCAATCTCAAAGAACTCAAAACCGTTCAAGAAGCTAGTAAAGATATCAACCGCATTTATACCCTGCGTCCCCAAAGCAACGGTAAATTTGCTTTTGTCTTAGATGTCTATCCCACATCGAAATCATCAACATTTGTGGGGGAAATAGCAGAGAATGTAACTCCGATTCTCTCAGCAGAAGGAAACACCCTATCCCAATCTAAGGTTGAAAACGATTTTGTGCAGAATGCAGAAGGCAAAAGCTTGTTATATGGATATACACCGATCAAGGATCAATTTGGCCGTCTAGAGGGGATTTTAGCGATCGAATTAGATGCTACTTCAATCCTGCAATATGAACAAAATGGTGCTGCGCGAGCTTTAGGACTTTTCCTAATAATTTTAGCCTTGACGGTTATTATGGTGCGGTGGTTAGCGCGATCGCTGATTGTAGATCGAACCCTCCGCTTAAATGATGCTGCTAAAAAACTAGCTGCTGGAGAATGGGATCAATCTTTATTAACTGAGAGTGATGATGAATTGGGAGAATTAGCCAATTCTTTTAATTACATGGCGGAGCAGCTACAAACCTCATTCCAAAAACTGGAAGAATACTCCCAAACTCTAGAACAAAAAGTTAAAGAACGAACTGTGGAACTAGAGCAAGCAAAATTAATGGCAGATTCTGCCAACCAAGCGAAAAGCACTTTCATTGCCAACATGAGCCATGAATTACGCTCTCCTCTCAATGCTATTCTTGGCTTTGCTCAAATTATGACTCGCTCTCAAACCCTGGGGCGCGAAAATCAAGAAAATGTTGGCATTGTTTATCGTAGTGGCGAACATCTCTTGAGTCTAATTAACAACATTCTCGATCTTTCTAAAATTGAAGCAGGTAAAACTACTCTCAATCCCCAAAACTTTGACCTCCACCGTCTGCTAGATGACATTGATGATATGTTTAAAATCAAAGCAGAGGAGAAAAATCTCTACTTACTGATGGAGTATGAACCCGATCTGCTCCGCTATGTCCGTACCGATGAAATTAAATTGCGCCAAGTGCTGATTAATTTGATTAACAACGCCCTCAAATTTACTCAATCTGGTGGCGTTTCAATTAGAGCTGGCAATCTGAAAACTAATAGTCAAGCTCAAGTATTAGATGCTAATTCCCCTACACTTCATTTTGAAATTGAAGATTCAGGAGCGGGAATTGCTCAAGAAGAATTAGAACATCTTTTTCAAGCCTTTAGCCAAACCAAAACCGGAAAACAAGCTCAGGAAGGAACGGGTTTAGGATTATCTATTAGCAGCCAATTTGTGCGTTTGATGGGAGGCGAGATTAAAGTTAAAAGTGTAGTGGGGCAAGGCACAACTTTCCTATTTGATATTCAAGTTACTGAAGTAGCAGCCAGCGATATTACCACACACCAGTCCTCTCGCCGAGTTATTGCTCTCGAACCCAATCAACCCAAATATCGTATTCTCATAGTTGATGATAAACCTATCAATCGCCAATTATTAATTAAACTACTTTCTCCCTTGGGATTTGAACTTCAAGAGGCAAATAACGGTCAAGAAGCTGTGGATATTTGGGAGAAATGGGAACCACACTTAATCTGGATGGATATACGGATGCCAGTGATGGATGGTTACACTGCCAGCAAAATTATTAAATCTCACCTCAAAGGTCAAGCAACAGCAATTATTGCCTTAACAGCAAGCATCTTAGAAGAAGAAAAAGCAGTAGTCATGTCCGCAGGATGCGATGATTTTGTCAGAAAACCTTTTCGAGAGGAAGAAATTTTTCAGGCGATGAATAAACATATTGGTGTCAAATATGTTTATGAGGAATTAATTCCAGAAAATACGGCAACAAAAACAAAAGAGGTTTTAACCCCAGAGGTAATGGCAGAAATTCCCACTGAGATTTTAGCACAACTCGAAGAAGCAGTCATGTTTTCTGATGAGGACTTAATTGCCACGCTAATAAAACAAATCGCTACTCATAATGATTCTTTGGCTCTGGCACTAAAAACTTCTTTGCATAACTTTGAGTATGAAAAAGTCTTGAGTTTAATTTCAGCAACCATAGGAGACAAGGAGTAATATAGCGCTAGGGAATAGGGAATAGGGAATAGGGAATAGGGAATAGTAAACTGTCAAAGGGTTTTCCTACGGAATGCTGCGCAAACAGGATTTAGAAATGTCCTAATCTTTGCTTCGACTGCTATATCATGTCCGGATAAGAGCGTGATAAAAACACTTCTTTTTCCTGGTACATTCTTTTCTCCTGTCTCCTGACTCCTCCCTAATAGACATCTCCGATAATCAAAAATCAAATCAATTATCGTACAGAAATAATCAATTATTTCCCCCTACTCCCTACTCCCTACTCCCTACTCCCTCTTTTCCGGAGAGGTCTAATTATTTATAACTGTTCAACCAGAGATGATATAAACATGAATTCTACTCAAGAGCAAATCATTATTATTGATGATACCCCAGCCAATTTACGTGTACTGAGCACTCTGTTAAAGGAAAATGGCTATTTGGTGCGATCTTTCCCTAGTGGAAAATTGGCTTTAGCATTTATTGAAAAATTTTCTCCTAGTTTGATTTTGCTGGATATTAAAATGCCAAACATGGACGGGTACGAAGTTTGTCAACATCTTAAAGCAAACGAATTGACTTGCGATATTCCAGTGATTTTTATTAGTGCTTTAGATGAAGTAATGGATAAGCTCAAAGCTTTTACTGTGGGAGGGGTGGATTATATTACGAAACCATTTCAAGCAGAGGAAGTTTTAGCTCGTATTTCTACTCATTTAGAACTCACTCGCCTGCAAAAACTTCTGAAACAAGAAAATTATATGCAAGCTCAACAACTAGCAGAACAAAATAGACAACTCCAGCAGATGAATCAGGAATTAGAAAAAGCTAATCAGGAACTGAATAAAAAATACGATGAACTAAAACAAGCCCAACTCACTATTATTCAAAGCGAGAAAATGGCTACCTTGGGGAATCTCGTGGCGGGAGTAGCTCACGAAATTAACAATCCCGTGGGGTTTATTTCCGGCAATTTAGATTATGCCACTGAATACATTCAATATTTAATGGATTTGTTGCAGCTTTATCAACAAGGTATTGATTGGAATAGTAAAACAACTCAAGATAAAATTGAAGAGATACAATTAGATTATTTATTGACAGATTTACCAGGATTAATTGACTCAATGAAAGAAGGAACAAAACGTATTGCAGAGATTAGTAAATCTATGCGAACTTTCTCCCGTGACGATACAATTGCTAAGGTAGCTTTTAATATCCATGATGGTATCCACAGCACTTTATTAATTCTCAGACACCGACTCAAAGCTAATGAAAAACGACCAGAAATAGAAGTAGTAAAAAACTATGGCGAACTGCCACCAGTATATTGTTATCCCGGACAATTAAATCAAGTATTTATGAATTTAATTGCCAATGGCATTGATGCTATTGATGAAAGTAATGTAGGGAAAACTTTCGCCGAAATAAAATCTGCACCAAATCAGATTACTATTACTACAGAAATTAATTCAAAAAAACAACAGGCAATTATCCGTATAGGAGATAATGGTATAGGTATGAGTGAGGAAGTTAAAAATAAAATATTCTGTCATTTATTTACCACAAAAGGAGTAGGAAAAGGAACAGGTTTAGGTTTATCAATTTCTCGGCAAATAGTAGAGGAAAAACATGGAGGTAAAATAACTTGTACTTCAGAATTAGGAACAGGAACTGAGTTTATTATTTATCTGCCTTTAGAGTAAATTGATTTGACTCAACTACAAAACAAATGAAGTAGGGATGTTTAATGGTTAATCTCAATTTTTCGTAGCCTACCTATTGCTAGAGTTACTGATAATTGATAAAATGTTTAAATAAAATTAATACCTATAGTCATGAGTATAACTATAAGATCCTTAACCGATTACGAAATAGTCGAATTAATACATGAGAGCGAACGAACTATTGTTTATCGTGGAGTGGCTAAAGCAGATACTCAACCAGTGGTAATTAAACTGATGCGCAATGACTTTCCTTCTTTTCAGGAATTAGTCCAGTTTCGTAACCAATACACCATTGCTAAAAATCTCGAGGTAGAAGGTATAGTAAAACCATTAGCTCTGTTAAATTATCAGAATGGCTATGCTCTAATTATGCCAGACTTTGGTGGCATTTCTTTAGGTCAATATTATCAAAATTTGTCACCCACTGAAGCCAAAGACATATCCCAATTTTTAGACATAGCTATTCAGAGCGCCGAAATTGTCTATCAATTACACCAAAACCGAATTATTCATAAAGATATTAAACCCGCCAATATCTTAATTAATCCCACCACCAAAGAGATATACCTCATCGACTTCAGCATCTCTTCTCTGTTACCAAGGGAAACTCAAGAAATTCAGAACCCTAATGTCTTAGAAGGAACTTTGGCTTATATTTCCCCCGAACAAACTGGGCGGATGAACCGTGGAATCGACTATCGCAGCGATTTTTATTCCCTCGGAGTCACCTTTTATCAACTACTAACCGGAGAACTTCCGTTCAAATCTGAAGATCCGATGGAGTTAGTTCACTGTCACATTGCGAAAATTCCCATTCCACCTGATAAAGTCAAACCGGAAATACCCAAGGCGCTATCAGAAATAGTGATGAAACTGATAGCAAAAACAGCCGAAGACCGCTATCAAAGTGCCCGAGGAATCAAACACGATTTAGAAAAGTGTTGGCAGCAGTGGCAAGAGACTGGTAGTATCCCCGAGTTTGAGTTAGGAGAGCGGGATATCTCAGACCGCTTCCTCATCCCTGAAAAACTCTACGGGCGAGAAAAAGAAGTACAAACTTTACTTGATGCTTTCAATCGTGTTAGTCAAGAAAATAGCGAATTGCTTTTAGTCGCAGGATATTCGGGGGTTGGAAAAACTGCCGTCGTCAACGAAGTTCACAAACCCATCGTTCGGCAACGAGGCTATTTCATCAAGGGTAAATTCGACCAATTCAGTCGTAATATTCCTTTCAGTGCATTTTTGCAATCCTTTCGAGACTTGATGGGGCAATTACTGGGAGAAGGAGATGCCGAATTAGCCAACTGGAAAGAGAAAATCTTGGCAGCGGTGGGAGAAAATGGGCAAGTTCTCATTGATGTGATTCCCGAACTCGAACGCATCATCGGACAACAACCCCCCGTCCCCGAACTATCAGGAATAGCTGCCCAAAATCGTTTTAACCTCCTATTCCAGAAGTTGATCGCCGTCTTTACCACCAAAGAACATCCCTTAACGCTATTTCTTGATGACTTGCAATGGGCAGATTCAGCTTCCCTCAATCTGATGAAAGTCTTGATAGGGGATAACCAGACAAAATATTTACTCCTGTTGGGAGCCTATCGAGATAACGAAGTCTTCCCTGCTCATCCATTAATGTTATCTTTGGCGGACTTAGAAAAGCGGTCCGACCCCGCGCCGGTTTCCGGCGCTAGGGAACGCGCACCAAGAGAACAAAATACGACGATATCGAAGATTACTCTAGCCCCCTTATCGATGGTTCATATCAATCAATTGGTTGCCGAAACCCTCAGTTGTACCGTAGAGTTAGCAGCTCCTTTAACAGATTTAGTCTATCAAAAAACCAAAGGCAATCCCTTTTTTACCACCCAGTTTTTAAAAGGATTACATGAGGATGAGTTAATTACATTTAACCCGAATTTGGGATATTGGGAATGCGATTTGGTCAAAGTGCGAGATGCAGCTCTCACGGATGATGTAGTGGAATTTATGGCCGGACGGTTGCACAAGTTGCCCGAAGCAACCCGAGAAGTATTGAAATTAGCAGCCTGTATCGGCAATCAATTTGACTTGGATACTTTAGCAATTATCTGCGAAACCTCTTCCGAAGAAGTAGCCACCGATTTGTGGAGTGCCTTGCGAGAAGGACTGATTTTACCTCAAACCCAAGCCTACAAGTTTTTCCAAGAATGGGAAAAAGACGACGAGCGAGCAGAGGATATTGCAGTAGGTTATCGCTTCTTGCACGATCGCGTTCAACAAGCTGCCTATTCTTTGATAGCTGATAGTCAGAAAAAAACAACCCATTATCACATCGGAGAACTACTTTTAGAAAAGATTTCCCCCTCAGAAAGAGAAGAGCGAATTTTTGAACTGGTTAATCAACTAAATCATGGTACTACCTTAATTACCCAACAAACTAAACGAGATGAACTAGCTCAACTGAATCTGATTGCTTGTGGTAAAGCTCGAAGTACAATTGCCTATGAAGCTGGTCGGGAATATGCTAAGATTGGATTATTTTTACTAGGAGTAGGAGAGCTAGCTTGGCAACGAAACTATGAAATGAGTTTGCGCTTCCATGATTTAGCTGTTGATTTAGCCTTCCTGTGCGGTGACTTTGAGACCATGGAACAGTTGTTTCAAACTGTCGTCCAACAAGCTCAGTCATTATTAGATCGAGTCAATGTTTACCAAATTTTGATTCAGGCAAATGTTTCACAAAATAAGCCGATAGAGGCAATTGAACTCGGAAAATCTCTACTACAAAAGTTGGGTATCGACTTTCCAGATGTACTCACACCAACTGAAATCGAAGCAGGATTTTCAGAAATTAGAAAATTGATTGGAGGGCGGGAAATTCTGGATTTACTCGATCTACCCGTGATGATGGATCGATCGAAGCTAGCAATTATCCAAATTGGTAGTAGTCTTTTGCCTGCAACTTTGATGTCAGGTTCTCCATTGTTCCCATTCATAATTACCTTAGCAGTCAAATTATCAATTCAATATGGCAACACATCAGCTTCATGCTATAACTATTCTTGCTATGGCATTATCCTGTGCAGTATATTTCAAGATGTGGATTCTGCCTCACAGTTTGGTCAGTTGGCACTGAGAGTTGCCGACAAACTTAATGCTAAAGCGATTAAACCCCCATTAATATCAGTAATGGGTGCATTTATCCTACACCGCAAATGTCATCTTCAAGAAACTTTTCCTCCGTTGCTCGAAAGCTACGCCCTCGCTATAGAAGTTGGCTCTCTAGAGCAGGCAGGATTATCGGCTCACGCTTTGTGTCTAAATTATTTTTGGTGCAGTCAATTTCTACCAACTTTAGAACAGGAGAATCGCGCCTACTGCCAGGCGTTAATCCAATTTAACGAATTGACGGGAGCAAATTACATTCGTATCTATTGGCAATCTATATTAAATTTGCTGGGTTTGGCGGAAAATCCAGTGATTTTTAAGGGAGAAGCGATGGCAGAAACCGAATTTTTACCCCTGCTGCTATCTGCCAAAAATTTTCAGGGATTGTTTCTGTTCCATTTGCATAAACTGACACTTTGCTTTTTATTTGGAGAATTTGAACTCGCCCAAAATCATGCCAATGAGGCGAGAAAGTATTTAGAGTCTGGAGGAGGTTTAGTTGGCGTAGCTGCTTTTTATATGTACGATTCCCTGATTGCTATAGCTTGTGGGCAATCGCAGACAGATAAATTATCAGAGACATTAGACTATGTAGCACAAAACCAAACCCAGTTACAGCATTGGGCAGATAATGCTCCCATGAATTACAAACATAAGGTGGAGTTGGTGGAGGCGGAAAAATGCCGACTTTTAGATCGGCTTTATGAAGCGGGGGACTGGTACGATCGCGCCATTGCCGGAGCCAAAGCAAGCGAATACATCCAAGAAGAAGCCCTCGCCAACGAACTCGCAGCTAAATTTTACCTCGACTGGGGTAAAGAAAAAGTAGCCACAGGTTATATGCAAGAAGCCTATTATTGCTATGCTCGTTGGGGTGCAAAAGCCAAAGTTGAAGACTTAGAAAAACGCTATTCCCAACTGTTGACTCCCATTCTCCAACGACAACAACTCAGTTTAAATCCCAGTGCTACCATGGCGAGTTTGAGTAGGGGAACGATTACCCAAACAACGATGGGAAGGGGAGGAATATTGGATTTAGGAACATTAATGAAAGCCTCCCGTACCCTGAGCGAGAAGATAGAATTAAAAGAGGCGATCGCCAATTTAATGCAAGTAGTTAGGGAAAATGCTGGTGCTGAAACAGTCGCTTTAATGCTGTTTCAAAAGCAAGTCTTAATGCTCGTAGCAAAAGTGACTGACAAGGAGTGTATGGCAACGAATCACGTTCCTGTTGCTACCAGCAATGCCGTCCCCATGACCATTATTAATCAAGTCAAGAACAACCAAGAATTTTTAGTTTTGGAAAATGCAACTCAAGAAGCAGTTTGGGCTGGAGATGTTTACATTCAACAGCATCATCCCCTGTCTATTTTATGCCTTCCTTTAGTTAATCGCGACAAACTCATTGGTATCCTCTACCTGGAAAACAATCAAGTAGCCGGGGCATTTACTAGCGATCGGGTGGAAGTATTAAGTTTACTTTGTTCCCAAGCAGCCATTTCCCTAGAAAACGCTCTTCTGTATCAAAAAACCCAGAATTATGCTCAACAATTAGAGCAAACACAACTACAACTTGTTCAAAGCGAAAAAATGGCAACCGTCGGTCAATTAACTGCCGGAGTTGCTCACGAAATTAATAATCCCGTGGGATTTATTTCGGGTAATTTAGATTGCGCTTCTGATTATATCCAAGACATGATTAACCTGTTGAACCTCTATCGCCAAACTTTCCCTCAACCAGGGGAAAAAATCGAAGAGGAAATTGAGGCGATCGAGTTAGATTATTTGATCGAAGACTTGCCTAACACTATTGATTCTATGAAAGAAGGAACAGAACGTATTGCAGAGATTAGTAAATCAATGAGAACTTTCTCTCGCGGGGATACAGCAGCCAAGGTAGGTTTTAATATCCATGATGGTATTGACAGCACCTTATTAATTCTCAAACACCGACTCAAAGCTAACGAAAATCGTCCGGAAATCCAAGTAATAAAAAACTCTGGAAAATTGCCAGAAATCAACTGTTATCCAGGACAACTAAATCAAGTATTTATGAATTTAATTGCTAATGCTATTGATGCTATT